>OKVK01001925.1_pt1 | contig 9921 bp, 8 predicted proteins | sample 1604771 | NCBI WGS metagenome assembly OKVK01 (sample SAMN01760906, study PRJEB22395) | human gut metagenome | reverse complement strand
AGGCCGCCGCATGGCTTGAAACCATTGGATTGATACAATGTGACCATGGTCACACTTTTTCGGCGAATGTGACCAATGTCCTCCTTGGTCACATCGGTTTAGCTTTGGTCACACCTGCTTGGTTTGGTCACAAAGCTGCTTTTCTGAAAAGCCCTTGACTTGTGTCTCGTTTTATGGCGTATCTTCTGCTGTCGAAATCTGCACCAGGAGGATACATCCATGATGACGAAACAGCAGAAAGCCACAGTTGAACTTTTGCGCAAGGAAGGCATGACGTACCGTGAGATCGGAGAGAAAATCGGGGTGTCAACAGCCGTGGTCAAAATGTATTTCTACAGACAGCAGCACCAACTGTTGAAGCCACCGCTGTGCGATCAATGCCATAAACCAATTAATGCCACTGTTTTCAGGAAGAACCGCAGATTCTGTTCACCGGAGTGCAAAGCTAAATGGTGGAGTTTGCACACTGCAGCTGAGAGAGCAAAAACAGCTAAAGATGCCGGCGCATTTCTCAAATCCGTTACTGAACCGACTTTCTGCAGCGTTGAAGTGCTCGTCTCCGGCAAGAATAACCTTGGCGATGGTATAACCGGGTATATCGCCAGCATGGCTATTGCCGGGGTTATGCTGAACCGGAAGATCATCAGTAAACAGGAATTCTTTGATCTTGAGAAACAATTGCTGGAAAAATACGGCCTTCCCGAAAACAGCATCTACAGGGATTATAGAATTGTCAAGGTTCCGCATACGTCAGGAGATAAGTCCTGATCAAAACGTTTTAATACGCTTTATACGTTTCTTCGATTTGTTGGACATCATGTTATCTGATCAAAATCAATCCGATTGAGATCAGCGTAATCAGCCCGATTAGCGCCGCCATCCACAGCGTCGTCGCCATTACACTCTGATGATGAACCCGGAAAAAAGGATACGGGCCGTCAACGCACTGGCCGTTGCCCTTGCCGTGACAGTATTCGCAGGCGAGCCAGCCGTGGATGTTCAGTCGGCACACGTCCAACACGTCCCATTCATGCCCGGCCTTCTCCAGACCAGCGCAGAAAGCGTCGATCATCTGCTTTGTGTTGCCCTTCGGACGGGGACTTCCGTTCAGAATCAGAATCTTCATCTATTTTACTGCCTCCACATGAATGGTTCCGGACAGGCCGCTCACCTGATCAGCGCCTTCCATGGCCTGCCCCAAGAGATAGAGCCCGGGATATGCGCCAAAAGAGTCATAGTACATCACAACGTTGCCCCAGGGCGAGAACAGTGCCAGCCCTCCGGCATCTCCACCGCCCTCGATGCCCTCGGCTGTGTCAACTGCCTGCGGAGGATAGAATATCTTTTCGTTATGGCCGTAGTTTTCAACTTCGATATCCAGTGGCAGCATCTCATACAGGCTCTTCGCGGAAGGGCTGTCATTCAGTTCGTAGACAATCGTATGAGTCCCATCCGATACGCTGATTTTCAATGTCTGATGCTTCAAAAATCGTTCCTCATCTTTCACTTTTACATAAGGGAGTGCGTCCGATCCGGCGGCAAGGTAGACCAGAACGTTCTCCTCTGCGCCAAACATGAAGGACAGATCGAAGCCGCCTTCGCCCTCCGTCAGGTATACGGCATTATCATACACTTGCCATGTTCCCGATCCCATGTAACTGCTGAGAGCTCCTTCATAGAACGTGTAGGTGCCATCCGCGTTCAGGGTGATGGTGAAATCACCGCCAAAGCCCTCGCCTTCATATTGGTATGTGCCGGCGAGAACTGACATCTTCTCTCTCGCGAAGATGTCCAAAACAGCGTGTTGAAAGATGAAATACTTTTCTGGGAAGGCGTTATCTCCACCGGCCTGAACACTTACTCCATCCGCGAAATCCATCCCAAGGCTAAACCCTTCACCGTCCAGCACTTCATATTCTGTTTCATATACGCCCTGCCAGCTGTCTGCATCGTTGTCTGCAATGACCTGAATCAGCTCCGAAGCCAGCGCTTCGGGGAAGGGACGGGGTGTTTCTTCGTTTTCCTGAATCCAATGTCCGTCCTCCCTGAGCGTGATCTCCCAGCTTCTGGGCATCATTTCTCCCCGGATGGAATAGTAGAAACGCGTCAACGTGTGATTGCCTGGATGGTCGGAGAGGGCGGTGCAGAATTCCTCGAATGCGAAAACGGTTCCTGCAGTCTCAAAAGAAAATACTCTTCCTTCCGCTTCTCCGCCGCGCCAGTAGATGTAAAGCCAGGGGCCTGCGTCCCCGCTTTCCAGATGCTCTTCGCGCCTGCTGGCTACGCCACCGTTTAGCAAATTGCAGAATGCTGTCCACTGTGAATCCGTCAGTTCCACCGTGCCGGAGCGGGTGATATCTGCCGCGGCCTGAGGCCAGCCGCCGCCTTCCCGGGTTTCGTGGTAGAAGTAGTGTTGTCCATCTTCAACGTAAAACCTGTATCGCTGATAATGCGGCGGGGCTGTCGACACGTCATAGGTGTAATAGAAATCTGTAATGTCCTCATAGAGTATGTCAGTTCCGACATTTATGTCATCTGAGGGCGCGCCAGCGAATGCCCAGTTGGCGCTTCCGATTGATAAAAGCATTATGAAGACAAACAGGAACAGCAAAAAGCGTTTCATGAAATCGCCTCACAATCCCATTTTCGTCATGATACCGTCTACCGTCACACCAGGATGCGTCACATAGAGTCGTGCTATCTGCTCGACGAGGCCGGCATCCATGCTGTGCTTCGACGCAATCGCGCTGATGGTCTGGCCTCTCTGCGTTTCTTTCGCCACAATCTCGATCTGGTGTCGAATATCGCCAGAGGTGATTTTCGGTGCGGCCTCTTTGGGTATATGCGGAATCTCGATCCGCTTCACCCGCCAGCCATCATCGTTAATCTCCATCACAGCCATGGTAATGGGCTGATGAAATCTTCGCGGACCGCAACTGCCTGGATTGAGCATCAGTGTACGATGCGTACCGGCAGGCGACAACCAAGCCTCCGCGTACTGATGAGAATGGCCATAAATCACCAGATCATAGACGGACAGGTCCTTGGGCAGATCGTTTTTCTTGTGGGTCATGTAGAACCGTATCCCGCCCAGCACAAAATCCAGAAACAGCGGAAGATGCTCCGCCCAATCCTTGTCGTTGTTGCCGCGAACCACCTTCACCGGCGCGATCTGCTCCAGCTGATTCAGAATCTGCTGACTGCTGATATCTCCGCCGTGGAGGATACAGTCACAGCCCAGGAGATGACGGATCACTTCCAGGCGAAGCAGGTCATGGGTGTCGGAGAGGATGCCGATTTTTATCATGTGCCTGAGCCTCCTGGTTTTTATCAATGATCACAGTGTTTTCGTATATTCCGTACCATCCAAAAATGACAGAATGTCTGAAATGAACGATGCTTCCCTGTCTGGATTCTTCTTCATACCTCTGAGCGTACACTCCCAGACAACAAGGCACCTGATGTTCATAGCCGCAAGCTGCTCCTGTACAACCTTGTCCCGCCTGATATTTGCCTCAAATTTCTGCTGCCAGAATTCCATTCTTGTCTTGGGTGTATACGCATACTTGCAGCCTTCATGCCGATGCCAGAAACATCCGTGTACAAAGACAGCGGTATGATACCTGGCAAAATACATATCGGGACACCCAGGAAGGTTCTGTACGTTCTTCCGGTAACGCATACCCTCGGCAAAGAGCAGTTTTCTCAGATACAACTCCGGCTTCGTATCTTTGCTCCGGATTGCACTCATGTTTCTGCTTCGCTCTTCCGGTGTCTTGATATCTGCCATTCGATCAGACCTCGACGAAAACCTTTCTGAAAATCAGCTGTGTAAACACATCATCAATCTGACGTGCTATTGACTGAGATTCAACGTGCGTTCCCAATTCCAGATTTCCCTCCTGCCCGTGATAGGACAGATTTGCAGAGGTGATCAGCGTTTCCTTCTGATCGATGGATATCACCTTTGCGTGAAGCGCCGCCATTTTATCATCCTGCTGTTTCGGGTAATTGTAGACCTTCAGAAAACGTCCTTTGTACCTCAGCACCCTGTCAAATCCGGTCTGATGTTCAATGTCGTTCACAAAGAACTTTACGAATACTCCCCGCTTACTCTTTTGGATGATTTCATCAACAAGGTCATTGAAATAATCAGAGAGTGAGTAGCCAGTGATCAATATGCTGCTGGAGGCGCGTCGAATCATACTTTCCACAGTGATTTTTGTTGATTTTGCTCTGATGGCAAAGGTTGGTGGAACCGTGGCAACAAGGGCAAGCCGATCTCCTTTTGCTGCTTCTGATGCAGCAGAAATAAGCGTGGCTATTTCTTTTGATTCTGTTTCCGAAAGAGAAGGATACCTTGCCCTTATCTGATCTGCGGCTTCACCAGAATCGTTCCCTGCCACTGATGACAGTACGTTCTTCAGCAGAATGTCAAGGCTTACATTGCCAGTTGACACAGTTCAATCACCAGCTCCCTGAAATAAGCCTGATTTTCACGTTCAGCGATAGGCACGACAAGTCCTCTGTCAAGCATGCGGTTCCCGTTTTCACACGCAGTTTCCGAGATCATGCAGCAGGAGTGACAGGCGGCTCCGTTAGAGTTTTTCCCAGCCGGCATATTGTGAAGACATTCAGGGTCGTTGGTGCACAGCAATGCTTCCTGAAAAGCGTCGCGCATCAGCTCCGCAAGCGTCTCAACGGTTCCGAGTTCAACAAGTCCGCCCAGGGAGCCTTCCTTATCCGCACTGCCTGTATAAAACAGAATGCCCGCCATTCTGTCACTGAAGTAAATGCGTTCCCGGATCGCTGTTGAGGAATACCCGGATGACATGGACATCTGCTTGATCATCAAATGGGCAAACGTGTGCATCATCACATAGATCGCATTGCGCTCAGCAGTGATCGTCCAGCCCTTGGCCTCACAGAATTCTCTGTAGGCGGCCGCATACTTTTCAGAAAGGGTTCTGACCGATTCGAGCCAGCGGTCAAGCGTCTGCCTGTTGAACTCAATAAAAATACCCTCACCGTGGACTTCTGCCGCAGGAAGCCATTTCTCACCATCACTCGACCTGCCCTTGCTGAGCTTCACTACATTGGGCTGCTCGTCAGCATCCGGGTCAGGCGCGTCAACACGCATAAAGCCAAGGAGAACCTTTACTTCGCGTAATCTCGTCACGCGTATAATGCGGCTAAAGTATGGCTTCAGATAATCCGGCAGATATTCTTCCTCAGCTTTGAAGTGTTTTTTGTTTGAGGCGTATGTAGGGTCATTGTGGTGCGTGATGGCCTCATATTCCATCTGCTTGATTTCTTTGAACTCGGTAATGTTATCAAGGCGGCGTTTCAGTGCAGCGTCAAAATCTGCACGCGAGAAATCAGAAAAATACTTTTCGTATACTTTTGTGACACCCTGTTCGCCAAACATATCTCTGGTTTCTTCAATGAGACGCAGGTGTTCGTCAATGAGGTTATACAGCGGATTGATCCACGGCGGTATGGATATGGCGCTTCTGGTCACGGGAAAGTACACGTTGGAAGCACCACGCTGCGAGGGGATCATCTGTTTTCCACAGCGATCATTCCGCGCATGAGGCCTGAAAGGATGATGCCCTCTGCAGGTCATCCCGTCAAAGTTCTCCTTCTGCGTGGCGCCGCTCATTGTACGCCATGCGCCGCACTTATCGCAGGTTACTCTCATATCGGCAAGCGTTGAGGTGTCGCCGGTGGAATAAATCCGGATATGCCCGTCGCAACCTTCGCTGCCTTTGTGAACCCACCAGCTCCACGGGAAGTCATCCATATGGCCATTTTCACATATTGTGATAAACCTGGCGGGATATGCAGACCAGTGGCATTCCGGGCAGCTGGCTCCGTGGCTGAGATAGGTCTCCAGATCAAAATTCTCACGGATATCGAACAACCTGCCACATTTGGAGCAAACATGCATATAGGGAAATGCAACAACCGGAATATCGCCCCTGTTTGTGGATGTCCTCGGCATATAAAAGCAGTCAACACCGAGGTAGGATGCAAGTCTGCCATCAATGATCTTCTTGCCTTTTTCTTTCCAGTAGCTGATGTCAAGAACTGTGACAGAATCCTTGACGGCATCGACAATAGCCCCCGGGCCAAAGGTAGTAATGATCTGATTGGGCCGGAGCTCACCAAGAAGATTACGGTTAAAGGCCATCTGTCAGTCCCCCTCGTAATAGAACATGTTGGCTGCGCCTTCGACATCGCGCATGGATGTCAGAGTCGGCTTCTCAGTATAGGCGCAGTCGCCGCCGTAGTATCCCATAAGGGCGTTGTACTTCTGATCCTTCTTTCTGAACAGCGGTCCTTTATATTTCAGCGGTCGCGATTCTGCTGCAAGCCGCTTCCAGCTGTCAATGAACTGCTCGATTTCCGCTTCCGCATCCTGCCTGACAGAGGGTTTAATAATGCCGAGACGGTCAAGAATCAGAGACTCAACCTCCTGCATCTGTTCATCAGTCAGAGCACCGATATTTGCCGCGGCATCATTCTGAGCCATATCAGAATACTTCAGCCTGATGGCAGCGATAACCAGAGCATGCAGCACACGGTCACGGGCGCGTGCGGAGAACGGAGTGGCCGTCGTGCCCTCCACAAAGCGATACAACTGAGAATGATAACCGGTGAAATTCTCGTAATGCGAAAGATCGCGCGGACGATACGGATTGTAGATCATGACGACCAGACCAGGGAACGAGCGCCCGATGCGGCTTGTAGCCTGGATGTATTCGGAGTTCTGTTTGGGCTGACCATCGACGACCATCAGACCGAGGCGGTCAACATCCATGCCAACAGCAATCATATTTGTGGCCACAGCGGTATCCAGACAGTCTCTGGAACTGCTGTCCGTTTCAAGCTGCCTGAGCTTGTTCGGAATCTCAAATGATGACATGCGGGAGGTAATCTCAATCCTGTGATTTGCGTAGCGCCGTTTGCTCATGTGATACTTCTTCTGAATGCGTACGATACGCTTGGGAATGTCATCCTGAAGAAGACGGACTGTACCGCCAAGTTCACGGATACTGTTGTGATATCCGATCAGTGTGTAGTACGGATCGATTACATCCCGGAATTCCTCTCGCTGGGCGAGGTCATATACCTTCTGCAGGAGAACCGCGTAAATGCGCAGCAAGGTTGTCCTGACGGACTGGCCGTTCCCGCACACACCAACATATCGCCTGAAAGGATTGTCAGTTACCGGTATTTCCTTAATAAAGAAACTGTCGCCAATGTCAAATCCATTGGGCGGGAACTGAGCCGTCTTCCTGCGTGCGTACAGGCATCTGGTCTGCGCCGGAGCGTTTTTGATGGTAGCGGTTGAAACGACATATTTCGGCCTGATTTTTGGTTCGCCGTATGTGCACATATCCTCAATGATCGTTTCATATGCTCCGTAAATCGTTCCCAGCGGTCCCGTGATCAGATGCAGTTCATCCTGGATAATCAGTTCTGGCGGAAGGAATGGCCTGATAGCCGTTATTGTTGCCGCCGGAAGATCTCTTGTTTTTGAGTGCGGCGGATTTTTCTCTCCGATTGCTACATAACCGGTTCTGTCACAATACCGGTCAACACGGCCAAACAGTGTATTTGTGCTGACATCCCATGGCAGGCGCGCAAACTTATCTACCGTTGAAAGTATGATGGTGGGACAGCGCGCGTATATTTCCTCATCGACCAGATATACCGGTATCTTCTGACGATTCTGCCGATACCTGTAAAACTGGCAGAAACGGTCTGAGCAGTAAATGGATACGGCGTGTCTTTCGGTGTCGATCTCAAAGTTCTCTTCATTCAGTTTTTTTCCGCAGAAGGGGCAGGAAAGAAGTTGCCTGTAGATGAGTCTCCGCTTGCTGGCAGCTTCTCCTGGATTTTCTGCGCTTTCCTTCAACTCTTCAAAGCTGTTGGGTGTTACACCACCACCAACCCAGAAACCGATGCTGATCGGCTCATTGCCGTATCTGGGGGCTGTCTTCTGCCGGACCATCTCTGCAGCGATCACCATTTTGGTAATGCGGTCGCGCTGCTGAGTTGTCAGCAGACGAAGTGTATAGCGAAGAATCGCTGTAACGCCGCCGTCCAGGTTATATGCGCCCGTCTCCGATGCCCTGAGCCTGCGGTTGGCAATGACAAAGGCCATCAGGCCGAGATAGGCTTCGGTTTTGCCGCCACCTGTCGGGAAGTAAAGCAGGTCGACCACTTCACGGTCTTCATGCTCCGGATGGACGATCCCATTCAGATTCATCAGGATAAATGCAATCTGGAATGGCCGCCATCCAAAATCGTTTTCTGGCTTCTTCGGATCAACAAAGTCACCAAAGTTGCATTCAATATCCGCTCCGTGCTTCTTCGCGTAGGAGGCGATATTACGCTGCAGAAGCATGACACGGTTCATGAAGCAGAATGCATCCCAGGCGGTCTCGTCACTGCTGATCAGAGCTATGCCCGCGCGAATACGGGCCAGAGCTTTCCTGCATTTATCGATCACATCATTGCCGACATTTGTGCGGAAACCGTCATCCTGCATCCTGCTGTCATCCGACAGCGTATCGCCGATCCAGCGTTCATATGTGTCTGCAAGAACGTTGAGCCGTTCGGTGATCTCTTCCTTGTTGGCATTTCTGGAGAGAAATCTCATGGAAAAGAAGGAACTGCCAAAATTCTCCAGTTCGGCGCTGACGCCCGGGAATTCATACTGCGGAATAAAATCTGATTTTACCCAGGAAGTAAATCCATTTCTGACCGGCCCCCAGGTCGCCGCGCAGCCCCGTCCGCGCCCAATGATGGGACGCTGGCTGAAATAAACTTCCTCGGTACCCGGCACCTTCCTGCAGATGAACTCGGCGACAAAGATATCTCTGCCATCAGGTGAATAAGCCCTGATCTCCACCTGGAACATGAGCCCTTCCACATCATTTTCAGGATTCTTCCGTCTGTTCATGACATAAGCTGTCAGAAAGCTGTAGCCGTTTTTCAGCGGAATCCTGGAAATATACACGCTCACGTTTGAATCAGAGGTCAGCCTGTACTCTGTGCTTCTTCCGATCTCCTGAACGGAAAGAGTCAGCGTTTCCTTCATCGGCTGGCGGGCATAAGCCACCCTGGAGCGTTCTTTGCCTTCCTTATCTGTGTATTTGTCTGAGGTTTTCGCATAATCACCCCATGAAACGTCCAGGCAGACAGACTCCGTTCCGGCAGCAACGTAAAAGCTGATGCCGATGGAGCTGGGCAGCTTGAAGCGCGTGGTTACGACCGGCTCGTTATCATCGTCCTCTCCGGCGGTGAAATTGTTGTCATCCTCATGATCAATATCCGCTTCAAGCTCCTGTTCATTTTCGGCTGCTGTATCAGCACCTGCCTCTGACTGAGGGGCGAGCAGCCCGATGATGTAGGCATGCCTTGGATTTTCGTCCAGCACCTCATCTTCTGACTGCGGCCCCATCAGGTCGACTTTCATGGCGTCAATGATCATCTGACGGACCTGCGCATATCTGAACCTGTCAGCCATCATCATTCCTCCGTAATCTCAACAGCGGTCCCAAGGGTGTATCTGCATGTATTGCCGGGGTGGATATTTTCATCGGTGATCAGCCGGTAGACCCAAGGCTTATGATCCGGATCAGCGGTCGTGGCAAATCGGCACCAGCGGATACCCTCACGCGCTTTGGCGACCACGTCAGCTGCGGTCACTTCGTTCGCCGCCTTTACTTCCACCATATACTTGTGCGTAGCGGTCTCCACCAGGAAATCCGGGTTGTATTGCTGGCCAGCCTGCCAGAACAGGCCGAGCTGATTGAGCGGCGGCTTGATCCAGCGGATGACATCCGGGTCCTCTTCCAGAATGATGGAAAACAGCCGCTCCGGGTCGCTGTCAAAAGCGTTCTCCGT
>OKVK01001923.1_pt1 | contig 9940 bp, 12 predicted proteins | sample 1604771 | NCBI WGS metagenome assembly OKVK01 (sample SAMN01760906, study PRJEB22395) | human gut metagenome | reverse complement strand
AAAATTTTCAAAGTTCTTTCATTTTAGCCTTGACTTTTTATTTGCAGGCTGTGTTGGAAAGAAAAACTGGGTCATGATTGATACTGTTGCAGGAGCCGAAGCAAGTGCGATGATTTACAGCATTGCTGAAACTGCTAAGGCGAATAACCTCAAGCCTTATAATTATTTCAAATATCTTCTGGAAGAAATCCCTAGGCACATGGATGAACATGGTGTGGATTTTTGTGAAGATCTGCTTCCCTGGTCAGATACGCTGCCAGTGGAATGCAGAAAGCAACTTGAATGATATGCCGCTCTTCGGAGCGGTTGCTTATGTGGGTGTACCCACTATGGAGCGTTTACTTTGAATCAAAGGCGAACAAGAAAAAGAGAAGAATTTAAGATGAATGTAAAAATTTTTGAGCAATTATTTTAACAATTGAGAGATAAGGAGAACGGAAGAGTATGGCTGAAGAAATTAATGTTAATAAGATAAGCGCAGAGGTGATTAGCGAGTTAGCAAAAAGTGCAGCGAGTTTTGTTGTGAAAAAATTAAGTAAATTATATAAAGACGCTGTAAACAAGGAAAATATTGATTATGGTACTGCATTTGAAAAATATTTATTTGAAGCGGAACAACATATAAGCATGGCTAAAACTATATTATATGGACAAACTCCACATTATTTGTATTCTTTTTTTGAGTGTATGGGGATAAGCAATAGGCAACATATTATTGATACATCGAATGTGAATAATCTATTGGATATTGGAAATAAAATAATTATAACAGGTACTGGGGGCATAGGAAAAAGTATGTTGATGAGGCACTTTTTCTTAAATACTATACATACTACTTCGTATATACCTATATTGGTAGAATTAAGAGGTTTGAATGAACACGTACCAGAAGATATATCTATTGAAAAGTATATATATAATATACTTGGAATTTTTGGATTTAAACTTGAAGAAGAATATTTTAGATATAGTTTAGAAACGGGGTGTTATGTAATTTTATTTGATGGTTATGATGAAGTGAAGAATGCAAATGCACAGAAAGTAACGCAGGAAATAATTGATTTTAGCAATAAATATTCCGAAAATCATATTATTTTGTCATCTAGACCGTTAGATGAATTTGTAGGTTGGTCAGATTTTAAAGAATATTCAGCAATGGCATTAAGTAAAGAACAAGCATTGTCTTTAATATCTAAATTGGATTATGATATAGAGATTAAAGATAAATTTTATAGGCAATTGGATGAGGAATTATTTGACAAGTATGAATCATTTGCGTCTAATCCTTTACTATTAACGATAATGTTGATGACTTTTGAGGAACGAGTTTCGATACCAGATAGTAAGACGGACTTTTATGAGCAGGCCTTTTCGGCACTATTTCACAAACATGATGCCATGAAAAAAGGAAAATACAAAAGGGAGAAAATATCTGGGCTAGGGTATGAAGATTTCAAAAAAGTATTTTCATATTTTTGCTTTAGATCTTTCTTTAAAAATCAATATGAATTTACTGAAAAAAGTGCATTAGAGAATATACAAAAAGCTAAAGAAAAAGTATATTCTTATGGTTCTTTTAACGAAAGTGATTACTTGGAGGATATGACAAAAGCGGTATGCATGTTGGTACACGAGGAATTAAATTATCGCTTTTCACATAGATCGTTCCAAGAGTACTTTGCAGCTGTTTATACAACACAGTTAAGTGATGACGAACAACGGCAATTTATTTTATCTTGGTTGAGAGCAATGTCAGGAAGAATGACTACAGACTTTCTTGATATATTATGTGAACTCCAGCCAGATAGATTTATGAAGAATATTTTGTACAATCCTCTTTGTGAATTATACGATTTGTATGAGGCCAATGGATGTTCTGAAGAGTGGTTTATTGAATATATGTATTCTGGAATATCTGTTCATTATTCTGAAAATCGAGGGGAAAGAATATATGTTCAGATTAATCAATCATATCATCATACGATATTTGTATGTATGTTACATTATTTGCATTATGAATATGAAGATATGAAATGTGATGAGATGTACGGAAAAACTATTAATGATTTAAAAGAAAAATATGGGAAAAAGTCTGTGGAAAGGGGAATAAAGTTTAAGAAACTTAGAGAGGATGCATTATATGATGAAGTAAAGCAAGCAATAAAGTGGGTAACACAAAGAATGAATTATGTTTTTGAGGAATTAGATAAAATAGATATTAATACTTTTGGTAAAAAGAGAAAATTTGAATCTATGTTAGATGAACTGTAATAACATACATTAATATGACGACAAATTGTGAATAATTTGTGAGTGTTTGGAGACTAGAGGCTAAACAATTCCAATGATATACTTATTTCATTATAGTGAAGGAGAAAAAGTGTAGGTGAATGAGTATATGGAAGCGCATGAAAAATGGAAGGACTTGTTTCAGGCTTGTTTCGGGAGCGATGCGGATGTTTATTGGAAGATTTTCAGGAACATCACGTTCCAGTCTCTACAATGAATTACTGGATGCACAAGTTGAAATTCAGTAAGCGCAAAATAATTCGACGGATTGCATCCCCCTACATTCAACTTCATAATAAGAAGCAGGAAATGCTGTAAGTCCTCAATTATGAGTACCAACATAAAGCAAAACCCTGCATTTCTGCAGGGATGAGATGATTTTGATATATATTTGTACATTGAAAAGTTAAGATTTCTTAAAACGACTTGGACATGTTTTCTGAACATGTGGTGCCCATGGGAGTAGTTCTTCAATGAATTTTAGATCTGTGTCATTCATGTGTTTTGGAATCTCGGTGAGAAGTAACTCGAAGTACTGATAAACATTCAGATAGTTGGCTTTAGCCGTTTCAACAAGACTGTAGATTATTGCACTTGCATGAGCGCCATTTGAAGATTCAATCAACACGAAGTTTTTTCGACCAATGGTAAATGGTCGGATTGCCTGTTCTGCATAGTTATTATCCATAGGAACATTGCCATCATTTAGGAAAGTGCGAAGATACGGTTCCTGATGAATACTGTAGGCTAAGGCTTTGCCGATGGTGCTGTTAAGTGTAACCTGGCTGTATTTCAGTTTTACCCATGCGAAATAAGCGTCAACTTTTTCTGCTAGAATAAGCTGCCGCTGTTTCAATCGATCAACGGTTGGAAGATCATCAAAACCATTATCGATATGGAGCATTTCTGTAATCAAGGCATAGGCTTCCTGAGCAGTTGTGCCATCTGCAGATCCTTTGAGAGATTTAATGAATTCGGCAAAAGGACGTCTTGCGTGTATCCAGCAGCCACCGATGGTAAGATCATCGAGTTCATTGCTGAGCTTATGGTAGACCTGGTAGCCATCTGTGATAACAGTGCCGGAAAAATTTTCCAGGAAGTCTTTTGGATGGTCCGCTTTGCGTGGAGGCTGCCAGTCGAAGAGAACAATCGGATTGGTGTTTTCGGCTGGACGGTTACGGTATACCCACATGTAGGTTTTCTTTCCGTTTTTGATTTTGTTGTTATCAATCCGCATCACTTTAACCGGTGTCTCATCGGCATGAATGATGTGATTATCGTAGATGATTTCATGTAACCGGTCATAAAGCAGGGAAAGATAATTGTCAGCACTTTTGATAACCCAATTAGCCATGGTGTTTGTTGCAAGATTGATGCCGTTGCTTTTATAGGCTCTGGCCTGTCTCTCCAGTGGCAATGCATTATTGTATTTCCCATTTATGATGGAAGCGACCAGCGAAGAAGTAGCAATGCTGTTTCGGAACAAATCAGTCCCACGAGGAGCCTTCACAATGGTTCCATCATTATCCTTTGAAGCATAAACATGGACATGATGTTCGTCCACGATGAATGTCTCCGGAATAATGTGAAGCTGGCGATAGACTTCATCCGGAAGTTCTTTGTATCCATGAGGAAACAACTTAGCCAGTTTTTCATCTGGAAGGCGATAATCAATCATACGGGCCGGTAGACCATCGAGATCGGCATCTCTTTTTCCAACTGTTTTTTTCGGCGATAGGAGGCAATGACTACTTGAGATATTTCCGGTTCAGGAGCGGACTCACTTGCTGTCAGTTCGACTTCGTTGAATGAATCAAACAGTGTGAGCTGTCCTTCAATGAGATTGCTTTCCGATTGGCGACCGAACTTGCGTTGATTCATGATCCGAATCTGCTCGGTAAGAAGTTCATCAGAATTTCGAGGCCAGGAGAAATGTCCGGTTTCGACGCGCTTGTATAGAAGCAGAAAGCCATCACCTTCCCAGAGAAGTCCTTTTATTTTGGAAGCGGACCGACCGCAAAAAAGAAAAAGGGTGTTAGGAACAAAGAGCTTCATTTTATACTTGAGCTCAATGATTGCTGCAAGAGAATCAATACCATAATGAAGATCAGTATATCCGCATACGATGTAGATTCTGGCAAAGTAATCTGGATCAGCGTCTTTAAGCATGGCGTACCGCCTTAATGATGGTTACCAGACATGCTTCTGAAATGTCAGAATCGAATTCGATGGAGATGTTATTGTATGTGAGTCTGGCAGTCGAGCGAATTGCACGAATCGCGCAATTCGAGTTATTAATACAAGAGATATTTTCTCAAAGATGTGATATCATGATAAGATACTCGTGGTTGAGGATTTACAAATGGAGGATGGTTAAATGGTAAAGAAACAAGTAAAACGTGTAGGTGTATTTTGGGTGTTACTGTTGACAATAGTGATTGTTTGTTCAGTAAAAGTGAAAGCTGCAACAAGTATTTCAGTATCGGATTTGCCGACATTTCCAGAAAATGGACAAGGATATTGGGTTATTTTTACAGAAGGTTATCGCAATTCGCGAGTGGAACTTACTACTTGTGATATTTCTCAAAATGTGGAAAAGGCATGGATTAAATGGAATCGAAATTTGACACTTCAAGGAGCTGATTGTGTAGGTAAATATAATCAATATTATTTAAATGATTATGGTGAGTGGGAGCAAATAGGTACATATAATAAATTTACAGATTATGCTACTTCGGTAATAGCAAGCAATCTTGATGTGAAAGATATCTATGGAAAGGTATCTGTTGCAAAGTCGCAGTATGAAGGATACCCTGGAATTGCATATAAGCAATATCATATTACTTATAATGCGAATGGTGGAAGTAACGCTCCTTCTTCACAGAAATTTTCTTCAGGTTCCAAAGTTAAGATATCAGCACAGAAGCCAGTTAGAAGTGGCTATACCTTTGAAGGTTGGGGGAAGACATCCAAGTCTACAGTTGTCAGTTATTATGGGGGAAAAAGTTATGTTTTTAATAAGAATATGAAATTATATGCCGTTTGGAAAAAAACACCGAGCTGTGTTGACAATAAAAATGTGTCAATTTTGGACAATAAGATAAAAAAATCAGCGGTTTTATTTGCAGCTAAATTTGCTAAAAAAGCTAAAGGTTCTGATGGGACTACAGGACCAAGTGCGATACAGCAACTAAAAAATTTGGGAAATCAAGTGACGATTACTGGATATGATGGAACTGTTTCAGATGAAGTGCTTGAAGCATTTGCAAAAGCTGTTTTAAACACAACGAATGACGCAAAAATCGACGAATATGAAACAAATACAAACAAGCTTACATTGCAAATATATAATCAGATAAAGGATGGCGTAAAAGTCATATCGCAGAAAATAAAGATAGGAAATACAACATATACGGTTGATTGTACAATTTTGGCACAATCGTATGGTAGTGTAGGGGGCGCAGGCATCTTGGGCGAATGTAACTTGGAAGGATAAAAAGAATAAGTCGTATTCAGTGTATATTGTTGCAAACTCTACGGATGAAAGTATGAAAAAGGCATTAGCTTCTTATTGTACAGTTCTAGCACAGTTGAACAAAGGGATGTGGAAAGATTTCCTGACAAAATATGTAACAGGAGGCTGGAAGTTAGCGGGGCTTAATAACGTTAAGAAACTTGATGATAAGACAGTATCTAAATTATTTGACCATAGTGAAAATCTTATATTGGTAATATGCGGAAATAAAAAAGCCAAGGAATTCTTTATAAATGATGTGAGTGGAATTTTAAAAGAGAAGTTGTCGAAAATGACGAAAACACAATTCCGCGAGTTTGTCAAAAAAAATGTGCCAAGTGGGAACAAAATAGTTAAAGCTGCTGACCAATATAAAAAGGTATCAGATAAATATAATGATTATAAGAAGTATCTTAGAAAGTGGAAAAAATCGGGTAAAAACAGTGATTTAACCAAATGTCAAAAAGCCTATGATGAATGTTTGAAAATGATTGACTCTTTAGATACTGTTTTAGGACAAATTGCGTAATTGATTTTGGATGAAAATGGGAACAGATGCATAAGTTCCATAGGGACTGCAATAATTTCATGTTCTACGGACATGCCATTTGGACGATTCCGGCATTCCTGAACCATTGCAGCCCATTCACGAATGCGACAGCTGCGTGCTACTTGTGATGTTTGAGATTTCATAAATTTAACCCTCCTGACTGTCTAAAAAGTTTAGGCTAAACTTTTTGGACTGGTATAAAATGTTAAGTCTATTTTCTTAAAAAATCATAAAGCATTCTATATACTGACTATGAAGCGTTTACGAAAGGGTGACTAAACATAAGAGAATCTTTGAGTTAGAATAATATTTAGACAAAGGTGGGATCGTGTAATAAGAAAAAGAAGTGTTACAATAATAAGGCACTCATGGTTGAGGATTTACAATGATAGTGTTGAGGAAACGTAAATGACAAGGAAAAGAAAAAAAACAATAAAAAAAAGCATGGGAGAAAAAGGGAAAAAGTCTATTGTTGATTTTATTGTATCAAACAAAGAATTTATTACAATTATATTGGGAGTATCTGCTTCACTATATGCTATAGCAAATACAGTTTATAAAATAAGGTATCAAAGTGAATGTGAAAAGTTTTATGGTATACCAGGTAAATATTTTGATTCAAACATAGATAATAGACTTTTGTATTTGTGTTGCATTATAATACTTTTATTGATAAGTATAGCACCAGCATTCATGAAAAAGTATTATGAAAAAAGAGAAAATTTGACAAAAGGATATTTGGTGGAGGCAGTCTTTTTATCTATTGTTATCGGTATGGAAATAGGATTATTTAATGTTTATAATTTGATAGAAATTATGAAACAAACATATAAGACAAATCACGTCTTTGGATTAATTAATGAGTGGTTGGATAACCATGCCTATTTTACCATAACGATAGTTGTTGCGCTAGGGTCAGTTTCTGTTTTGGGGATTACCTTGATAGATAAGGTAAGAAATATAAAATGGAATTGGATTAAAAACGCGGTATGTTTCATTTTGTCAGTTTCATTAGTAGCCAGTATATTGGTTATGTTATATGGAACAATGTTTAAACTTAGTATTTCGATTGAAGATAAAACCAAATATGAATTCGTAACATATGATGATTATGAATATGTTATTTTATCCTCATACGATAAAAAAAATTTGATTGTTCCGTTTGACATTGATGAAAATGGACAATGCATACTTAAGACTAGTCAGTATTTATTTAGCGAACAATATGAGGGAATATATCAATATAGGGATATTAAATATAGGCCGAGAATTGAAAACTAGGTCATTTTGTTGGTAAGCGCAAAATAATTCGACGGATTGCATCCCCCTACATTCAACTTCATAATAAGAAGCAGGAAATGCTAGTGCTTTACTCCATTTTATTTGAGAGATGCTAGCATTTTACTCTAACTATTATGAGGTAAATGCGATGCAATCATCAAGAGTCCCTGTTGAAGAACAATACCGCCTGATCATGGAATGCCGCCAAAGTGGATTGTCGGATCATCAGTGGTGTCTTAACAATGATATTAACCCGGGAACTTTTTACAACTGGGTAAAACGTTTGCGCCAAAACAGTTGCCGCGACATTCCTGAAAGGAATCAGCTTGCTGACCAGAAGGTTGTTCAGCAGGAAGTCGTAAAGATTGAGATGAATGCTGATACTCCAATCGATTTTGTCGGCACAAGCACGATGGAGCTTGCAATCGGCAATCTCAAGCTTTGTATTCCTAACGGTACGGATCCGGTGCTTCTTGCACAAACAATAAAAATCCTGACGGAGTATGCATGCTAGGCGATATCACAGCCGCTGACGAACTCTATATCGTGACCGGTTACACGGATATGCGAAAGTCGATCGACGGACTGTGTGCCATTGTGGAACAACAACTTCACATGGACCCGCGATGCAGCGCGTTATACCTTTTTTGCGGAAAGCGATGCGATCAAGTGAAAGTCCTGCTGTGGGAAATATCCGATATTTTGAACTCAAAAAGCCAAAAACAGGTATGCCAAAAAGACAGATGCTGTCCATCTGCCAAAAAGAAGGATATTCAGTTGCAGAACTTACCGATATCCAAAATGAATTGCGCTGATTCCACGGAGAGGCCGTTGAAACTGCCGGAACCTGTCTTTCACTGCGTGGACATATTTCATCATCAGCCGGATAATATATAATGGTCTCATAAATTAAGACACTTTTTCGGACAGTTTTTAATGAATCTGATATACTAAAATCAGTAACAAAGAAAGGATTCATAAAAATGTCCAGACAAAGAAGAAATTTCAGTGCCAAATTTAAATCAGACCTTGTAATCGAACTACTTAAGGGTGAGAAAGATCTCAATACCCTTGCTGTTGAAAATAATATCCAGCCGAATCTGCTCCGCAACTGGAAAAAAGAATTCCTCGACAATGCTTCTGCTGTATTTGATGACAAGCGTGAGGATAACCTTAAAGAAAAGCTTGCTGAAGAACGCAAGGAAAAGACGGAGTATGCCAAAAAGGTTGGTCAGTTAACCATGCAGGTTGACTGGCTCAAAAAAAAATCTGAAGAAATTTGTGGACCAGACTACGAGAGTAAGTTTAGTCCAAAACCTTTTGACGACTAAAGAAATCCCGGCTTCTGTCGGCGCAAAACTGCTTGATATCAATCGTACAAGTATTTATTACAAAGGCACGCCTACATCCGATGAAGAATTGGCTTGTAAAGAGATTATCGATCATCTCCATACAGATAACCCATCCTGGGGTGCAAGACAAATGTCCGCCCAGCTGAAGGCTAGAGGATATCATGTGGGACGTCGAAAAACACGTCGTTACATGAATGAAATGGATATTTATCCAATCTATCCTAAGATGAACCTTTCCAAGCGTATGCAACAGGCCAAGGTATGTCCTTATCTGCTCCGTAATGCTATCATAGATAAGCCAAATCAGGCATGGTCTATTGACATTACATATATTCCAATCAAGCGAGGTTTTCTATATTTGACAACTGTTATTGATTGGCACAGTCGTTGCATCGTTGGCTGGGAAGTAGATGATACGCTTGATACCAGAATGGTCATTAATGCTTTAAAAAAGGCATTCAAGGTAGCAAAACCGCAGATATTGAATTCTGATCAGGGTTGCCAGTTTACAAGTCAGCAGTACATTGATTTTGTAAAGGTAAACGGCATCCGGCAAAGCATGGATGGCAAAAGCCGCTGGGCAGATAACATCATGATTGAGCGTTGGTTCCGCAGCTTCAAATATGAAGAAGCTTATCTGACACAATACAATAACATCAAAGAAGCCAGAACTGCCATCGGACAGTATATCCACACTTACAACTTTGAGCGGCGTCATTCTGCACTTGATTATAAGACACCGGCTGAATGCTACTATCCGGCAATGCTGTTGCCATATGTAGCTTAGCATAAATGGGACTGGGGAAGGTTCAACTACTTTCCCTATGTTCTCTGTAACTTATCAACCATATCAGTTCATTATAAAAATCTCAGATTTTTGTCTTGACAACTGAGCCACTATAATATCGATGTGCCTGCCGGAATCCCTGCGCATGAAGAACTTTCTGGCTGTTT
>OKVK01001921.1_pt1 | contig 9942 bp, 8 predicted proteins | sample 1604771 | NCBI WGS metagenome assembly OKVK01 (sample SAMN01760906, study PRJEB22395) | human gut metagenome | reverse complement strand
TAGGGCAGAAAGCCGCGATGGACGAGACGTTGATGATCTTCGCCCCGCGCGTCATAAATGGAATAACTGTCTGCGTGACCATGGTCAGCGCACGGACATTGAGGTCAACGACACGCATAACATCTGCTGAGGTCGCGCCGAAGCCGATATTGCCCGTCGTGCCGCAGCCCGCGTTATTGACGAGCACGCGCACGTCGGCCTTCTGCTCGGCAAGCTTTTCGCCGAGATAGCGGAAGCTTTTGGGGTCGAGCAGGTTCAGGCCCATGCAGACAAATTTCTTGTCCGGGAACTGCTGGGCCAACTCTTCAAGTTTGCCCACGCGACGGGCGATAAGCCAGAATTCCTCGATCTCCGGGAATTCCCGCACAAGCTGGCGCGTGAACTCCGCGCCAAGCCCGGCGGACGCACCGGTTATGACGGCCGCGGTCATCCGCGTCCGTAGGGGTCGCGGAGTTTATCGGGCTCGGGGTATTCCTCACCCTTGGTGTCAACGCGGATGGAAGCGATCTTCTGCTCAGTAAGCGGACGGTCGTTCCCGTCAGTCTTCACAGCGGCGATCTTGTCAACGACATCCATGCCCTCCAGCACCTTGCCAAACGCGGCGTACTGGCCATCGAGGAATTCGCCGTCCTCGTGCATGATGAAGAACTGGCTGCCGGCGGAGTTGGCTGCCTGCGCGCGGGCCATAGAAAGAACACCGCGCTTGTGGCTGAGGTTATTCTTCACGCCGTTCAGTTTGAACTCGCCCTTGATGCAGTAGCCGGGACCGCCGGTGCCGGTGCCCTTGGGGCAGCCGCCCTGGATCATGAAGCCAGAGATGACGCGGTGGAAGATCAGGCCGTCGTAAAAGCCCTTGTTTGCAAGGGAGATCATGTTGCGGACGCTCTGCGGCGCCTTCTCGGGGTAGAGTTCGCAGACGATTTTGCCGCCATCTGTCATTGTAAGGGTCATAATGGGATTTTCCATAGGATTACCGTCCTTTCATTGCGCGGTCGATCTGGCGCTTGGCGTCTTTCTTTGCGGCGTCGTCTCGCTTGTCGTAGAGTTTCTTGCCTCTTGCGAGCGCAACCTCGACCTTGACGAGACTGCCGCGGAAATAGACGCTCAGCGGGATCAGCGCATATCCGTCCTGCTTCACCTTGCCGTACAGCCGCATGATCTCACGCTTGTGCATGAGGAGCCTGCGCGGGCGAAGCGGGTCTTTGTTGAAGATATTGCCCTGCTCGTAGGGTGCGATGTGCATCTGCCGGATGAACAGCTGGCCGTCCTTGATCTGACACCATGCTTCCTTCAGACTGAGCGTGCCGAGGCGGATGGATTTGACCTCGGTTCCGGTGAGTTCGATGCCGGCCTCGAATTTTTCATCGATGAAATATTCATGGAACGCTTTCTGGTTCCGCGCGGCGATCTTCACGCCCTCCGCCATTGAACACACCTCCCTCCGGCAATCATACGATGTGTATTATATGTCAATTATATCAGCCATGTCAAGCGTTTTCCGGTACTGCGTGTACCGGACGACACGGTTCAGCAGATATTGTTGAAATGCGCGGCACTGCTGCGCGCTTAGATTCCGGTTTGACATGATGACAAGCGGAACAATGGGACCGCCGCCCTGAAATGGAAGCTGCACATGGCCATACGGCTGCGCACACAGGCCGTTTCGCTCGTAAAAATGCTTGCGGCGGCAGGTAATCTCATCCTCCGGCGGTTCGATCTCCAGAATCAAAGGCTTGTCCTGCGTCAGCAGCTGCCGGAGAATCGTGCTGCCAGTCCCGTGGCCGCGCAGAGACGGCTGAACAGCAAAATGTTCAAGATAGCAGAAGTCTTCCGTCTCCCATAAGAACACATCCGCCAGAAGCACGCCATCCTCAACTGCACCGAGCGGGGAAAAGTCTGCATCCTGCAGCGCGCGCAGGTGATCTTCCCGCATACGCCGCTCGTTGGGCGGGAAGCTGGCTTCGTAAAGGGTAAACGACGCTTCAAACAGCGGATGGGAAGCGTCAATGCGTGTAAGCTTCATCTCTGATAAAAGTCCGCGACCAGCTGCCGGTCATACAAAACGCGGTCACGCAGCGCCTGCACGCTTTCAAAGCGCAGTTCCCCGCGGATATGATCCTCCAGCCAGATTGCAAGTTCCTTTCCATATAGATTGTCGGAGAAGCCGATCAGATTGGCCTCCAGCACCGGCGCTTGCAGCGCGCCAAGCGTCGGATGGACACCGATATTGACGCAGGCAGGATAGTGCCTGCCGTCAAGTTCCGCCTCCGCGCGGTAGACGCCGAAGGCCGGGACGAGCACATCCGGAGAAAAAATCAGATTGGCCGTCGGGAACCCCAGTCCCGCACCACGGCCCGCACCCTTCTGCACAATGCCGGTGACAAGCTGGCCGTGGCCAAGCAGGCGCGCGGCAGCCTTGCAATCACCGGCACGCAAAAGCGCGCGGATGGTTGTTGAACTAACGCACTGCCCGTCCAGCTGAATTTCCGGGATCACGTCGCAGCCGACGCCGAGTGCGCAGCACTTTTCGCACAGCCGCGCGGGATTCCCCTGTCCCCGGTCGCCGAAGTGAAAATCATGCCCGCAAACTACATGGCGGGCGCGCAGCCGCCGAACGAGATAGTCCTCAACGAAGACCTCCCACGGCATGTGCATCATCGCCTCATCAAAGTGTGCAAAAAGTACTTCCTCAACGCCGCAGAGCCTGCGCATGAGAAACTCACGCTCGGCCATCGTGTTGAGAAGCGGAACGCGCGTTCCGAACACAAGCGTATCCGGATGCGTATCAAAACTCATGGCCGCCGGTGTAAGGCCCAGTTCCTGCGCGCGCTGCCGCGTTTTGTTCAAAAGTGCAGCGTGGCCCAGATGGATGCCGTCAAAAAATCCGAGCGCCAGAACGCGGTCATGTTGCAAGTGTGTTCACCTCGAAAAAACTCTTGATGGTGGTAAGTACCCCATTTTCCACACGGCCAAGCAGCAAAAATTCGCCGTCCTCGGCGTAAACGCGGTAAGTACCGAAGCTGAATTGCCAGTCCTTGACCTGCGCGCCGTTTTTGAGTTTTGCAGCCTGTCCCATCGTGACGATGAGCGGCGGATGCGCCGAAAAGACCGCGTCAACGGGCATGAGCAGCTGCTGCGGGTCGTGCTCCGCCGCAAACTCCAGCACCTGCTGCATGGTAACGGCCTGCGAAAGCGCAAAGCTGCCCGCCCGTGTCCGGCGCAGAGCCGACATACACCCGCCGCAGCCGAGCGCGCGGCCCAGATCGTGGCAAAGCGTGCGGACATACGTCCCCTTGGAGCAGCGGACGCGGAGGGTAAACTCCGTCCCCTCCCCTTCCAGCAGTTCCAACTCATGAATGGTGATGCTGCGGGGCTTGCGCTCAATCTCCTTGCCCTTGCGGGCTAGTTCATAAAGCTTCTGGCCACCAATTTTAACGGCGGAATACATGGGCGGGATTTGCTCGATGGGGCCAAGGAACTGCGCAAGTGCGGCCTGAACTGCCTCCCGCGTGGCAGTCACTGCTTTCTACCCTTGGCGGTCAGACGGGTCTTACGCTTTCTATGCAGCTTGCTAAGGAGGGATTCCTTGACAAGTATAATGTAAAGCTTCTTGGTGCTAACCCTGAAACTATCGACAAGGCTGAGGACAGACAGATGTTCAAGGACACTATGGAGTCTATCGGTCAGCCATGTATCCCGTCTAAGGTCGTTAATACTGTTGAGGACGCTGTAGACTTCGCTAATCAGCCTGGTATCGGTTATCCTCTTATCATCAGACCTGCTTTTACCCTTGGCGGTACTGGCGGAGGAATCGTTAATGATGAAGAAGAACTGAAAGAGATCACAAGGAATGGTCTTTATCTTTCACCTATCACTCAGGTGCTTGTTGAGAAATGTATCGCAGGCTGGAAAGAGATCGAGTTCGAGGTAATGAGAGACGCTAAGGGCAACGTTATCACTGTTTGCTCAATGGAGAACTTTGACCCTGTTGGTGTTCACACAGGCGACTCTATCGTTATCGCTCCTGCTGTTACGCTGGCCGATAAGGAATATCAGATGCTCCGTTCCGCAGCTTTGAAGATAATCGATACTCTTAAAGTAGAGGGTGGCTGCAACTGTCAGTTCGCTCTTAACCCTGACAGCTTCGAGTATGCTGTTATCGAGGTAAACCCTAGAGTTTCACGTTCTTCCGCACTTGCTTCTAAGGCGACAGGTTATCCTATCGCTAAGGTTGCAGCTCAGATAGCTATCGGATATACTCTTGACGAGATAAAGAATGCTGTAACAGGCAAGACTTATGCTTGCTTTGAGCCTGCACTGGACTATGTTGTTGTTAAGCTCCCTAAGTGGCCTTTCGACAAGTTCGTTTATGCTAAGCGTGAGCTTGGCACACAGATGAAGGCTACAGGTGAAGTTATGGCTATCGGCTCAACTTTTGAGCAGGCTATAATGAAGGCTGTAAGAGGTGCTGAGATAGGTCATGACTGCCTTATCTCACCTAAGATGCTTGACCTTGATGACAAAACTATCCATGACAGACTTTCTGACTGCACAGACGAAAGACTTTTCGTTGTATACGAGGCTCTCAGACGTGGCGTTTCTGTTGATGAGATACACAGCATCACTAAGATAGACGAGTGGTTCCTCTACAAGCTCTGCAAGCTTATAGACATGGAAAAGACGCTCAAGAATGACTTCAACGAGGAAACTTATCTTGAAGCTAAGAAGATAGGCTATACTGATAAGGTCATCGAGAAGATAACCGGCAAGAAGATAGAAAAGCCTGTTCATGCTGTATTTAAAATGGTTGATACTTGTGCGGCTGAGTTTGCGGCTATGACACCTTACTTCTACTCAACATATGACAACGAGGACGAGGCAAGCGAGTTCATTGCAAACAGGGGTCATGACAGAAAGACTGTTATAGTATTCGGTTCAGGTCCTATCAGAATAGGTCAGGGTATCGAGTTCGACTATGCGTCAGTTCACTGCGTATGGGCTTTGAAAGAAAAGGGATATGACGTTGTTATCGTAAACAACAACCCTGAGACAGTTTCAACTGACTTTGATACTGCTGACAGACTTTATTTCGAGCCTCTTACTGACGAGGACGTTATGAACATCATCAGAGTTGAGAAGCCTGTTGGAGTTGTTGTGGCATTCGGCGGACAGACTGCTATCAAGCTCACAAAGCACATGGCTGAACATGGTGTAAACATTCTTGGTACTCCTCCTGACGCTATCGACGCTGCTGAGGACAGAGAGAGATTTGACGAGCTGCTTGAACAGCTGAAAATAAAGAGACCTCAGGGCTTCACTGTTATGACTTGTGACGAGGCTCTTGAAGTTGCAAATAAGATACATTATCCTGTTCTTATGAGACCTTCTTACGTTCTCGGCGGACAGAACATGATAATCGCATTCAACGATGACGATATCAAGGAATACATGGCTATCATTCTCGACCAGGGAATCGAGAACCCTGTACTTATAGACAAGTATCTTATGGGTACTGAGCTTGAGATAGACGCTATCTGTGACGGCGAGGATATCCTTATCCCTGGTATCATGGAGCATATCGAGAGAACAGGTATCCACTCAGGCGACTCTATTGCAGTTTATCCTGCATGGAACGTTTCTGACAGCCTGATAAACAGAATTATCGAGTGCTCAAAGAAGCTTGCTATCGCACTTAACACAAAGGGTCTTGTAAACATTCAGTATATTGCATACCATGACGAGATATATGTTATCGAGGTAAACCCACGTTCTTCAAGAACTATCCCTTATATCTCTAAGGTAACGGGCGTTCCTATGGTAGACCTTGCTACTAAGTGTATGCTGGGCGAAAAGCTGAAAGACATGGGCTACGGCACTGGTCTTTACAGAAATTCACCATATGTTGCGGTCAAAGTTCCTGTATTCTCATTCGAGAAGCTTATCGGCGTTGACAACCACCTTGGACCTGAGATGAAGTCAACAGGTGAGGTGCTTGCAGTTTCTAACTCCCTCGAGGAGTCACTGTATAAGGGTCTTACTGCTGCTGGCTATAAGCTTGGCAAGAAGGGCGGAGTATTCATCACTGTCAGAGATTCTGACAAGGGCGAGATACCACAGACGGCTAAGATGTTCGCTGACCTTGGATTTAAGATATACGCTACAAACGGCACTGCTAAGGTGCTTCATGAGCACGGCATTGACGCTGAGGTAGTGGCTAAGATACACGAGAACGAGGACAACAACACTCTCACGCTTATCGAGAGCGGAAAGATAGCTTACGTTATCTCTACTTCTTCAAAGGGCAGAATACCTACAAGAGATTCTGTTAAGATAAGAAGAAAGACAGTTGAGTGGAACATTCCTTGTCTGACTTCTATCGACACTGCAAACGCTATTGCGGCATCTATCAGAAGTAAATACACTGAGTCAACTACTGAGATAGTTGATATCAACAACATGAGAACTGAAAAGCAGACATTTGAGTTCACAAAGATGCAGGGCTGCGGCAATGACTACATCTACTTCAACTGCTTTGATCAGAGAATAGACAATCCTGAGGGTCTGGCACTCAATCTGTCTGACAGACACTTCGGTATCGGCGGTGACGGTGTTATCCTTATCTGCCGTTCAAAGGTCGCAGACGCTAAGATGAGAATGTTCAATCTTGACGGTTCTGAGGGCAAGATGTGCGGAAACGGTATCAGATGCGTTGCTAAGTTCATGAGAGATAACGGCATTGTTGACAAGGACGAAATGACTATCGAAACACTTTCGGGTATCATGACAGTTTCACTTATCCGTCACTACGGTGAGGTAAGCGGTGCTACTGTAAACATGGGCAAGGCTATTCTTGCTCCTCACCTTGTTCCTGTTGAACTTGAGCCTGACGAGAACGGCAGGGTAGTTGACAGAAAGGTGAACATTGCAGGAAATGACTACAACATCACCTGCGTTTCAATGGGCAACCCACACGCTGTTGTATTCATGAACAATGTTGACAGCCTTGACATTGACAAGGTAGGTCCTGAGTTCGAGCATGACAAGATATTCCCTGAGAGAGTGAACGCTGAGTTCATCAAGGTGATCGATGACCACACACTCAAGATGAGAGTATGGGAGAGAGGCTCCGGCGAAACTTGGGCTTGCGGCACCGGTGCTTGTGCAGCAGCAGTTGCGGCTGTTCTTAACGGATTCTGCAAAAAGGACGAAGAAATATCTGTTATACTTAAGGGAGGCACTCTTAAGATAAGATACACAGACGAGGCTGTATATCTTACAGGCGACGCTGTAACAGTATTCTCAGGTCACATCGTAATGTAAATTTCGCAGCGGACACTGCGTTAAAAAAGCGGCAGCCGCAGAGCGTTTTGAATGTGCTTTGCGGCTGTGTGCGTTTTATAAGTTTGACCCGTGAAACTTCGGGTCGCAAAAATGAAAAGGAGTTGGAATTATGCCAAGTATAAACGAAAATTTTCTCAAGCTGGAAAAGAATTATCTTTTTATAAACATTGCCAAGAAGGTAAAGGCTTTCACTGAGGCTCATCCTGAGGCTGACATTATCAGAATGGGTATCGGCGACGTTACTCAGCCTATCGCAAAGTGCGTTGTTGAGGCAATGAAAAAGGGTGCTGACGAAATGGGCGTCAAGGAAACATTCAAGGGCTATGAGGACAGCGGTGCAGGATATGACTTCCTGAAAGAGGCTGTTGCAGGCTACTACAAGAGTTTCGGTGTTGACATTCCTGCTGACGACATCAGGATAAACGACGGTGCAAAGTCTGACTGCGGAAACATTGTTGACATTTTCGGTGACGACAATGTAGTGCTTATCACAGACCCTGCATATCCTGTATATGTTGACACAAACCTTATGAACGGCAGAAAGGTAATTTATGCTGATTCAAACGAGGAGAACAACTTTGCGGCTATGCCTGACGAGAACGTAAAGTGCGACATTATTTATCTTTGCTCACCTAACAATCCAACGGGTTCTGTTTACACTAAGGAGCAGCTTAAAGTTTGGATAGACTATGCAAAGAAGAACAACGCTATCATCATTTACGATTCTGCATACGAGGCATTCATTACCGAAAAGGACGTACCAAGAAGTATTTTTGCTGTTGAGGGTGCAAAGGAATGTGCTATCGAGATGTGCTCACTTTCAAAGACAGCAGGCTTTACCGGTATGAGATGCGGATATACAGTTATCCCACACGAGCTTGTTGTTAAGGCATCTGACGGCAGCGAAGTATCTATCGCTCAGCTTTGGGGCAGACGTGAAGGCTCAAAGTTCAACGGTGTATCATATCCTGTTCAGTGTGCTGCTGCGGCTGTATTCACTGAGGAGGGTCAGAAACAGACAAGAGCCAACATTGAATACTATCAGAACAACGCAAAGGTAATGGCTTTCACACTTGACGAGCTTGGTATCAAGTACACAGGCGGCAAGAACTCGCCATACATTTGGCTGAAATGCCCTAACAACATGGGTTCATGGGAGTTCTTTGATTATCTTCTTGAGAATGCAAATGTTGTTGGCACACCTGGCGCAGGTTTTGGCAAGAACGGCGAAGGCTGGTTCAGACTTACTGCTTTTGGTGACAAGGACAGAACTGTTGAGGCTATGGAGAGAATAAAGAAGCTGCTTTCTAAGTAGTGAGGAGTTAGGAGTGAGGAATTATTCTTGCTTTTACTCTGATATTCTCGGATAGGTTTTATATGATTTTAAAAGGGCGGTTTTGACCGCTCTTTTTTTGTTCGCACCTCCTACCGCCGCAAAATCGCTTCGCTCTTTGCGGGGTGGGGTTTTAAAATGAGATAGTAAAAGCGGTGCAGATTTTTTACTCCGACACCGCTTTGTTATTTGCTTTAGTTTGTGTTTCTTCTACTTGGTAGTGGCTCTTTGCTAGGTTTGGCTATGCCATTCCTCACTCCTCACTTCTCACTTTGCCTACACCTTTATTCTCCGATACTCTCCCGGAGTCATATTTTCATACCGTTTGAATACCACGGAGAAATAAGATCCGTCCTGAAAGCCCGTTTCATCTGATATCTCACCTATGGTCTTGTTGGAATACACAAGCAGATCCTTTGCGTGCTGTACCCTTACTTGCGCAAGATACTCCATAGGTCTGAGCTGAAAATTTTTCTTGAAAAGTCTGCATAAGTGCTGCTCGGATACTCCTGCGATTTTTGCAAGCTCGTTAAGCTTTATTTGCTCCGGATAATGCTCTTCAATATACTGCAATACGTCTGCCAAGGCAACAGATTGTGCGGTATAAAATGACGAAAGCCTGTTATCAGCTATTTTACGATATTCTATAAGAAAGTCGTAAAGCTGTGCTGAAGCGTAATGATTGCCATAAAGCTTATCACTTTTCAGAGTATAATAGATGCGTGTTATGATACGGCGTAATCTGTCCATATCTACCCCTTGAATGGCGGTGAACTTATTAAGCTTCCACTGCTCCAAGAGGGGAATGACCTGTGAGCCGGAAAAGGCTATCCAATCCAGATACCACGCATCGCTTAGCGCATGATACTCATGAGGACAGAATGGGGGGATATAGAAAACAGTATCGGGCGGTATTTTTGTGGTTTCTCCGTTTATTATGACCTCGCCCTCCCCTGAGCGTGACAAAAATATTTGTGGGTACTCGTAGCCATCTGCACGTTTTATTGGAAACTGCCAGCTTTCAAGTCCCAGACCTACCACATAAAAGGGCAGGTTTTTTTCGTCGCCTATGACGGGATATATCTGTTTGTACATTATTCTGCACCCCCAATTTACATATCTTTATAATACCACTGGGTTTGGGGTTTGTCAAGATAAAACTATTCTTTTGCTGAGCTTTTAAAGAAAAGCGAAAAGATAAAGGCGAATGTCATGGCTGCAGTTATACCTGCGGCGGAGGCGGTAAGTCCCCCTGTGAAAATGCCTAG
>OKVK01001913.1_pt1 | contig 9977 bp, 8 predicted proteins | sample 1604771 | NCBI WGS metagenome assembly OKVK01 (sample SAMN01760906, study PRJEB22395) | human gut metagenome | reverse complement strand
GTATCCATGCCGGCAACTATCCCGACGATACCCAGGGCTGCATCCTGGTGGGTGAGAATAAGCTGAAGGGTATGGTGGTGAACTCCCGTATCTGGCTCCATCGTCTGATGAAGCGCATCCAGGAGGCGGAGAATCAGGGGGAAGGTATCTGGATTACCATCATCTAAATTTTGCAGTGCGCTGCCATCTTATATAAAAAAAAGTCCGTGAACATTCATTGCCCACGGACTTTTTAAATTATCTGATTCTTATAAATGTCTTATGCCTTGAAGCTCTCCAAGTCTTCTGCCTTGAAGTTCTGGATGTATGCTGAATGGCCGAGAACTTCTTCCTCTGCCATGCGAACATATACATTGGCACTCTTGGCAAACATCTCTGGTGCCTTGGTAGCATCGTCGAGGATGAGGAGAGACATCACGATGTCGCCAGTCATGTTGTAGAGACGGCGAGCCAGGAAGTCGTGAACTGCCTGATCGTTAGCTTCCTTCACCTTGTTGATGGCAGCCTCGTAGAGTTCTACGAGCTTGGCAACACGCTCCTTCAATGGCTTCAAGTCATCTGATACCTCGTTCTCCAACATCTCCTTGATAATGCTGAGATAAGTACCATTGGTGATGTAGCGGATGGCTGCAACAACCTGAAGCTGGGTAGTTCCCTCGTAGATAGAGAAGATGCGGGCGTCACGGAACAGGCGCTGGCACTTGTACTCCATGATGAAACCAGAACCACCGTGGATGCTGATGGCATCGTATGCATTCTGGTTGGCATACTCTGAGTTCATACCCTTAGCCAATGGAGTGAATGCATCAGCAAGACGGGTGTATTTCTTCATCTCCTGACGCTCCTCTGGAGTGAGCTTAGTGTCGCGGGCGATATCCTCCAAAGCCTTGTAGATATCTACGTAGCGGGCGCAGCAGTAGAGGAGTGAACGGCCTGCATCCAACTTAGCCTTCATTCTAGAAAGCATGTCGTAAACGGCTGGGAAGTTGATGATCTTCTCACCAAACTGAGCACGCTCCTTGGCATAAGCCAAGCCCTCATTGTAAGCCTCCTGCTCAACACCTACACTCTGAGCAGCAATACCCAGACGGGCACCGTTCATCAGAGCCATCACGTACTTAATCAAACCGAGACGGGTGTTACCGCAAAGCTCTGCCTTGGCATTCTTGTAAACCAACTCGCAGGTAGGAGAACCGTGAATACCCAACTTGTGCTCGATGTGACGAACGGTTACGCCGCCATCACGCTTGTCGTAGATGAACATAGAAAGACCACGACCGTCCTTGGTGCCTTCCTCTGAACGAGCCAGAACCAGGTGGATGTCTGAGTCACCATTGGTGATGAAACGCTTCACACCATTCAGACGCCATGTGCCGTCCTCATCCTGAGTAGCCTTCAGCATTACGCGCTGCAAGTCGGAACCTGCATCAGGCTCAGTCAAGTCCATACTCATGGTCTCGCCTGCGCAGATGCGAGGAATGTACTTCTGGCGCTGCTCCTCAGAACCGAACTCATAGAGCGTATCGATACAGCTCTGGAGAGACCAGATGTTCTGGAAGCCTGCATCAGCTGCAGCGATGATTTCAGAAGCCATAGAGAAGATGGCGTTAGGCAAGTTCAAACCGCCGTAACGACGAGGCATTGACAAGCCCCAGAGGCCAGCCTTGCGGGTAGCATCGAGGTTCTCGAATGTCTTGCTGGCATAAATCATGCGGCCGTTCTCCAAGTGTGGACCTTCGAGGTCAACATCCTCAGAGTTTGGTTCGATGATGTTAGCAGCTACATCGCCGGTAATATCCAGCAATCGCTTGTAGTTCTCGATGGCATCCTCGTAGTTGACAGGAGCATCTTCAAACTGGTCTTTTTCTGCGTAATTTCTTTCCTTCAAGTCCACAACACGCTTCATGAGCGGATGATTCAAGTGGAACTCTATTTCAGGATGGTCTGTATAATAATTAGCCATTTTGCTTTTCTTATTTAAATAATGTGTAATGCAGATTACTTAGAATTCTGCTTGTAGTACTTGATGAGCTTAGGAACCACATCCTCTACATTACCGTTGATAACGTAGTCGGCAATCTTGTTGATTGGAGCATCAGGATCGTTGTTCACAGAGATGATGATACCTGAATCCTGCATACCGGCGATGTGCTGAATCTGACCAGAGATTCCGCAGGCGATATAAACCTTAGGATGAACAGTAACACCAGTCTGACCAATCTGACGATCGTGATCTACCCAGCCTGCATCTACTGCAGCACGGGAAGCACCAACCTCGCCATGGAGGAGATGAGCCAACTCGAAGAGCTGGTCGAAACCTTCCTTGCTTCCTACGCCATAACCGCCGGCTACAACGATGGCAGAACCCTTCAGATTGTGCTTGGCAGCCTCTACGTGGTGGTCGAGTACCTTTACAACAAAGTCTTCAGCAGGAACATACTTGCTTACCTCTGGATAAACCACTTCCTTCTTGCACTCACCCTCGTAGATGCTCTTCTGCATCACGCCGGAACGGACAGTAGCCATCTGAGGACGGTGCTCTGGGTTTACGATGGTAGCCACGATGTTACCACCGAAGGCAGGACGAATCTGATAGAGCAGACCCTCATAGTGCTTGCCGCTCTTCTTGTCGTCGTAATCACCAATCTCAAGCTCTGTACAGTCGGCGGTAAGACCGCTGGTCAATGAAGAAGAAACACGAGGACCGAGGTCGCGACCGATGACGGTGGCACCCATCAGCGCAATCTGAGGCTTCTCTTCCTTGAAGAGGTTGACGAGGATGTCGGTATGTGGAGCTGAAGTGTATGGGAACAATCCCTCAGCATCGAAAACAAATAATTTATCTACACCATAAGGGAGAATCTGATCCTCTACCTGACCCTTGATGCCGGTACCAGCTACGATGGCATGGAGCTCCACGCCCTGCTGGTTAGCGAGCTTACGACCCTTGGTGAGCAATTCCTGAGATACTTCGGCAACGGTTGTGCCTTCTACCTCGCAATATACAAATACGTTGTTCATTGTCTTTTCTAATAAAGCATTTTTAAATGAATCGGAATCTGAATCATCCTTCGATGATTATCCGATAATACTTTCGTCCAACAATTCCTTCATCAGTCCGTCGATGTCCTCATCGCTGCTGGTCAAGGTCTTGCTCTCCTTTGCCTGGAACACGATGTTCTTCACGGCCTTCACCTTGGTAGGTGAACCGCTCAAACCACACTGTGCAGGGTCGCCGTCAACATCGGCAACGCTCCACTGGTTCAGAGTGAGGTAAGGGCGCTCCTCATAGAGGTTGGCCCAAGGCTCATCACCCTTGCGCTCCATAGGGCAGGTAGCGTATTTATATTTCATCACGAGCTTCACGTTGCATGGGCGACATGGAGCAGCACTTCCGTTTACGGTAATTACCAGTGGCAATGGAGCCTCTACGGTCTCAACACCACCATCGATGAGGCGGCGGATTGTAGCCTTGCCGTCCTCTACCTTGAGGATTTCCTCAGCATAAGTAACCTGGTTCAAGCCCAACTTCTGAGCCACCTGAGGACCCACCTGAGCAGTATCACCATCGATAGCCTGGCGACCACCGATTACGATGTCAACGTCACCAATCTTCTGGATACCTGTAGCAAGGGCATAAGAAGTAGCCAATGTATCAGCACCGGCAAAGAGGCGGTCGGTGAGCAACCAACCGGTGTCTGCACCACGATAAAGACCCTGACGGATGATTTCTCCCGCACGAGGAGGACCCATTGTCAAAATTCCAACTGTAGAACCTGGATTCTGCTCCTTCAGACGGAGAGCCTGCTCCAGCGCGTTCAAATCTTCAGGATTGAAGATAGCAGGAAGGGCAGCACGGTTTACGGTGCCCTCGGCTGTCATCGCATCCTTACCCACATTTCTTGTGTCAGGTACTTGCTTGGCAAGTACAACGATTTTCAAACTCATATTTAAAAATGGTTATTGTTATAATTCTCTTAAGTTGTTAGTGTTCGGAGCTCAAATCCTTGATTTGGGAGCAAACACGTCGGCAAAAGTACCATTTTTTTGTCTTTTACCCAAATATTTTAAAGAAAAAATGCACAAATGTCTTTATCTAGTGCGCAAAAAGAGACATTTGTGCAGGTTTTTCTTACTCGAAGCTTTTCAATCTTGCGATATACTTGCCGAGAATATCGAATTCTATATTCACCACGGTTCCTACTTCGATGTTGCAGAAGTTGGTGTTCTCTCGGGTGTAAGGGATGATGGCTACGGTGAAGGTGTTGTCGGTTGGCTCGCAGACGGTGAGCGAAACGCCGTTCACGGTTACGCTGCCCTTATCTACGGTGAAGTAACCCTTGCGCGCCATCTCCTTGTTCAGTTCATATTCGAAGGTGAAGTAGGTAGAACCGTCTGCATCCTTCATGTTGATGCACTTGGCGGTTTCATCCACGTGTCCCTGCACGATATGGCCGTCCAGTCGGCCGTTCATGATCATCGAGCGCTCCACGTTCACCTTGTCGCCCACCTTGAGCAGTCCCAGGTTGCTGCGGTCCAGGGTTTCCTTCATGGCAGTAACGGTATAGGTACCGTCCTTGATTTCCACCACGGTGAGGCAGACGCCGTTGTGCGCCACGCTCTGGTCGATGCCGAGTTCATCTACGAACGAACATTTCAGGGTAAAGTCGATGTTCTCCTTATCCTGCTTAATCGCCACAACGGTGGCCATTTCTTCTACGATTCCACTAAACATACATTCTATTTTTATTTGGTTTCATTATTATTTAGAATGCAAAGATATTGCATTAGCTTGAAGCAACCAAATTATTTAAGTTCTTTTGATAAAATAATCGAGATATATTTGTTTAATTGCCATATTTTTTATATTTTTGCACATTATAATATATGCATATGATAAATGTGATATACATGTTTTTCCAAAACTCCACCGAATATGAAGAAGAATGAAATCCCAGTGGCGCAAAACAATGACTTCGATGGTCTTGTAGCCCATATTCAGCAAACGCAAGATGTATTGCAGAACAATGCTCGCTTAGTGATTAATCGCCACGTCACAGCCAAGGCTTGGTTGACGGGCTATTATATTGTGGAGTATGAGCAGAAGGGAGCTGATAGAGCTAAGTATGGTGAAAAATTGTTGAAAAGCCTTTCTGAAAGACTTGGTAAAAAGAAGTATAGTGTGACAACATTGAAAATCTATCGTCAATTTTATCAAGTATATTCACACTTGGATAAAGAGGTTGCTGGCTTCTTGTTGTCTCAAAGTCAAATTGGACAATCTGTGGCTGACCAATTGCAAATAGCTGATTTAGAGCAAAATAGAATTGGTCAGTCAGTGACTGACCAATTTGGAGGTATTGCAGTCTCTGACAAAATAGCTCCATTGGCAGTAAAGTCAAACTTGCTTTTTAATAAGTTGTCTTTTACTCATTTAGTTGCAATTCTCCCAATTAGCGACCCTTTAGAGCGTGCTTTCTACGAGACGATGGCAATTCGTGGTACTTGGAGTGTCAGAGAATTGCAACGCCAGATTGATTCCAACTATTATTTCCGCAGTGGATGGAGTCAAAAGCCTGAAGCGTTGGCGAAGTTGGTGGAAGGCAAGGCTGAGACAGATACGCTCGCCCTTGACATCAAGTCGCCATTTACCTTTGAAGACCTTGTCTTCTATCATAGGATATTGAAACGCCATGTCATCATCGAATTGAAAGCGAATCGTTTGAACTATGCCGATTATCTCCAAGTATCAACTCAATGTGCCTTCAAAGGAACGAATGACAGAGTTCTTGCGTAAGGAAAATGAGGGACTATATAATAAGGTATAGGAGCAGCAAAATTAGATAACACAGTTTAGGTAACAATAAAAACATTTGAAGACAATGGAAATCAAGGAAGGATATATGCCCTTCATGGGCTATCAAACATATTATCGTATCGTAGGTAAAACAGAGGAGGGCAAGAGCCCTATCATCCTCTTGCATGGTGGACCAGGCAGTACCCACAACTATTTCGAGCTATTGGATAGGGTAGCGGAATCAGGTAGAGCTGTCATCATGTATGACCAGTTGGGCTGTGGCAACTCATTTGTGGAGGGACATCCCGAACTCTGGACTCCTAAGACTTGGCTCAACGAACTCTGTATGCTCATCGATTATCTCCACATCGACCATTTTCATCTCTTGGGACAGTCATGGGGTGGCATGCTCGCCATCATCTATCTGATAGAGAAGCAAGCAAAGGGCGTGAAGTCAGCCATCCTCAGCAGCACTCTTTCGAGCAGCAAGCTTTGGGCAAGTGAGCAACATCGCATGATTAAGTTTATGTCGGAGGAAGACCAGCGTGCCATCGCTGAGGCTGAGGCGAAGGATGACTTTTCGAGCGAGGCGTATGCCAAGGCGAATGAACACTTCATGCTCCTGCATTGTGCAGGAGAGGTAACGGAAGACAGCCCAGAGTGCCTTCGCCGAAAGAAGCGTGCAGGTGCTGAGGCTTATCTCTATGGATGGGGACCAAACGAATACACTCCTACAGGTACGCTCCGTGATTATGATTACACCGACCGCTTGGGCGAGATACAAGTACCATGCCTTGTGATGAGTGGAACCAATGACCTCTGTACTCCATTGGTAGCAAAGACACTTTATGATGGTATCCAAGATTCCAAGTGGCATCTCTTCGTAGGAGCCCGACACATGCCATTTGCCGAGCAAAACGATGAATATTGCAAGGTGTTGGAAGAATGGATGGAGGAGAAAGAGGGAAAGTGATTTGGCACTTTCCCCTTTTATTTCATGATATTGTATGCGATCCTTGGTAGTTGTTCATAGTGTGCTTGTAGGTATAGGCCAAGCCTACGGAGAGCGTAAATGGCTTCAGTCGGTTCTCATAGATAATCTCGGAAAGCAAAGAGGCGGTCTTGCCTTTCACGAATAAAAGGCACTTTTCAAGAAACGCTCATTCAGAATGAGTGGTTTTGCTCAGAATTACTCATTCTGAATGAGTAAAAATGATAGAAATTACTCATTCTGAATGAACAAAAATGAAGATTTATTTGGTTGTTTACTTAAAAAATCGTATTTTTGCAAGCAAATAAATGATTGAACATGAAAGAGTTATTAAAGCAAATTATATTTGAGCAGCAGGAATACTGCAAGAATATAGCACAAGATACTGTGCCGAGAGACATAGAGGAAGAGTGGCTTACCACAACGGAGATACTAATTATTACTGGTATAAGACGTTGTGGAAAGTCTGTTTTGCTTCAGCAAATGCGCAACAAATTGCCGGAGCAAGACTTCTTTTTCAATTTTGATGATGAGCGATTGGTCAATTTTACGGTTTCTGATTTCCAAACATTGCAAGAATGTTTCTTCGAACTTTTTGGTGAGCAGCATACCTATTATTTTGATGAGATACAGAATGTGAAGGGCTGGGAGACCTTTGTGCGCCGTCTCTACAACGAAGGCAATAAGGTGATTGTAACTGGATCAAATGCCCGAATGCTGAGTAGAGAGCTTGGCACTCATCTCACGGGACGTTATATCGCAGTGGAGATTTTCCCTTTTTCCTTTCTGGAATACTTGCAGTTGGCAAAGGTGCAGCTGGAAGCCAAGGACTTTTATCTAACCAGTAAGCGTGCCATTCTCTTGGGGCATTTCAATGAGTATTTGGAGAAAGGTGGATTTCCTAAGTATCTCCAGTCGCCATCCACTCGTTACCTCTCGTCACTCTACGATAGCATCATCTTCCGTGATGTGATGGCTCGTAATGGGTTGACCAATGATAAGGAGATGCAGGAACTCATCTTTTATCTCGCCAGCAATGCCACGAAGCGCATTACCTATACCTCACTGGGTAAGATAGTGGGCATTCGTCATTCCGAAACCGTCAAAAACTATTTGGAGTACATCGAGCAAACCTATATGATATTCCAGCTCATGAAGTATTCGCCATCGGTAAAGGTGCAGATGCTGAACCCGAAGAAGATTTACTTCATCGACAATGCCATCGTGAGTCGCATCGGATTCAATGCCACCGACAATATGGGAGTGAAGTTGGAAAACATCGTGTTCATCGAGTTGAAACGTCGCGGATATGATGTTTTTTATCATGCAGATAAGAAGGAGTGCGACTTTGTTGTTAGAGAGGGCATGAGAATCATGAAGGCTTATCAAGTAACGATAGTGATGAATGACGAGAAAACTCGCAAGCGAGAAATCGAGGGGCTGATGGAAGCCATGAATGCTTATGGCTTGGCTGAGGGATATATTCTTACGATGGAGGAGAAGGAAGAACTTGAGATAGATGGCAAGCAGGTTCATGTTCTTCCTACGTGGGAATGGATGTTGAGAGAGAAGTGAAATAAAAAAAAGTGATCCTAATGTCGGGACTGTTGTTGCTTATCAGAAGGGGGAAATCCTGCTTTCAAAGAAAGGAAATGGAAAAATAATAATGTCTAATCATAAGTCATACAAGAATATCATTTTTTGACTTAGATAATAGCAAAGACGAAACAATGATGAATAATAATATAAAATGTCCAAAGTGCAATTCAGAGAATGTGCAGACAGAGGGTGCACTGCATCTTTGTTTGGATTGTGGCTATAAATGGGAGGACGCACCCCAAACTGATTTGGGAGAAATGATCATCTACCAATCTGATGATGGTGTGAAGCTTGATGTGAGATTGGAGAATAAGACGGTTTGGCTAAACCAAGATCAAATCGCCTCCTTGTTTAATAAGAGTAAGTCTACGATAGTAGAACATATATCAAATATTTTTAAAGAGGAAGAACTTGATGAAAAAGTGGTTGTTCGGAAATTCCGAATAACCACTCAGCATGGTGCTATGGCAGGAAAAACCCAAAGCAAAGAAGTGAAGTTCTATAACCTTGATGTTATCATATCTGTGGGCTATCGTGTAAAATCTATTCAAGGCACACGTTTCCGCCAATGGGCTACAGAGCGACTGAATGAGTACATCGTAAAAGGGTTTACGATGGACGATGAACGACTCAAAAATCTTGGTGGTGGCAACTATTGGAAAGAGTTGCTCGACCGTATCCGTGATATTCGTTCGTCAGAAAAGGTGCTCTATCGACAAGTTCTGGACATCTATGCCACAAGTGTTGACTATGACCCTCGAACTGATGCCTCAAAGCTTTTCTTTAAAATCGTGCAAAATAAGTTGCACTATGCTGCTCATGGGCATACAGCGGCAGAAGTTATCTATGAGCGTGCGGATGCCGACAAACCATTTATGGGCTTGACGACATTTGAGGGCGAACTACCAGCTATCAAAGACATCAAAATAGCCAAGAACTATCTGAAAGAAAATGAGCTGAAGATACTCAATAATCTTGTTTCCGGTTATTTTGACTTTGCCGAGATTATGGCAATGGAGCATCGCCCAGTCTATATGATGGATTATGTGAAACAACTTGATACTATCCTGCAATCCACAGGGCGACCTTTGTTGAAGGGATCGGGAAGCATCAGCCATGAAGAGGCAATGGACAAAGCCATAGCTGAGTATCGAAAATATCAGGTAAAGGTATTAACTCCAGTAGAGGAAGCTTATCTTGAATCCATCAATGCTTTGGGAAAAATTGCAAAGCGCAAGGGAAGACAATCGGGGGAAAATCATTAATGTAACGTTCTGATGAGAATCATGTAACAGATAGTGCCAGCGGCTCCAATGATGAGGAGATTCATCCCGCATATCATCATACCCGAAAGGGAACTGGTATGGTATTTTGAGCCGATTCGACATAAAGTCACCTTCGAAAATAGCTTCTCAAAAACAGCAATTAAAATTTCATTCTCCTTTCACAATTATCATAGTGTACACATAATCATTCACTTAAGTGTGAAAGGAGAATTCTGTATCCCAATATTTCTACGACAATCAGGGGAAACTACAAAAGAACCAACTGCGCTTACCACCGCACCATTTACCTTGAGCTGAAACAACA
>OKVK01001905.1_pt1 | contig 9996 bp, 10 predicted proteins | sample 1604771 | NCBI WGS metagenome assembly OKVK01 (sample SAMN01760906, study PRJEB22395) | human gut metagenome | reverse complement strand
AAATGCTCAATTCAGTTGTTTGCTTCCCTAATTAAGTTTTCGGACGGCCTCCCCCTATCGATTTGGGGTACAGGCTCTGGTAGCCTTCACTTTATTGCTTGTTCTTGCCAGTTGTTGCAAGGATGAAACCTTTAATACAGGTGAGCGTGCCATCTGTATTGAAGCTAATAGTACACGTACTTACTATGCCATTACCGATACTGAAGGGGTTGCGTACATCACCTCTGGTATAGCATGTTTTATCAAACAAGATACGAATCATTCCAAATGGACACTTAGCTATGAAGAGATAGCTAAGCGATTAGATATATCCCTATCGCATGCTTCAACAATGCATATTGCCTTTACCGAAGTCCTGAAAGATGGTCTTTGGCGTTTTGCCGTGCAGTTTGATGGTCAAAAGGAAGGCAGCGAATATTCGATAGATGTAAATCCCGAGACAGGCAGCATCGAATGGGTGCAGAGCATTGAAGAAATGCCTGATGGGGAGGTTACGTTCCATTTAAATCATTAATTAATCAGTAAAATTTTATATAAATGGCAGTTAAGAAATCTGAGTTATACAGCTCTTTATGGGAGAGTTGTAATCAGTTGCGTGGTGGCATGGATGCCAGCCAATATAAGGATTATGTACTTGTTGTACTCTTCCTTAAATATATCAGTGACAAGGCAAAGGCTGATAAGGATTATCTTCTCAATATTCCTGAAGGATGTTTTTGGGAGGATATTCTTGCGCTTCGTTATAAGAGTAATATCGGTGAAAGACTGAATGAAATCATCCATCAGATTGCAGAGGAAAATGATCTGAGCGGCGTGATTGATACTGCCGATTTTAATGATGATACCAAACTGGGTAAGGGTAAGGACAAGGTAGATACTTTGTCTAAACTTGTTACGGCTTTCACAAAAAATGCACTTGATTTTTCCAGCAACCGTGCTGGTGATGATGACCTTCTGGGTGATGCCTATGAATACCTGATGAAGAATTTTGCTTCAGAAAGCGGTAAGAGTAAGGGACAGTTTTATACTCCAGGCGAGGTGAGTCGTGTGATGGCAAAGGTGATTGGCATTCATCAGGATCACCATGAAAATATCTCGATTTATGACCCAACCTGTGGCTCTGGCTCACTACTTTTGAGAGCTTTGAGCGAGTCTTTGCATCCCAACAATACGGCTCTTTTTGGTCAGGAGAAAGACATCAATAATGTGGGTATGGCTAAGATGAATATGATTCTTCACGGCTATGAATGCAGTGATATTCAGCAAGGTGATACCCTTAATAATCCACAGTTCCTCAGCTCACCTACCGCCTTGCAAACCTTCAATTACGTGGTAGCCAATCCTCCTTTCAGCCAGAAATCATGGTTGAAGAGTGCTAAGGAAAACGACATGTTTGAGCGCTGGGGTAATGGTGTGGTGGATATGGAAGAAGGCTCCCGTACTCCTTCTTCTATCGGTGTACCACCTGAGAAAAATGGCGATTACGCCTTCCTGCTTCATATCATCAAGTCGATGGCTGCTGATGGTAAGGGCGCATGCATTTTGCCTCATGGTGTTTTGTTCCGTGGCAATGCAGAGGGTGAAATCCGCAAGAACATTGTCAAGGCTGGTTATATCAAGGGACTCATCGGACTACCACAAAATCTTTTCTATGGTACCGGAATCCCAGCTTGCATCATCATTCTTGATAAGCAGGAAGCATCTGATCGTAAGGGAATCTTTATGATAGATGCCAAGGATGGCTTTGTAAAGGATGGGAATATGAACCGCCTGCGTGAAGAGGATATCCAGCGTATTGTTGACACATGGGAAGCATGGGTTGACGTACCTCATTATGCTCGTTTTGTTCCACAGGAAGAGATAGAGAAGAATGATTACAATCTGAATATTCCTCGTTATATTGAGGCTCGTGATACCGAGATAGTACAGAATATCGAAGCCCATCTTAAAGGTGGCTTGCCAAAGCACGATATAGATCAGCTTTCCGATTATTGGGAGGCATTGCCAACTTTGAAGGATGAACTGGTAAAATATCAGGGTAATGGTTATTATGCCTGGGCGGTATCCAGAGAGCAGATTGATGGTATCATCAACGACAATGAGGATTATCAGACTCAGCAAGCTACATTGAAGCATCATTGTAGAACTGATTTTATGGAGCAGTGGCAGGAAACCATTTACAACCTGGCAGAAAGCAGCGAAAAGCCGAAGACTCTCATTGAAAGAATGGGCCAAAGCATTCGTAATCTGTTTGGCAAGGGAAACCTGTTGGTTGACGAATATGATGCCTACGAACAGCTGATGAATTATTGGGCAGAAACCATGCAGGATGATGTCTATATGATTATGGCTGATGGCTGGAAGCTTAACCTCCGTCCTAAGTTGAAAGAGGATAAAAAGGAGAAGAAAATGGTTCCTGTGCTGGTGAAAACCTGGAATGATTTGGAGAGTGACCTCTTGCCTGTAGAGTATATCGTCAATAGATTCTGTAAGAGTGAATTGGAAGCGTGTGATGAGTTGTCTGCCAGCATTGCTTTTATGGAAAATGAGGTGACAAGCCTTGTAGAAGAGAATGATGATATATTTTATACAAAGAATTTCGAGAAGGAGAAGGTTAACTTGGCTTCTGTTAAGAAGCGTGCCAAAGTTACTAAAGGTGAAGAACAGGCACGTCTTATAGAGTGGATTGATTGGCAGAATTCCATCAAGGCAGAAAAGGCCAAGTTGAAGGAAGCTAATGACAAGTTGTTGTCTTGTGTAAAAGAGGAATATGAATTGTTGGCGCAGAATGAAATGAGAGTAAAGAATCTCGTAAAGGAGAAGTGGGTAAATGCTATTTCTACTCGCATAGAATCTGAGTTGAGCCGTAGCATCGAGCAGCTGAATAGTCAGCTTTCTGCCATTTCTGACCGCTATGACCAGACTCTTCCTTCTATTGATAAGGAAGTTGAAGATTATGAAAGCAGGGTGAATGCTCATCTTGCTCAAATGGGTTTTGTTCTTTAATGAATGGAGGATTGAGTATGGTTGAAATGAAAAGTGGTTATAAAATGACGGAAGTCGGGGTGATACCTGAGGACTGGGAGGTGAAAGAATTTAATGAAACTTTTTCTGTTATACCTAATAATTCTCTGTCTAGAGATTATTTAAATACTCATGCTGGTGAGTATCATGATATACATTATGGCGATGTCTTGATTAGGTATGGCGCTTTGCTTGATGCTGGGAATACCGAAATTCCTTTTATAAATAAAGCCATTACAGATAAATGGGTAAATAGAAGGATTGTTACAGAAGGTGATATCATTATGGCAGATACCGCAGAAGATAATACTGTAGGTAAGTGTTCTGAGGTTATAAATGTGAATCACAAGAAAATAGTGTCTGGATTACATACATTTTGGTTGCATCCAAACGAGGGGCTATTCGAAAAGGGTTTTCTTGGTTATTTTATGAATCATAGTTTGTATCATAATCAGTTGCTGCCATTGATTCATGGTACAAAAGTAAGCTCTGTATCTAAGAATGAAATCTTGGGAACTAGGGTTCTTGTTCCTTTAAAGAACGAGCAGACTGCCATTGCTACAGCCCTCTCTGATGTTGATTCTCTTATCTCTGCTTTAACCAAAAAGATAGAGAAGAAGAAGGCAATCAAGCAGGGACTTATGCAGCAGCTCCTTACTGGTAAGAAAAGATTGCCAGGGTTTGGTGATGTATGGGATGTTGTCCAGCTTAAAAGGATTATTTCCGAGTTTATTGTTCCTATGAGAGATAAGCCAACAGCATTAACGGGACCAATACCATGGTGTCGAATAGAAGATTTTGATGGTAAATATCTAAAGAAGTCTTTAAGTAATCAGGGGGTTGATTTGAATACTGTTTCTAAAATGAATTTGAAGATATTTCCTGTAAATACATTGTTGGTTTCATGTAGCGCAAATTTAGGAAGATGTGCAATAGTTAAGCAGAAACTTGTTACAAATCAGACTTTTATTGGTCTCGTGCCAAGTGATAGAATAGATGTTGAGTTTTTGTATTACAAGATGTCAAGAGAAGATAAAAATCTTAATAATATGGCGACTGGTACTACAATTTCATATTTGTCTAGAGAGCAATTTGAAAATTACGAGATATTGATTCCATCTTCCAAGGCAGAGCAAACCGCCATTGCCAACATCCTTTCCGATTGCGATTCTGAAATCGCCGCACTCGAAGAAAAACGAGATAAATACAAGGAGATTAAGCAAGGCATGATGCAGCAACTCCTAACAGGCAAGATCCGTTTAATCAAGTAAAAATGATAGCTTATGGACTCACATATAGGCGAACCCGAAAGACCGGTTCAAAACAGATTGCTAGCTCTCTTCAAGGAGAAGCTAAAGTACGAATATCTCGGCAACTATGAGTATCGTACTTGTAATCGTAACATAGAAAGAAAACTTCTCTTCGATTACTTGATGAGTACGAAAAAGTGGTCGGGGGATGAGGCGAAGCGTGCCATTGCCTTATTGGAAAAGGAGGCATACTGCACACCTCAGAACATGCAGGAGAAGAACGAGAAAGTATATTCCCTGCTCCGTTATGGTGTGAATGTATCTCCCGATGTAGGCACCAAAAAGATTACTGTGAATCTGATAGACTGGGAGTATCCTGATAAGAACCAATTCTATATAGCAGAAGAAGTAACCATCAACAGCAGCACGCCTGATAGCTTTACGAAGCGACCAGACTTGGTTATCTATGTGAATGGTATCGCCTTGGCTGTGATAGAACTGAAACGAAGTAAGGTGAGCGTGCATGATGGTATCCGCCAGACGATAGGCAATCAGCAGGAGAATTTTATCCGTCCTTTCTTCTCAACGGTGCAACTGCTTTTTGCCGGCAACGATAGTCAGGGCTTATATTATGGCGTGATAGATACACCCGAAAAGTTCTGGCTCAGATGGAAAGAACCGGATGCAAGCATTCCTAACGAACTGGATAGAAGTGTTACCCAGTGGTTTAATAAGGAACGATTGCTGGAAATGATTCATGATTTTCTGGTATTTGATGCTGGAGTCAAGAAGGTTTGCCGCCCTAGCCAGTATTTTGCCGTAAAGGCAGCTCAACCACGTTGCGAGAAGAAAGAAGGCGGCGTGATATGGGAAGCGCAGGGTAGTGGCAAAAGTCTGATTATGGTTTGGCTGGCAGAGTGGATTCATGAGAATATTGATAATTCTCGTGTTGTTATCATCACCGACCGAGAAGAACTGGATGAACAGATTTCTGATGGTTTCAAGGATACCGGAGAAACCATTGCCCGTGCCAAGAGCAGTGCTGGTCTTATCGGTATGCTCAATGAAGAGGCTCCTTGGCTGCTCTGTACCTTGATTCATAAATTTGGCAAGAAGAATGTGGAAGGCAAAGGCGATATGGCTGGAGTGAAATCAGAGATACCCCTGGAAAAGTATCTGGAGGATATTGTAGCACAACTTCCCCAGGGATTTAAGGCAAAGGGAAACATCTTCGTCTTCATCGACGAGTGTCATAGAACGCAAGGCGGTTATCTGCATGAAGCCATGAAAACCATCATGGGCAAAGATGTGATGATGATAGGTTTTACGGGTACTCCTCTTCTCCATACACAGAAGAAAGATACCTGGCAGACATTCGGGCCGCTGATTCATGCCTATAGGTTTAATGAAGCCGTAGAAGATGGTGTGATTCTCGACCTGCGCTATGAGTCTAGAAAAGTAGACCAGTTCTTGGGCAACAAGGACAAGATAGATGCCTGGTTTGAGAAGAAGACAAAGGGACTGAATAAGGTGGCTGCAGCCCGACTGAAAGGCAGATGGGCAACCATGCAGAACATCTTCAGTAGCCGTCAGCGCATAGATGCAGTGGTGGGTGATATTTGCTTGGATATGGACACCACACCGATGCTGGTGAACCGACGTGGTAATGCCATTCTTGTGGCAGACAGCATTTATCAGGCTTGCAGATATTGGGATGCCTTTCAGAAGACTGCCTTAAAGGGACATTGTGCCGTGATTACCAGCTTTGAGGCAAAAGCAGATGATATCAATATGGCATCATCCGGCGAGAACGAATCTGAGGATGAATACAAATATCGCATCTACAAGGAAATGACAGATGGACATAAAAGCGTTTCTGCCTTTGAGGCCTATGCCAAGAAGGAATTTATTGACCATCCAAAGAATATGCGCCTCCTGATAGTGGTTGATAAACTGCTTACAGGTTTCGATGCTCCATCAGCCTGTGTGCTTTATATTGATAAGCACATGGAAAACCATAATCTCTTCCAAGCTATCTGCCGTGTGAATCGCGTAGATGGCGATGATAAGGAATATGGCTACATTGTAGATTATCAGAATCTGTTTGAATGCATATCAGGAGCCATCGGCGACTATACTTCTGATGGTGCTGCTTTGAGCGGCTATGACAAAGAAGATATCGAAGGCTATATCAAGGAGAAAAACAAGGCGTGCCGAAAGGATTTGAAAGAAGCCAAGGAACAGGTGGAAGCCTTGCTGGCTCTCGTTCATCCTCAGACAAGAGAAGGATTCTTCAGATATTTTGTCTATGATGATAATGCCCCGGAAGAGGAGATGGACAAGCAGTTGGATGATAATGCGGAAAAGCGCTCTAAGCTTTATAAGTATGTGCGCCGCTATCTGAATTGTTATGCCAACTTAGCCAATTCTTTGGAGGATATGGGGTATAGCGAAGCGGAACGCAAGGAGTATGCTGAATGTGCCAAGAAGTATGATGCCTTGAAGCGTGAGATAGAACTGCGCAGTAACGACCATATTGATATGCGACGTTATGAACCGGATATGCGTCAGGTTCTTGATCTTTATGTGAAGGCTGAGGACAGTGAGGTGATTGCCAAACTGGACGATACTTCTTTCCTGGATATAGTGGCAGCGCAAAATGAAGAACAGCTCAATGATTTGCCAGACGAATTGAAAGATGAATATGGTAGGGCATCAGCAGAGACAGTAGAAGCGAATCTGCGTGAAGTAATCCGCAAGGACAGTCCTTTCAATCCTGCTTATTACGGAAAGCTTTCCATCATCTTGCAGGAGTTGATAGATAAGCGCAAGAAGGAAATGCTGGATTACGAAGAGTATATGAAAGAGCTGATAGAACTTGTGAAGAAAGCGAGAGGAAAATCAGCCAATTCATATCCTGAATCCATCAAAACACCGGGTATGCGAGCACTCTATGATAACTTAGGACAAAATGAATACCTGGCTATTCGGGCTCATGAGGTAATCAAGGAGAATGCCTTTGTTGGTTTCAGAGATAATAGATTGAAACAAAGAAAATTGATCAAAGCACTCGCAAAATTGTTGGGAGACGAAATTGCACAGAAGATATATGATATAATCAAACTTCATGATGAGTATGGAAAAGGTTACTGTTAGTGATATTGATATTGAGGTGGAACGTAAGAATATCAAGCATATCCATCTTGCCGTGTATCCACCTGATGCAAGGGTACATATCTCGGCTCCGGAGTTTATGACGCTAGAAAGTCTCCAGCTTTATGCCATCGACCATCTGGTATGGATTCGTCAGGCCATTGCTCGAATCAATAGCACTGAGAGACAGACTGACCGCATCTATGTATCGGGTGAAGACCATTATTACATGGGGCGTCGATATTTGCTTAAAGTTCACGAGAAGGGTTTTGGACCAACGGTTAAAATCAGTGGCAGATATATCAACCTATTCGTGAAGTATGGTGCAGACAAGGTGTATCTGGCTAATGCCATGAAGGAGTGGTATCGAGCTAAGTTGATGCATTTGCTGGATACGCTGGTTCCTAAATGGGAAGAGAAGATGGGCTTGAAATGTGGTGGCTTTACTATTCGGGAAATGAAGACAAGGTGGGGTAGTTGTAACCAGCGCACCCATAAGCTTCTCTTTAACCTGGAATTGGCGAAGAAACCTAAGTCCTGCATCGAGTATGTGGTGGTGCATGAGTTAGCCCACATCGTGTCTAAAAATCACGATGCTCAGTTTAGAGCTGTGCTTGACAAGCACATGCCTATGTGGGAGAAGTACAGGGATGAACTGAATGAATTTATTCTATGAAGAGATTCTAAAATAGAAATGCTTATGCATGAAATGAACAAAGACCTGCCTTACGAGCAGCAGGTAAAAGTCTTGCTCCGCTATTACGACCAGCTGGTGGAGGAGAACAAGGCCTTGAAGGCTCGAATAGAGGAAATGACCCGGTATGGAGATCCTGCCGAGCTGAAGAAAAAGCTGGATTCTTTGCCTTCCAATGTCAAACAGCTCAGGGAACTCTATCGTGAAAGAGATTCCAGAATCAACTGGGGCAAGAAGAAACTGGTGAACTATCTGAGAAGCGCTGGAGTAAAAATCCCACCCCTCATGTCGTTCACAAGAGCCGTGGAAATGGTAATAGAATTGCCTATCCATCCATAAAAGTCGAGGAGAGGAAGTGTAGCACTAAAAATGCGCACTTTCTCTCTTTTTTTGTTATTCTGTAGTTAATTTTTATTCAAGTATTAACGTTTCTGAAAAATATACCCTCCTATTTTTGCTATGTGGGTAATGTATTTGGCTGTTCCAACTATTAGTAGTAAATTCGCATAAATTTACAATTAATATGCTGGATATAGCAGAACATAGAAGGGTGTTGATTCTGGAGAATTTAGCTCAGCTAGACAAAAGAATTGATAAGATACAGGAAGAATGCATCATCTTGTATCTCAATTCATTTATTGGTGGCAAAGCTGAACAGATATCTGCATATCAGTTTTCTAATATCACGCATATAAAGTGTGATACAGTGCTCAGAGTGCTGAAGAGAAGTGTAAGTCTTCAGCCTTTGCAGCAGAGAAGATGGTGCTGCTGTATCCTATATAATTGGGATAGAATCGTTGATGAACTGATCAAACGACATACGGCGGAAGGTAAGAAGTTTGACAAGAGTCAGTTTGAGAAGAATTTCAATGAAGCCTTTTCGCAGTGGATTACTTTTGCGAGAGACTTGAAGCAACTTAACAAATTGGAAGCACATATAGCAAAATACCAAAAGCTTTTTGTGCCTAAAAATAAATAATGAATAACAATAACATTTATCTAAAAAAATCAACATGAAACGAACTAATACACTTACCTAGGGAAGACTTGTCTACCGGCATCGAGGATGCCACCCTAAGAAGCTCTCCTTGGCTATTCTAGTCTAGCCCTCCGCGTACCAATTAGAGGACCATATCAAGTTTTAGTAATATTTTAAACTACTTAAGATATGGATAGAATATCATTTTTTAGAATTATCCGTTTTTTGTGTAAAAACGGTGGTGTTTGCTTGTACAAGAATGTTGTGTATGTACAGTCTAATAGCAAATATATAGAGAATAATTACGAGAATTCTGATGAAGACACAAAACCACATACTGATGAATAGAAGTTTCCATTTTGCAGGTTCCGTAACCTATATAGAGAACTATTATGAGAGTCATGAACATCAACATAAGGATTCCGATGATTCTTCTGAAATGAAGAATGATACCGATGAAGTTGTTTTTGAACAGAGTGTTAAGGTGAAGTGTGCTTCATCTTCTGCGGGAAGAAGTGCCGAGAATCTCTTTTCTACTCCTGAGGGTGAAAAGGATGTGGGGCTTACCGGGAAGATGGCGGATGCTTTTGTGAAATATCTCAAGCTGCATCATATTTCAGATAGTCAGCTTTCCACTTCCGATGGTTTGTTGAACAAGAGTGTGGTGGCGTTTTTCCTGCGTTGGTCTAATCAGGGCTATGTGAGTGCTGGTGTTCCTAATGGCTCGTCCATTACTCGTTTTCTGCACGATGATTGTCATCTGGAACTGGGTGTTACCCAAAAGTCGTATGGCAATTATATCAGAAAGAAGATCAATGACGGGAATATAGATTATGAGGTAGAGGGTGCGTATTCCGGTTGATACCCGTTCACTAATTCCGGTGATATCCGTTCAC
>OKVK01001898.1_pt1 | contig 10040 bp, 7 predicted proteins | sample 1604771 | NCBI WGS metagenome assembly OKVK01 (sample SAMN01760906, study PRJEB22395) | human gut metagenome | reverse complement strand
CGATTACGATAGGACCGGAACCGATTACCAGTACTTTTTTAATATCCGGATTCTTAGGCATTCTTCTTCTCCTCCATCATCTTCAGAAATCTGTCAAACAGGTAGCTGGAATCCTGCGGTCCCGGGCATGCTTCCGGATGATACTGTACCGTAAAGATGTTCTTGCCCACATATTTCAGTCCCTCGTTGGTTCCGTCGTTAACATTGGTAAATGCCGGTACGGCAACTTTCGGATCTAGGCTCTCCGGATTTACGGCATAACCGTGGTTCTGGGAAGAAATATACACACGTCCTGTTTCCATATCTTTTACCGGATGATTTCCACCACGGTGTCCATATTTTAATTTAAATGTATCTGCACCGGTTGCAAGAGCCATCAGCTGATGTCCCAGACAGATTGCAAAAATAGGAATATCTGTCTCATAGAGTTTACGTATCTCTTTAATTACCTGTGCGCAGGCTTTCGGATCTCCAGGTCCATTGGAAAGCATAATACCATCCGGATTGGAAGCAATGATCTCTTCCGCTGTTGTAAAGGACGGATAAATCGTGACCTCACATCCTCGCTCGTTCAGAGAACGCGCAATATTTCTCTTCGCACCCAGATCCAGAAGCGCTACTTTATATCCAGCACCCGGAAGAACAGATTTTTCACAGCAGGTAACTTTCGACACCTCATCTCCCGTAGAATAAGCTTTCAGCTTCTTCATCACTTCATCCATATCATAATTCTCATTGGTAGTAATCATACCGTTCATCGTACCGGACTCACGAAGGATCTTGGTAAGTGCACGGGTGTCAATTCCACAGATACCCGGAATATCATTTTTCTCAAGGAAATTCTGAATCGTATCCTCGCAGCGGAAATTGCTCGGCATTCTGGACAGTTCACGGACGATAAATCCGTCTACCCACGGCCTTTCTGACTCCATATCCTCATAGCAGATTCCGTAGTTGCCAATTAACGGGTATGTCATAACAACTGCCTGTCCTGCATAGGACGGATCTGTCAGTACTTCCAAATATCCTGTCATGGATGTATTGAAGACGATCTCACTGACCGCTTCTCTGGTGGAACCGATGCTTCTGCCTGTAAAGACATGGCCATCTTCCAGAATAAGAAATGCTTTCATCTTTTCACCTTTGTCCTTTCCTGTCTTAAAAATGCCCAAATTGTTAGTATTATACACAAAAAGGGGGAAGTTGACAAGCCCTCCCCCTCATTTTTATAAATTTTTTCTACATCTTACTGTAACCATATCCGTTGACAATGGCGTCAATCTTCTGTTTCGCCTTACACATGGGGCAAACTTTGGCATCGTAGGATGCATATCCCTTTAAATCTTTGGCATCGAAGATACTGTTCACTTCAACCCCTCTTGCTTTACTGATAAAACTGAAGATTGATGCAATACCGCGTACTCTTCCTCCATAATATTCCACACTGTCAATTGCTTTATCCAGTGTCACGCCTGTAGTAATAGAAGTAGATAAAATCAGTACATTCTTTCCTTCTACCATAATCTTGGAATTATCACGGAAGATCATCTGACCGTTAATATCCTGCTCCGGAGAAGTAACATAAATGGTATGATGTGCATTCAGACACATGATTCCGGATTTGGTCAGTTCCTGTGCAAGGTATGCACCGATCACTTCACAGCCATTCAGACAGATGATACTGTCCACCGGGGTATTATTGGCATATTTACTTGCCAGAATTCTTGCAGCAGCTTCCGCTTCATTCTGTCTTGCACGCAACGTCGTCATATCTACATAATGTGTGATATGAGAATGTGTGGTGACAAAATGCCCCGGAATCACTTTCATCGCAACCTTACTGTCATTGGGTGAAAATACCTTATACATACGATCTTCCATATTGAAATCCCCCTTCTTGCGCCCTTTCAGATTCCTGTTCTATGGCATCTGACTCTCCGCTGTTCTCTCATAGGAATATTGTATATAATTCTTTCATTTTTAGCAAGTATTTTATGCATTTTTAATCATTTTTCAGAAATGAACCGGCAGACGCGGAATCTCATCTACTCTCAGATACTGACTGATGCACGCTACTGCAAATTCATGGTCGGCCATATGGTCAAGACCGGATACGATAATACTTCCGATCACGCCCGCTCCTGCCACACGAATGGGGAATCCGCCGCCGCATGCCACATATTCCTCATCATTCAATCCGCGGTCCTTCAGCTCTTCCTGATTCATCTTCAAATCCATATACAGACGAAGGCTGCTCATCTCCATGGTCCGGACGGTATTGTGTTTTCTCTTCATCCAGATTTCATTACAATAATTGGTTCCTTTGAATCCATACTGGAACAGGGTATATCCATTGTTCAGACGGATACTGATGACTACCGGAAGGCCGTTATGTGCTGCCTCTGATACCATATAGCTTCCCAGTTCCCATGCATCTTTATTGGTAAAGTGCGGAAACTGAAGAATCTCTTCCTGCATGCTTAAAATTCTGATTGTCTCTTCCAACATCATATCGAATCTTCCTCCTTTATATTCTCCCGTAAGATAGCTCTATTATAACACTTTTTCCGATTATTTTACATCCTGTTGCTGCAATTTCTGTAAAATCCAGTCTGACCAATCTGCATAATACTTTCCAAGTATATGCGCCCCGTCCGCGGAGAGATCTGTATTCAGATTTCCATTTTCATCATCAAACAGCTCATTGACATCCAGCCACCCGAAATTCTTTTCTTCTGCAAGCTGATGAATGGCATCATTCATCTCGTTAATATTTTCATTATTGAAAATAGCATCGCCCTCAGATTTTTCTTCTGTCATATGAAGGTTGGCCTCCAACACCAGACAGGCATCCGGCTGAAGCTCCTGGATCTGATTCACCAGCTCTCCGTATTTCCGGATGGCTGCCTGCCGGTCATAACCCAGTTCATTGATCCCCAGCATCACCAGAATGAGTTTATACTGCCGCTTGCTTAGAATCTCCTCCAGCGTATATTGGGTTTCATCCTCTCCCGACACCCGCAGCTTCTTCGTCATGGCCGTGTAGGCACTCAACCCGGAATCGGCAAATACATCCGCATTTCCCAGATGCCCATATTCCAAAAGACCATCTGTCCTGGAATCTCCGATAAATAAGACATTATCAAAGGAATTATCAATCTCCGGGAAGGAGGGTTTGTCGGGTTCTGTTTCTTCCTCCTGCGGCTCTTCTTCTGATTCAGCAGGCTCCTGACTCGTGATATTTTCTTCCGTCGTCTGCGGCGAAATTTCATCAACCGTATTCTCTGCCTCATCGACCGTATTCCGATCATGCTGCCATTTCTGTACACGCATATCCATTTTCCATCCCGCTGCCAACAACAGACTGACCAGCAAAAGAATGGTATACCAGTTTCGTTTTTTCATCCCTATCCCCTAAAATGAGAAGTACAAAAAAGGATCATCCTGTCCCATATGGATGCAGTAAATGCTGAACCAGAACAGCATCAACAATACCACTGCTGAAATCAGGCTCCCTTTGTATTTTTCATAGATTTTCCGCGGCCATGGTGTTATGAAAATAAGTCCTGCCAGCAATGGCCACACATACATCTGACCATATTTCAAATAATCCCCGACGTACCAGGTGTAAGCACCCGGTGCATTAAAAAACGGGAACAATCGTTCCAGATACACTACGATATTCCGAATTTCTGCCACTGCAAAAGGCAGCCAGGACAGCGGAATCAATATCATCATATAAAGATGTCCCAACCATGGATACCGATTCAATATTTTTAAATAAAGAAATTTTTCTGCCGCAATCATAACAAACAGACAGCCGCCCCACAAAAGGAAATTCCATCCTGCCCCATGCCAGATACCCGTGAGCAGCCATACGACCAGAAGGTTTCTTAACAGTTTCCAACGGGAGCATCTGCTTCCTCCCAGCGGGATATAGACGTAATCCCGGAACCAGCTTCCCAGGGTCATGTGCCATCTGCGCCAGAACTCCGTCATCGAACACGCCATATAGGGATAATGAAAGTTTTCCGGCAGATGGAATCCAAGCAGCCTTCCAAGTCCCACTGCCATGAGAGAATAGCCATAGAAATCAAAATAAATCTGAAATGTAAATGCGATCAATCCCAGCCAGGCAAAGGGTGTGGAGATGCTTTCGTAACCGATCGTTCCCACTTTCTGCCACAGACCGGACAGCTGGTTGGCAAGCAGCACCTTCATGGCAAGCCCGATGGTCAGCTCCCGTAAGGCTTCCTCCACATCTGAGGCTGTTACCCGCCGCGCCCCCAGATCTGTTTCCGTATCCTTCCATCGAAGAATCGGCCCGGAACTCATATGCGGCCACATGGAGGCCCATGTTCCAAAATGAAGGAACGAAGGAAATACCCGGATTTCTCTTCGATAGAGATCAACCAGCCATCCAATCATCTGGAAAGTATAAAAACTGATTCCCAGGGGAAGAAGCAGCCCACGCCCGGTAAAGAATCCACTATATTTAAATACCATCAGGGGACACAAGTTAAAAAGAACACCGGCAAAAAGCCGCTGCTTTCGGTGTTTCTCATCTGCTGCCTGGACCATCCAGGCACCCAGATACCAGTTGAGAAGCAAAGATATAAGAAATAAAATCAGATACACCGGAGTCTTTCTTACTCCGTAAAAGTAAAATGCAAGGCTGCCTGCAAACAACACCAGGTTTTTCCATTTTGCAGGGCACACCATATATACTACCAAAAAACAAGGTAAAAAGCGGAATAAAAATGTAAAGCTTGAAAATACCACGATTGTCTCTCCTGCTCTTTCCAGTTACTAAAGGAGAAGCTCTTATTCAACCGGAACTTCTCCTTAGTCACATTATAGGAAACGGGCGGATTCTTTGTCAATATGGGTCGAATCACTTTCAGAATTCTTCAGAATATATCTCTTTACACCTGTACCTTCAGCACTATACCACTGCCTTCAAACGCCACCGTCTTCTTTCCTGCCGGGACGAAGAAGCAGTCTGCGGGGCGGTAAGGAATCTCTTCTTCTCCGCACCGGATCGTACCGGTCCCTTCCAGCACCACGAAAGCCCGGAAGCTGGAATCATCGAGATTAAAGGAGTTCTCTTCAGCCAGATCATACCGTTCCACGGAGAAATATTTACACTCCATGGTTTTTGCTGCTTCCATATCCTTCTTATGGAAATTCACCACATCCATGGCTTTGTCCACATGAAGTTCCCGGAGTTCTCCATATTTATCGCGGCGTTTATAATCATACAAACGGTAGGTCACATTAGAACTCTGCTGGATTTCGCAGATCAGCACTCCCGGTCCGATCGCATGGACGGTTCCCGTCTCAATAAAATAGCTCTCACCCTTCCGTACCGGAATCTTGTTCAGAATCTCAGGCAAAGTGCCGTCCTCGATCCGCTGCCGTACCTCTTCCTCGTCTGTGTCTTTGGAAAATCCACAGTAGAGATAGGAGTCCGGCTCACAGTCCACTACATACCAAAGTTCATTTTTGCCGTATTCGTCTTCTTTCTGAAGCGCGTAATCATCCCCCGGATGTACCTGAATGGACAGGCACTGATGGGAGTCGATAAACTTAATCAGCAACGGAAACCGCTCATAGGGTTCACATTTCCAGCCCAGGATACCGCGGCCAAACCGGTCAATATATTCGCCCAGCATGAGTCCTTTACTTTTTCCCGTGGCAACTACGCTCTGACCTGCCTTATGAGTAGACAACTCCCAACTCTCCGCAATCACATCATAATTGCATTTCTTACCGTAGACGTCGCGCAGGCGGGTTCCTCCCCACAGGTTGTCCTTGAATGCCGGTTCCAGACGAACCAGTTCATCACAATCCGTTTTCACCATTGGCTGACCTGCCAGACGAGTCAGATCCGTACCGTGACCATACTCCAGCTCGCCCACACTGACCTCGATAATCACCAGATCCTCTGCAGAACGGTTGGCAATCTGATGTGCCATGCCCATGGGAACAAAAATATTTCCTCCAGGACCGTATTCCTTCAGTTCCTCTCCCAACAAAATGGAAGCCGTACCGCTGACCACAGTCCAGTGTTCCGTTCTTAACTTGTGCACATGACGGGACAGTTCTTTTCCCGGGAAAATGGTGATTTTCTTCACTCTGCAGGAAGTACCATAGTGAAGCGTTTCCTTGATTCCCCACGCCGTGTAGTATACTGTGCCTTCATCAAAATAAGCCTGCTGCTCTTCATAGTTATCACGTATGATATTTTTGATCTGATCAGTCTCATTTTTTCTGGAAATATAGACTGCATCCGCCGTGTTGACGACGATCACATCAGAAAGTCCGTTGGCTACCACCAGCTGATGGGATGCCTCGTTAAGCACGGAGACATTTTCACACTCATTCTGGATAACCTTACCGGAGTCCTCGCCGTGATAGTAGTCTGCCAGAGACTCCAGTGTCATAATGCGCCGCCAGTTAAATTCTCCTGTGAGCAGCTGCACCTTTTCTGATACACTTGTCACAGCTCGGCCAATACTCACCGGCTCAATTTCTTCCACCAATGTTTTAGGAATCTGCACATGTCTTCCGTAAGTATCCAGACGATCCACGCATTCCCGGATCTGGGCATAAAGCATGGGACTTTTACGGGAAAGCTCATGAAGATAATCCCCACCGTTAAAAAGCAGGATTCCTGTATCATATTCCCAGGATTCCCCTTCCGGGATCTGCTCTGACACTTCACTATGATGGAACTCCGTATGTCCATTTATCTGCCGGAAATAACCATATCCCGGTTCAAACCGGTCCGCCGTCACGCCGATGCTTACCAGTTTTCCCTGTGGAATATAGCTTTTCGCTCTGGCAATGGCACCTTTATAATCTCCGCCTTCAATAATATGATCTGTCGATACTACCAGATAATCTTCGGAACGGTTATCACAAAGACAGGCAATGGCAACGGCCGGAGCTGTTTTCTTGCCTTCTTCCTCATAGAAACAACGATATCGAAGTCCCTGAAAAACCTGTAACTGGCCTTCCACAATATTGGCATAGCGATCAGAGGTAATAATATAAAATTCTTCACAGAACGGGATGTTCCGGGCGATGGTTTCCTGGAATAAAGAACGGTTTTCCTTAATATGGATAAACTGTTTGGGATAATTTTTGCGGGAGAGGGGCCATAACCGGTCCCCACTCCCGCCTGCCAATACAATACATTTCATAAAAATACATTCTCCACAATGACAGATAGATTATTTCACCAGCTCTGTCATAGCATCTTTCAGGCTTTCCAGTGCTGCCTCTGCATGGGCAATGCTGTCTTCCTTCACGCCCATATAAAATTTCACCTTCGGCTCTGTTCCGGACGGACGCACGCAGCACCATGCATCACGATCCAGTTCGTAATAAAGCACATTTGATTTTGGAAGCCCTGTCTCCGTCACCTTGCCGGTCTCCATATCAAGTCTGGTGTCAGCGTCATAGTCACGGACAGCCAGCACTTTGTGGGTTCCAATCTCTTTTGGTGGATTAGCGCGCATATCAGAAAGAATCTTCTGAATCTTCTCTGCTCCATCCACACCCTTCATGGTGATAGATACCAGTGTCTCTTTATAATAGCCATATTTCTCATAGATCTTCAGCATCTGATCCCAAAGTGTCAGGCCTTTTTCTTTATAATAAGCAGCAGCTTCGCAGAGGGCCATCACAGCGACTACTGCGTCTTTATCTCTTGCATGGGTTCCTACTAGGCAGCCATAGCTTTCCTCATAACCAAACAGGAAGGTATGCTCATGATTCTGCTCAAAGAATTTGATCTGCTCACCAATATATTTGAATCCGGTCAGCACTTCAATCACATCCACATCATATGCTTTTCCAATTGCTTCTGCCATGTTGGAAGATACGATCGTGGTTACCAGTGCACCATCTTTTGGCAGATGTCCCAGTTCCTTACGGACACTCAGTTCATATTCTGCAATGAGCAGACCGGACATATTTCCGGTAAATGGCATATAACTGCCCGTCTTTGAATCCTTTGCATAGACGCCAAGGCGGTCTGCATCCGGATCCGTTGCCAGAACCAGATCTGCATCCGTCTTTTCTGCCAGATCCAGAGCCAGCTTAAAGGCATTGGGGTCTTCCGGGTTCGGATAAGAAACCGTCGGGAACGCACCATCCGGAAGTTCCTGCTCCGGCACTACCTGTACCTGGGTAAATCCAAGCTCTTTTAACACTCGGCGAACCGGAAGATTTCCGGTACCATGAAGGGGAGTATAAACAATCTTCAGGCTGTCTGCCATACGTTTGATGGCTTCCGTACTTAATACCAGTTTCTTTAACTCTTCCATATAGCGGTCGTCGATCTCCTGACCGATCACATGAAACAGTCCCTTCTTTTCTGCTTCTGCCCGATCCATCATCTGAATAGAGGCAAAATCCGTCACCGCATTCACTTCTGCAATGATTTCTTTATCTTTTGGAGCAGTGATCTGCGCACCGTCCTCCCAGTATACTTTGTATCCATTATATTCCGGCGGATTATGGCTTGCAGTTACCACAATACCCGCAATACAGCCAAGCTCTCTCAATGCAAAAGAAAGTTCCGGTGTCGGACGCAGAGTTTCAAAACGATAGGTTTTGATGCCATTGGCATTAAGACACAAAGCTGCTTTCTCAGAAAACTCGGTGGACATATGGCGGGAATCAAATGCAATCGCTACACCTTTCTCTTCTCCGCCCTGTTTTTTGATGTAATTTGCCAGTCCCTGAGTTGCTTTTGTCACAGTATATACATTCATTCGATTGGTTCCGGCCCCGATCACACCTCGAAGTCCACCGGTTCCGAAAGAAAGATCCTTATAAAAACGATCCTCAATCTCTTTCTCATCTCCGGCAATGGCCTGAAGCTCTGCTTTCGTTTCCTTATCAAAAATCGGGTCTGTACACCACTGCTCATATTTTGATTGATAATCCATCATACTTCTCTCCTATGCAATTCTTTCCCAAAAGCCCGTTTACAAAAGGTCCGTTCTTCCCTGCTCATTTAAGGTATCTACAACCTTCTTCACATCCTGCACACGGTTCTTGTCACATACAAGAATCGCATCCTCGGTCTCCACAACAACCAGATTATCCACACCGATAGTCGCGATCATCTTCCCACTGGAGAAAGAAATGGTATTGGTCGTATCAATATTCACATGATCTCCCACCAGGATATTTCCTTCCGCATCCTCGTCATAAATGACCTTCATCATATCCCAGCTGCCCACATCATTCCAGCCAAAATCACCGGACAGTACCAGCACATCATCAGAACGCTCCAGAATACCATAATCAATAGAAATCTTTGGAATTACCGGATACACTTCCTGGATCACGCGATCTTCATCCGGTGTATTCATGGCATCACCAATTGTCGTCAGGCAGGCATAAATATCCGGAAGAAGTTCCGCAAATTTTTCCAGAATAGTGGATGCTTTCCATACGAACATACCGCTGTTCCAGGCATAGTTTCCGCTCTCCACATAGGCCTTTGCCGTCTCATAATCTGGTTTTTCCTTAAATTCCTCTACATTGCGGGCAATCGCATTCTCATTTTTATCAAATTTGATATAACCATATCCGGTAGACGGAAAGGTAGGCGCAATGCCGATCGTAATCAGCTTGTCCTGCTCCTCTGCCGCCTGAACGGCCTGATTGAGAATTTTTGTAAATTCTGGTTCATTTTTTATGAAATGATCGGATGGGAAGATACACATGATACCATCACCATATTTTTTCACGATCTCCATCGCTGCATAACCGATGCAGGCTGCTGTATTTCTCGCAGACGGCTCTGCCAGAATGTGGTCTTTCGCAATTCTGCCATCCACACACTCCAACATCTTGGCTGCCTGCTTTTCATTGGTAACGATGAAAATATCTTCCTTCTCCACGGTGTCATGCAGGCGATCAATCGTTTCATTAATCATCCGGTCCTTACCGCTTAAATTCAGCATCTGTTTCGGCATTGCCTGACGGCTTAAGGGCCAGAAGCGGCGCCCCCCGCC
>OKVK01001881.1_pt1 | contig 10096 bp, 5 predicted proteins | sample 1604771 | NCBI WGS metagenome assembly OKVK01 (sample SAMN01760906, study PRJEB22395) | human gut metagenome | reverse complement strand
AACAAGACAACTTTATTAGATTATCCGGAACATATTGCAGCCACTGTTTTTACAGGGGGCTGCAATTTTCGCTGTCCGTTTTGTCACAACGGGGAACTGGTGCTGGATCCCGGCTGCCAGCCGCTCATTCCGGAGGAAGAAGTACTCTCTTACCTGAAAAAAAGGCAGGGGATTCTCCAGGGGGTCTGCGTCACCGGCGGAGAGCCGACTCTGCAAAAGGATCTGAAGGATTTTTTACGCAAGATCAAGGAACTCGGATATTCGATCAAGCTGGATACCAATGGCTATATGCCGGGGGTATTGTGGGAATTGTTGCAGGAGCACCTGATTGATTATGTGGCGATGGATATTAAGGCTTCCAGGGATAATTATGCTCGGGCGGCGGGACTGCCGCATATAGATATCTCCCGCATCGAGGAGAGTATCGGCGTCCTGAAAAGCAGTGGCATCCCCTATGAATTCCGCACTACCGTGGTAAAGGGAATTCATACCGTGGCGGAATTTGAGAAAATCGGTAAATGGATCGCGGGATGCCCTGCGTATTATCTTCAGAATTACGAAGAGAATGAAAACTGCCTGTACCGGATGATACAGACAGCGGAATGTGACGATGTGAAACCGGGCGGTGTAGATCCGTTCGGCGCATTTTCCAGAGAGGAACTGGAACAGATGGAGGAACTGGCCCGGAAATATGTGGGGAAAGTTATCCTGCGGGGCGTGGAATAGACGCTGTGCCTCCCAGCTACATAAGCTGTTGTATTTTTACAAACTCATCAAAGCGAGGTAAGGCCAGCGTGACTTTCCCGTATTCTTTGGAAATAATGACACCTTTTCTCTTTAAACGCTCACGATAGACAGAGAAAAGTTCAGATTTCATATCTAATCGCTCACGGAGAGCTTTTACCTGAGTCTCTCCGCTGAGAGACATTTCAGTTACGATTTTTTTATCCAGATCGGATAATTCCGACCATATTTTACTGTATACATATTCATCCAGATATTGGTCATATTCTGGCAAAATCTGTTCCAAAGTCTTTTTATCGCGATTTTCCCAGTAGAGATAACCAAGTACCTGAAAGGCAAAAGGATAGCCTTTGGTCAGTGAAGCCAGTTCTCCGGCAGCATCTATATCCAGAGAAAAGATATCCATATATTGTTTGCGGATAGCGGTATAATTGAGTGGCTCCAGGATTAATTTGGGTGCACGGTATAAAAAGGTCAGTACTTTATCATTTTGAAGATTATAAATATTTTCATATAATCCCGTCATCAGTAAAAAGATGGGATAGTCGTTTCGTAAAAAAATCTGAAAGGAGCTTGCAAAGATTCGGATATATTCGGAATTCGTCACTTCATCAACGCTGATCAGCAACCTTTTTTCACTTTTCTGGATATATTTCAACATGAGTTCCAGAGCGTTTTCGATATCCGTGACCGGAGCAGCGTTTTCAATGGATACTCCCAGACCAAAAGCAGAAAAGTCAAGTTTTGCATTAATGAACAGCGTGTGTAATTCGGGAATGCTGTAGATTTTTGCAGCAAGACTTTGCAGTAAATCTCTGGTAGGATTCAGTTCCACAACGATCCAGTCTTCTCTTTTTCGTAATTCCGAAGCAATATTTGTCATCATTACAGTCTTGCCAGAGCCACGGACACCGGTGATCATGTAGATCTGATTGGATGGAATCTCGGCACAAAAGCTTTCCAGAATTTGGTTTGTTTCCGTGAGACGGGAGATATATTGCAATGGTTTTTTTCCAAAAGATAACGTAAACGGATTGGCACTCATAATGAAAACCTCCTTTTCTTATATAAGTTTATATAACTTTTAAAATCTTATATAACTTTATATAAGTGTATATAACTTTGTAATTATTATATAAGTTTATATAACTTTTGGCAAGAGATATTGCGGCTATGGGAAATGAATGCAGAAGGAAAATGTAAACGCTTACTCTTCCTAAATAGACATTTCATGAGAAAATGTGCATATTTTATAAAAAATAAATGTTGCGCAAAAATATTAGCTAAAAATTACTCAAAAAATATATGAATAACTTCCAAAAATATTCAAAATACACAAAAATGGTTTACTAATGTGAAGCGATAGTGCTAATATATAGTACATAGTGTTGTAAGAGCTTACAAATGTAATCGTTTATAACACATGCTAAGTGGAGGTATGGGAATGTTAGGCAGGAGAGGAAGAAAAGAGAGAAAACGACTGATGGCATTGCTCCTTGCGGGAGCCATGGTGCTGTCGGGAATGGGAATCAGCCCTCTGTCCGCACAGGCTGAGGAAGTGACTGTGGAACAGGTGCAGGAAACGGAACCTGTGGTAGAACAGGTAAGTGAGGCGGTTTCTGACGGAAATGCGGAAATGACCGAAAACGTGGGGAGCGTAAACCATATTGCATCAAATTCTGCGAAGAAGATCACTGATGAAGCTGTTGTGCAGGCAGCAGAGACTGCAGTACCTGTGGTACAGAGTACAGATGGACAGTATGTATTTGATGCGGCAACGGATAGTGTGGTATCAAAGTTGGATAAAAACGACAAGGTAGACGCAGGAAAATATGGAACAGAGGGATATTTTACTTTTAGTGGAAGCGTAAAGAGAGCAAATAGTTCTACTTTATCAGTAGAAATAGGAAAGACAGAAACTGGATTGTTAACCTTTACTGTAAGTGGTACGGCAGATGCAGCATTTAAAGTGTCAAGTACAGGTAGCACCAATTCCTCAGACTTTATCCTAAGGAATGCAGACGGTAATGGAGTAGTGGCAAAGGGAGCGACAGAAGCTCTTGTAGTAGTAACAGGAACCAATGCTACTGAAATCAAGTATGAGGGATTGAAAGAAGGAACGTATACGGTATGCAACCCTGCGAGTGCAACAAATGATCGCGGTATTCGATTACTTTCTGCAACCGTATCGGAAACAACAGGAGGCAGTAAACCTGCCCGTGCGGATTGGTCTACAGTAGAGGCGCCGACGGTGATCAGTGCAGTGCAGTCTACAGATAATAAAAATAATATTGAAGTAAAAATATCTGGAAATGTGGGCTATGATGGAGCAGATGCATTGAGCGTGACTATGATTAATGCGGATGGAGAAGTGGCAGCTACACAAAATGCAGCGACGAATGGAACGGAGCATTCTGTTTCCTTCACTCCCGTAGCATCCGGCACCTACACTTTTTCCGTAAAAGCAATTCGTGCAGATGAAGAGGACAAACAGGGAACAGAGACAAAGTCCTGCGAGTTCGTGTTACCTTTAACCAAGCCTGTGATCAAAGGCGTAACCTGCCAGGGCGGTGGAAAAGCGAAAGTGGCATGGAATGCTGTAAAGGAAGCAGAAAAATATCTGGTAACTGTGGATGGTGCATATACAACCGATGGAAAGAGCATCGAAAAAGAAGTAACAGCACCGACAACAGATACAGTAGTAGAAGGACTGAAAGTGGATCAGGAAGCAGTGATTTATGTAACTGCCATCCGTGGAGATGATAACAAGCTTTCGGATGGATTCAGCAAGAAAATCGTAGATGAAGTACAGTATGAGTGGGCATTTACATATTATGGTCCCAGTGCTTCTTCCAGCAAAAATAAATATGAGGGAGATGCAACTACCGGAACGGTAAAAGTAGTCGCAGATGCGGGCGGAGGAAAGTTACAGCCGACAGCAACCGATGGCTTAGGATTTTACTATACTGCAATTCCTAGCGACAAGAACTTTACTTTTTCAGCAACTTTGAAAGTAAACAAATGGACTCCCAATAACGGACAGGAAGGCTTTGGCATTATGGCTGCTGACCGTGTAGGAGCACCCGGAGAAGGCAGCAATGCCTATTGGAACAATTCCTATATGGCAGTTGTAGGAAAAGTGGAATACAACTGGGATGCGGCAAACGGGAAAGTATCCGATGCCGGAGATAAGATCAGCATGAAACTGGGAATCGGCGCACAGGAGAAGATTGGTGTAACTTATGAGAATCTGGATGCGCTGAATGCCAATGATTCTGCTACATTAAAAAGTGATTATAAGACCAGCATGTGGCCATTGGAGACATCTTGCGCGCAGAGTGGTACCGGTACTTATAATCTGATCGGCAATAATACTGATAAGGCAAAGGGTACTACCGTTGATAACCCGGTTACAGAATTAAAATTAACGATTCAGAAGAATAATACCGGATACTTTATCAGCTATACGGATGCTGCAGGCAATACAGAAACGAAAAAATATTATGGTACAGAGACTTTAAATGTTTTGGATGATGAGTATGTATATGTGGGAATGTTTGCGGCCAGAGGCGTGGATATTACCTATTCCGATATTAATCTGACACTGATTGATCCGGCAGATGATGCTCCGGCGGAAGAGCGTGAGATGACTCTGGTAACACCGGCATACAATATCATTTCCGCAGCTGTTTCCAACAGTGCAGCATATGATCTGATATATTCCGGAAATGCAGATGGCAAATTGAGTGTAACCGCGGCTGATGGCAGCGCAGTTGTATCTGATCGGGCGGTTACTGCCGGTACAAAAGTTACCATGCCGGTATCTTTGACCGAGGGAAGTAATAAGTTCCGTATTAGTTTTACTCCGAACAGTGATTATCGTCCGAACGAGTATTCCAAACTGTCTTCTTATGAAACAGTAACTTATGAATTCACAGTAACATATAAGAGCGTTCGAAGAGATCAGAAGACCATTTATGTTGCACCGGAAGGCAGCGCAGGTGCAGCCGGAAGCAAAGAGAATCCGGTAGATATTTACACTGCTGTGAAATATGCAAAAGCAGGACAGATGATCGTACTGAAAGGTGGAGTATATAACCTTACAAGTACTATAAAGGTAGAGAGAGGCATTGACGGAACGAAGGAGCAGATGATTTACCTGATTGCAGATCCTTCAGATTCCCAGAGACCTGTATTTGACTTCAACAGAGCGTGCGCAGGCATGATCTTTGCCGGTGATTACTGGTATTGCCAGGGATTTGATGTGACAAATACACAGGATACCCAGAAGGGAATTCAGATCTCCGGAAGTAACTGTGTATTTGATAATATTCAGGCATATCATAATGGTAATACGGGTATTCAGGTAAGCCGTTATCTTACTACTGATGAAAGAGAAGACTGGCCCAGCAATGACCTGATCCTGAACTGTACCTCCTATGGTAACGCAGACATCGGTTATGAGGATGCAGACGGTTTTGCTGCAAAACTTACCGTTGGTGATGGAATTGTATTTGATGGATGCATTTCCTATAATAATGCAGATGATGGATGGGATCTGTTCGCCAAGGTAGAGACCGGTTCTATTGGCAGTGTAACCATTAAGAACTGTGTGGCTTATGGAAACGGTTATCTGGAAGACGGTACGGATGCAGGTAACGGTAACGGATTTAAGATGGGTGGTTCCAGCATTACCGGATATCATACGCTGATCAACAGTGTGGCATTTGGAAACAAGGCAAAGGGAATTGATTCCAACAGTTGTCCTGATATTCAGGTAAAACAGAGCACGTCCTTTAATAATGAATCCTATAATGTAGCTTTTTATACTAATGCGGGCAACAAGACTGATTTCGGCGCAACAGGAATTCTGTCCTATCGTACAAAGAATCTGACGCAACAGGAGCAGCTGAAACTGCTGCAGGAGGAAGCAACGATTCGGACAACCATGAACTATTTCTGGAATGAGACAAAACAGGAGTCTACGAATAGTGAAGGCAATGTGGCAAAGGATTCCTGGTTTGTAAGCACGACCGATCCGCAGATCACCAGAAATGCAGACGGTACCATCAATATGAATGGATTCCTTACGCTTACGGCAGAAGCACCGGAAGGTGTTGGAGCCAGAATGACCGGAACCCCTTCTGCTGTATTTACGGTAGCGGCAGATGTGGTGAACAACGATGATGACGATGATGACGATGACGATGATGACAACAGCGGTTCCTCTGCAGCACCTGCAGTAGACTGGACGGATGTAAGCAACTCTGTACAGGATAAGGTGGCAGAGATGATGAAAAATCCTGCTATTGCAAGTGTCAACATGAACTTTGTATGCAGCGGTGAAGTCAAGGTGCCTCAGAATGTACTGAATACCATTAAAGGTACGAAGCTGACGGTGGCATTCCACAGCGGAAACGGTGTGGCACTGAGCATCAGTGGACAGGATCTGAAGAATAAAGATCTGTCAAAGATTCAGAATATTGATCTGACAGTAGACCAGACGAGCAACACAATCCCGGCAAATGTGGTATCCGCAAAGTCCGGAACCGTGAACAGACAGCTGGGTATCAGAGATACCGGCAGCTTCGGAGTGAATGTCAACATTCATGTAAATGTAGGCAAGGACAATTCCGGCAAGAGTGCAAACCTGTATCGCTATAATACAGAGAAGGGACGCCTGGAGTATTGCGGATCCTTTACCATAACTTCCACCGGACAGTCCATGTTCGCATTGAAGCGCGGCGGCAATTATCTGGTAACTGTTACTGACCGCAGACCTTCCGAGAGCATCTGGTATACAGAGGGCGGTTATACGGTAAAGAGTGGTGATACGCTTTTCAAGATCGCTAAGAGAAATCACATGACTCTGGCACAGTTGCTTCGCAGAAATGTACAGATTACAAACCAGAATGTGATCAGAGTTGGTCAGAAACTGAATCTGGAATGATCGTAAAAACTGTAAGAGATAGAGAAAAAGGACAAGACGGGAAACTGAAAAACGAGAAAAACGGATGGCTTGGGAGGGCCATCCGTTTTTTGTGTATATGATGAGTCAGCCTACTCGATTGGAAATATTTTATTGCACCTGATTGGGGCTCTTCTTTCCACTTTCGAAATCCAGAGCATTCTGCAAGGTAGTCTCTGCAATGGCTTCCAGTGCTTCTTTTGTGAAAAATCCCTGATGGGATGTAATCATGACATTGGGGAAGGACAAAAGCCTTGCGGTGGTAGAATGCTCCAGAATCTCATCGGAACGATCCTCGAAGACGTTTTTCGTCTCTTCTTCATAGACATCCAGACCGACCCCGGCGAACTTGTGCAGGCGGATGCCCTCGATAAGATCCTCGGTCTTGACCAGAGCACCCCGGGAAGTGTTTACCAGAATGACGCCATCCTTCATTTTCTTGATGGTGTCAAGCTGGATCAGGTGGTAGGTGGAATCCATCAGCGGGCAGTGAAGGGAGATCAGATCACTTTGCGCCAGTAATTCGTCTAAGGTCACATAGGTGACGAAATCTTTCAGATCCGGGTTCTCGTAGACATCGTAGGCGATGACTTTCATGCCGAAACCGTTACAGATCCGGCACATAGCTGCACCGATCCGGCCGGTTCCGATGATTCCGGCAATCTTACCATAGAAATTGAAGCCCATGAGTCCTGCGAGGCTGAAATCATTTTCCCGGACCTTGTTATAGGCTTTGTATAAGCGGCGGTTGCAGGCCAGAGCCAGAGCCATGGCATGCTCTGCGACAGCTTCCGGAGAATAACCGGGGACACGCATGACACATATGTCATATGCAGCTGCCTTTTCCAGATCCACGTTGTTGTATCCTGCGCAACGCAGCAGGACCAGGCGGACACCTTTTTCGTGGAGAATTTTTAATGTGGCTTCGCTCACATTGGAGCTGACGAAAGCACAGACGGCATCGAAGCCGTCAGCCAGAGCAGCAGTACGGGGATCCAGATCCGACCGGATGTAATCAATCTGGATGCCGGGAAATTTTTTCAGAGTTGCCTCGAAAGATTCTTTATCATAGCTTTTGGTATCATAAAATAATATTTTCATAATGGTCCTCCTTGGATTGATTTCTATAGTATGTGTATCGTTATTTTTAATCATACCCAGATTTGGCTTTACTATAGCTCAAAATATGGGAATTGTCTATCATATTTAAAAAGTGAAATCGAGAAAAATTATAAAAATGATGCAGATATGATGCAATCGGCAGATATACTGGCATCAGGAGGCGAGGATTATGAAAAAAATATTTTTTGCAGCAGTATTTGCGGGAGCACTGTTAGGTTTTACATCCTGCGGAAACCGGGAGATGGTGACGAATCCGGAGATGGAGACAGTTATAGACAGCATCAAGGAGACACAGAGCGGTCAGACGACGGCCGGGACTGAGGAGACTGCGGAAGTGTCCACACAGACGGAACCGACAGAAGGCCAGAGTGAAATACAGGGAAGTGAATGGGTGCAGTTTACCACAGAGGATCACGAGGGTAGCAGTGATCCCGAAGACAAGACCAGAAGTTATACCTATTACTATCCAACAGTTACAGTGACGATTCCGGGCAATGAGACGGTGCAGATGAAGATTCAGAAAGAGCTGGATGAATATGTAGACAGTTTTGTAGAAGGAATCGAGAACGGGGAGTTTGGTACACTTTATGAGGATATGCCGGTGTATGAGCAGAGCTATGAGGATCTTACTTTCCGTGTGATCCGCGCGGATGATAAGGTGATCAGCCTGTCGTGGGGGCTGGAAGGGTATGATCAGGGGGCTCATGGATGGTATACTTTGTACTATATGAACTATTATACGCAGACCGGAGAGAGAATTACTTTTGACAGTCTGGGGAGCGGATTCCGCGACAAAGCACTGGAACTGGTGACAGCAAAGGCAGCGGAAATGCAGGCAAAGGAGGACTGCTTCTTTAACGATTACGAGAAGAGTATCAAACTGGTGGTGTTGGATGGTACGGAAGATTTGAATGCTATCTATCAGGAAATTTATGGGCCGGACATTGCAGGTACGGATAATGGCCCCGCAGACCCTACATTCTACATTACAGAGGATGGCTTTGTATTTGAATCCGGCCAGTATGTATTACAGTCCTATGCGGTTGGAATTGTTGACTTTGAGATTCCGACAGCAGACTTCGGGGATGATCTCACAGCAGATATTTTTTAATGGAGTACAGGATGCTGGCGGGTATATTTGCAAAATATAGGACTTTACATGGGCGGGCACCGTGTATATAATAAGAACATCGGGAATGAGGTTCTCCCGGAAGCACAGGCTTCGAACCGCCGGAATTTGAACATACGAATTCGATTTGGCTGATGACTTCTGCAGAATATGCAGGGGACACCAGCCTTTTTTGTTGGAATTCAAAATGCCCTGCTGCGAGAAAACGGAGGAATTTTTATGCTTACATCACTGGGACTGATCTTTTTACTGGGATTACTCATGGCGGCGGTCTGCCAGAGGATTCACCTGCCCCGTATTATCGGGATGCTGCTTACGGGTATTATTCTGGGGCCTTATGTGTTGGATCTGCTGGATGTGTCAATCCTGAATATCTCATCGGAACTGCGGCAGATCGCGCTGATCATCATTTTATTGAAGGCCGGATTATCATTGGATCTGAAGGATCTGAAAAAAGTGGGCCGCTCCGCAGTCATGCTGGCTTGTGTTCCTGCCACTTGCGAACTGTTGGCTTTTGTGATATTTGCACCCATGATCCTTAACATCAGCAGAGTGGATGCAGCGGTCATGGGAGCAGTTCTGGCAGCAGTGTCACCTGCAGTTGTGGTGCCGCGGATGGTACATCTTATGGAAAGTGGCTATGGTACGGAGAAAAGCATTCCGCAGATGATTCTGGCTGGGGCATCCTGTGATGACATCTATGTCATAGTATTGTTTTCCACTTTTGTTGGAATGGCACAGGGTGGACAGGTCAATGCCCTGGATTTTGTGAATATCCCGGTATCGATCCTGACGGGTGTGTTGTTCGGTGCATTGGTGGGTTGGCTGCTGGGGCAGCTTTTTGAACTGTTGTACCGAAAGGGCAGTTATGTGCGCAACAGCATGAAAGTTATTATCATCATGGGTTTGTCCTTCTTGTTAATGGCTTTGGAAACCCTGTTAAAGGGGATCGTGGCGTTCTCCGGCCTGTTGGCGGTGGTGAGCATGGCCTGCGCGCTGAAAATACGGGCACCTAGGGAAGTCACCGGCAGACTGTCTGCTAAATTCGGTAAACTGTGGCTGGCAGCGGAGGTAGTGCTGTTCGTGCTGGTGGGCGCGGCAGTGGATATCCGCTATACTATGGAAGCTGGACT
>OKVK01001880.1_pt1 | contig 10107 bp, 9 predicted proteins | sample 1604771 | NCBI WGS metagenome assembly OKVK01 (sample SAMN01760906, study PRJEB22395) | human gut metagenome | reverse complement strand
AGAGTTATGCAGAACTGAAAGAAAAGGCAGATGGAATTTCTGAAAAATGTGATGCACTGCTGGAATCTGTAAAGGCAGATGAGGCACGGATGTCGGAAGTGTCGGTGCTGCGGAAGCATCTAATCAATTATGCCAAGACAAAAGATGTTTTTGCCGCGTATAAAGCATCCGGCTACAATCGAGAGTTCTATGAAGCTCATCGGGATACGCTGGCCTTACGTAGCGCAGCGAAAAAAGCGTTTGATGCCTATAAGAAAGAGAACGGCTCTGACAAAAAGCTCCCGCGCATCAGCGAGCTGAACGAAGAGTATGCGATGCTTCTGGAACGAAAGAAAAACTCCTATGCGGAGTACCGCAAGACCAAATCGGAAATGCAGGATTGGCTTGTGGCACAGAAGATTGTGCAGGAAATCCTAAAAGAGGACGAGCAGAAAAAAGAGCAGATGCATGAGAAGGAAGTGCGGCAGGAAGAAGAAAATAAAGAGAATAGTAGATGATGGAATGTCCGGTGCAGTGTGGGCGTAATGCTCATACTGCACCGGGCTTTTTTCTTTGGCAGGAACTGCCGTTAAAGCATCCGAAACGGATGCGCAGCTCGATGCCGCAGGCAGCGTTCTATGGGGATTGGGGAGTTTCCCCAACAAGCAGAAAATCGCTTTCGTGTCACGAAAGCCCTGCTTGCAGAAGAGTTTGACTCATTGACCAAACGCCTAATTGATGCTAAAATAAAGGAAAAAATCGCAGGAGGGTTGCTTAATGAGCTTGGGGGAAACAATTAGAATTACACGGCAAAAATCCTTTTATACGCAGGAGGAATTTGCTCGGAAGCTAAATGTTGCGCTGTCTACGGTCAACCGTTGGGAATTGAACAAAGCAAAACCCAGCGTGAAAGCTATGAGAGCAATCAAGTCTTTCTGCGAAGAAAATAATCAACCGTATGAATTCATTGAAGAACAGTGGGTTGGCTATATAGGGGGCGAATAATATGTCAGGTCAAAGAACTCAGTGGAATGAAGCAACAAGGGTGCAAATGCCAGCGCTTGTCCACTTGACACGAATTGGCTTCACATACTTTGGAAAAATTACCGAAGATAAGGCTGGCACTGTTTACGACCCGGATACAAATATCCTCATAGAAGTTTTTAAGTCTCAGTTTGCAAAGCTCAATCCGGAACGAGCCGGAGAAGCGGAAGCTATGCTCAGAATAATCCGACAAGAGCTTGATAACGATGATATTGGAGAAAGTTTTTATAAGCGGCTTAAGGCTGTTTCTCCAGTAAGGCTAATTGATTTTGAGCATCCGGAAAACAATACATTTCATTGCTCGGCGGAGTTTACCTGCAAGCGTGATGAGGATGAATTTCGACCGGATATAACGCTGTTTGTGAATGGGCTTCCTCTCGTGTTTATCGAAGTGAAAAAGCCCAATAATATCGGTGGTATGGTTGCCGAAGCTGAGCGCATGAACAAACTGCGGTTTCCCAATAAGAAATTTCGCAGGTTTATAAATATTACGCAGTTGATGATCTTCTCAAACAACATGGAGTACGATGCTATGGGGGGTATCGTGCCTATTCAAGGTGTCTTTTATTGCACTGGTTCAAAGAAAGGCTCTCCTTTTAATTGCTTCAGAGAAGAAAATCCGCTGAATCTTGATGTAGCACCGTATAACAGAGATTTTCCATATAAGGATATTGACCCTGAAGTTGAGAAGCAGATTCTTTCTGATTTCAACAATCAGGTCATTCATACAAGCCCTGAATATCAAACCAACTTACGGACAACGACTCCGACAAACCGTGTGCTCACATCAATGTGCAGCCCGGATAGACTACTTTTCCTACTTAAATATGGAATCACCTACTACCACAAGACGAAGGAGCTTGATGACGGTACAATCGAGCAAATAGACCAGAAGCACATTATGCGATATCAGCAGTTTTTTGCTGCAATGATTGTTCGAGAGCGTATCTCTGAAGGCACAACCTCTGGCATTATTTGGCATACCCAAGGAAGCGGCAAGACTGCTCTGTCTTTCCATCTTTCCTATGTGCTCACGGACTATTTTGCAAGCATTAACAAGGTAACGAAGTTTTACTTTATAGTTGACCGTCTTGACCTTATGAAGCAGTCCAAGGAGGAGTTCACAGCAAGAGGACTGGTTGTTAAAACCGCAAGTTCCAGAGCTGAGTTAATGGAGCAATTTCGGACAAATCAATCCCAGGAAGGAACAACCGGAGAACCTGAAATTACCGTTGTTAACATTCAGCGATTTGAGGAACGGCAGGATAAGGTTGTACTTCCATCTTATGCGACTAACCTACAACGGGTTTTTATTATTGATGAGGCACATCGTGGATATAAACCGGAAGGTTCTTTCCTCGCCAATTTGTTCGATGCGGACCCTAACTCCATAAAGATTGCATTGACAGGAACGCCACTCTTGAAAAGTGAGCGCGAGTCATGGCGTGTTTTCGGCAACTACCTGCACACGTATTATTACGATAAGTCTGTCCAAGATGGTTATACATTAAAAATTATTCGAGAGGATATCGAAACTTCCTACAAAGAGAAGCTGGAAGAAATCTACCATTCCCTTGAGAACCTGGTACAAAAGAAGGATGTCAAAAAGGATGATATTATTGAGCATCCGAACTATGTAAAAGAACTTCTCCGGTATATCATCACTGACCTGAAGCGTTTCCGGATTATTCGAGGAGATGATACATTAGGCGGCATGGTCATTTGCGAGACAAGTGAACAGGCTCGCAGATTGTTTGCGTATTTTGACGAGATTCAAAATGAACTGAACAAAGATGCGTCCAGCAAGAGCCATTTCAAGGTTGGACTTATCCTATATGATAGCGACGACAAGGACACCCGTGAAAATGTCATTACTGACTTCAAGGATAACTTTAAGGTGGATATGCTCATCGTGTACAATATGCTGCTTACTGGATTTGATGCTCCGAGATTGAAGCGACTCTATTTCGGGCGAAAACTCAGAGACCACAATCTTCTTCAGGCAATCACTCGTGTCAACAGACCGTATAAGAATAATCGGTATGGATACATCATCGATTTTGCCGACATCAAGAAGAATTTTGATGAAACAAATGCCGCATACCTTGCAGAACTCAATAAATTCAATGACCCTGACGAAGTAGGTGAAGGAAACGAGGCCAATATTTTTGCTCAGGTTATGGAAGACCCTGCTGAGCTGATTCAGCGTATGCAAAAAGCTCGACAAGTGCTTTTTGATTATCCGCTTGATAATGCAGAGGAATTCAGCACGGAGATTTCCACCATCGAGGACAAGTCGGTTCTTCTTGACCTGAAAAAAGCACTGATTGAGGTGCGTGACTGCTGTAATATTGTGAGAACCTTTGGTGATGATGACTTGAAGGCTGCATTCGCAAATTTCGAGATTTCTCGCCTGAAGGATATCCTCTCAGAAGTGCAAAGACACATCAATATCATCAATCAGCGGGAAGCCTTTGCTGATGACGATGCTACACGCATCATGGTCAATGAAGCCATGCAGGACATTACTTTTAACTTCAGCAAAATCGGTGAAGAGGAGTTAAAAATGGTATCCGGTGGCGAGGAGCTTAATGAAAAACTTCAAAGGATGGTGCGTAAATTCGCGGAGAATATCGACCCGGAAGATCCGGAATATATCACGCTGAGAGAAGCATTTCATGCTCGGTTTCATGAGCACGGCTTTACTCCTCAAAATATGGATGAGTTCAACTCCTATTCTAAAGCTATGGATGAAATACTCCAAAAGCTGGCAGAGCTACAGAAAAAGAATGCAGTCTTGTTGAGACGATACAACGGCGATGCAAAATTCGCTCGTGTTCATAAACGAATCCGGGAAGAAAATAAGAAGCGTAAAAGCGCAGGCAAACCGGTCATGCTCTCAGAATATGACGAAAGCATTGTCACAGCACTGATGACCATAAAAAGCGATATTGACCGTAAGGTTTATGATCGTAACGATATTCTGAAAAAAGATGCCTATTTTGAGCAGACGGTTATGACGGAAATTAAAACGGGCATGGATACCTTGGGGGTTGTCAATTCCCGAGAAGACAGAGTTTTTATTCAGAGCAGAATTACAAAGCAGTATCTCGAGCAATACAGAGAAACATATCCTGCCGCATAAGGAGAAGAAAACAATGGATATAAAGGCACAAACCTATAAGTTGATAGATGACCTGAAAGCTGTCTGCCACAATTACGGTATGGGAAACGACGGAAACGAGTACAAGGTCATTACCCAGATATTTCTATATAAGTTTTTGAACGATAAATTTGGATATGAGATTAAGAAAAAGGATTCTCGTATCGCCAGTGCTGAAAAGTGGGAAACCGCATATTCCGAACTGCCGGAGGACGACCGGCTTGATCTTCTGGATTCATTATCTCCTGATATTCCACGGCTTTATCCGGAGCATTTGATCTCTACGCTGTGGAACCAGCAGGCAAAGGGAGATTTTGATTTGATCTTCGACAGCACCATGGTTGATATTGCTGACAAGAACATCGACATTTTCTCCACGCAAACAACGAAAAACACCAAAATTCCGCTGTTTGAAAAGCTCACTAATTTCGTGACCGATGACGCGCAAAGAGCCCCATTTGCAAGAGCTCTGGTTGATAAGCTCGTCAATTTCTCTTTTGAGGACGCTTTTGCAGAGAGTTACGATTTTTTTGCAGGTGTATTTGAGTATGTCATCAAGGATTATAACACAAACGGCGGTGGCGTATATGCGGAGTATTACACGCCCCATGCAATCGCCGTGATTATGGCTCGACTTCTTGTCGGTGACAGACAGGATTTGCATAACATCGAGTGCTACGATCCGGCAGCCGGAACCGGTACACTGCTAATGGCACTTGCTCATCAGATTGGTGAAGATCGCTGCACGATTTTTGCGCAAGATCGCTCCCAAAAGAGTAATAAGATGCTCAAGCTAAACCTGATTCTTAATGGTCTGGTTTCCTCGCTCGATCATGCAATCCAGGGAGATACTTTGACTGATCCGTTCCATATGAGCGATGATGGAAAGTCTCTCCGGCAATTTGATTATGAGGTCTGCAACCCTCCATTCAACTTGGATTTCTCTGAGACAAGAGAGACGCTTGCGGCTATGCCAGCCCGTTTCTGGGCAGGTATCCCAAATGTGCCGAAGAAGAAAAAAGAGAGCATGTCCATCTACACATGCTTCCTTCAGCATGTGCTGAATTCGATGAAACCAAACGGAAAAGCTGCGATTGTACTTCCAACTGGTTTCCTCACGGCAAAGAGCAGCGTCGAGGGCAAACTGCTGAAGCATATTGTAAACGAGAGACTTGTATATGGCGTTATCAGTATGCCGTCCAATGTTTTTGCAAATACCGGTACGAATGTATCCGTTGTGTTCTTCGATAATTCAAAGTCTTCAGATAAAGTTATTCTAATCGATGCATCAAAGCTCGGTGAGGAGTACCAAGAGGGCAACAACAAAAAGGTTCGCCTGACACCTTCTGAGATTGATATGATTGTCGATACTTTTCTCAACAAGAAGACAGTGGAGGACTTTTCGGTTGCTGTAAGCTATGAGGATATTGAAGCGAAAAAGTGCTCTCTTGCAGCCGGTCAGTACTTTGATGTGAAGGTTGAGTATGTGGAGCTTACGCAGGAAGAATTTGAGAGCAAAATGTCGGAGTTGACATCGAATTTGCAGAGCTACTTCGATGAAGGAAACGTTCTGCAAAAGGAGATTATGGAGCAGCTGAAGAGGGTGAAGTATGAGCAGATTTGAATTTGCTCACAGATGGCATAAGGATGGGACGATTTAGCATGATAGGCAATGAGAGATTATTAACCAATGGCTGGCAAATTCTAAAATTCAGTGAGTGCATAAAGCAGCTTAACACTGGATTGAATCCGAGAAACCATTTTTCTCTAGGCCATGGTAGCCTCAAATATATTACAGCAAAGAACTTGACACAGTTTGGCACAATTGATTTTTCAAAATGTGACTTTATAGATGAACAAGCAAAAAGAATTATCCATAGAAGGTCTGATATCCAAGTAGGTGACATATTGTTTTCTAGCAGAGCTCCTATCGGACATTGTCATTTGATATGTGAGAAACCAGATGACTACGATATAGGCGAATCTATATTTTCAATACGAGTGAATCGGAAAATTATTTTACCTGATTATCTATGTCTGTATATGGCGAGTGATTATTTTGTTAGAATGGCATCGCTGCATACAACAGGAAGTATTATACAAGAGATTCGCATTAGTGACCTAATGGATACAGATGTTATTCTTCCACCAATGAATGAGCAGAGGCGAATTGCTGAATGTTTCAAGAAGATTGATAGAAAAATAGCACTGAACAATAAAATAAATGATAATTTAGCTCAGCAGCTTCGTCTGCTCTATGACTATTGGTTCACGCAATTTGACTTTCCAGACGAGAGCGGTAATCCATACCGGTCATCTGGCGGTCAGATGGTGTGGAACAACGGGTTAAAACGCAAAATTCCTGAAAGTTGGTGTGTGGTGCCGCTTGGAGAAGTTAGCTCCTTCCGAAATGGCATCAACTATGACAAAAACACCACAGGTGATACAACATATCATATTGTTAACGTTCGCAATATATCTTCTTCATCAATTCTGTTAGATGAAAGAGAACTTGATGAAATTTGCCTTCCTTGTACGCAGGCAGAAAAATATCTCGTTTCAAATGAAAGCATCCTCATAGCACGAAGCGGTATTCCAGGGGCACCAAGAATCCTATACAATCCCAGTAAGGATATTATCTTCTGTGGTTTTATCATCTGCGCAACTCCGATAGATAGTATTTTGCAGCATTACTTAATGCTTTTTTTGAAGCAGTTAGAGGGAAGTACGGCCACTCAAACTGGTGGATCTATCCTTAAGAATGTAAGTCAGGATACATTACGTGATCTATTAGTTCCGATACCTTCAAAGGATATACTTACACAATTCAATCAGCGCGTAGCACTTATCTACGAATTTATGCACAACAATCTGGAAGAGACATCAAAACTTCAGCACCTACGTGACTGGCTACTGCCCATGCTGATGAACGGTCAAGCCACCATCAGCGATTAAGCCGCTAAATTATCATTTAGCATAGGACAAAGAAACTCTTACCAACGGCGAGAGTGAAGAAATAAGGAACTGCCGTTGCTGTCGTTCTCTTAACAGAAGGAGAAACGACATGAAAGAAAGAATAGTTAATCAGATCATCCAAGGAATGTTGTCCGTGCTGAATAATGCGCAGACAGCACATCTGCAAAAGGTTCTTGCAGCTGCATTTTCAGAGGTCGAAGTTATAACGGTTGACTGTTCAGAAACCAAGGAGGACGATACCTCAAATAGAAAGATTGAGGAGCTGTTCATTGCAGCCAAGAAAGTCGAAGGTTGTTCTGAAAAATCGCTGAAATACTATGCTTCCACGATTCGTACAATGCTAGATAAGATTGGAAAGCAGGTGTTGGAGATCACAACGGATGATTTGCGAGCTTACCTCACCGACTATCAGGCTGAGAAGAAGTCAAGCAAGGTGACGATAGACAACATCAGGCGTATCCTATACCGAAGGTACACCCGCATAAGTTCCGTAGGACGCTTGCAACGATGGCGATAGACAAGGGAATGCCGATTGAACAGTTACAACATTTGCTCGGGCATCAGCGCATTGACACGACAATGCATTATGCAATGGTAAAACAGAGCAATGTCAAACTGGCTCACAAAAAATACATTGGATAGAGAGGATTGTAATGGAGAGAATAGTTTTAAGAGATGTGTGTGATATTATTGATGGACCACACGCCACTCCGACAAAAACAGAATCAGGACCTGTGTATCTCGGAATTGATGCTATAACGGAGGATGGTAGGCTAAACGAGGCTGACTTTGCGCATCTCTCCGTTGAGGATTATAAGAAATGGACACGGCGAGTTACCCCCACGGAGGGTGATATTGTATTCTCATATGAAGCTACATTGGGACGATATGCTGTTATCCCTAAGGGATTTTATGGCTGTCTTGGTCGGCGGCTTGCTGTTATCCGTAACAGAAGCGAAGCAATCAATACTAAGTGGTTATATTATTATTTTCGTTCACCCGAATGGGACGCATTTATAAGACGTAATACAATAAAGGGTAGCACTGTCAACAGAATATCTGTTGAAGATTTTCCGAATTATACGATTCCTGCTGTGAAACGAGAACAGCAAGACCGGATAGCTGGGATTTTAGGAGCCATAGACAAGAAAATCTCAACTAATAATGCGATAAATGATAATTTAGCGGCTTAGTCGCTGACGGTGGCTTGACCGTTCATCAGCATTGGCAAAAGCCAATCTCTTAGCTGAGTTAAGGCTTGTATCTCTTTATTCAGCTTGTATTGCAGCGAAAAAAGGGGCTTCGTTTGCTGGCTAAACTTCTCTATAACCTGCATAGGCGGTAAGAACACCCTGCTATCCAATAGAGTGTTGATTCGAATACCCTTGAAAACGCTACCGGTAGAGCATGCAGTCGATTCCTTGACAAAAGCTTCGCTCTGCAGGTGCATGTAAAGGTATTCCGGCGTAACAGTTGCTTTATTGCAGCGAATGGAGAAGACAGATTCGTTGATATCCCAATCTTGCGGAAGTTCCTGAACAAGATGGCAACGACCTAATGGAGCAATGCTCGCAAACAAAATATCTCCAGTACATACATCAGAACGGCGATGTACTATCGCTCGTGCAGTTTCATCAATGGTATCACACCCTGAAAAGTCCAAAATACCATCAGAGCGGAGATTTTTGACTGTGATGTATTTGATCGTACCACTGCCCAGCTTAAAATTATCCCGAGGGTTTAAGCCTGTACGAATACCTTCGATTGCATCTGACATTTTTGTGCTGTTCCAACTAGCAGGTATCTCTTTTTTAGCATCATCGCTCCACACCATTTGCCCGCCAGATGAGCGGTATGGCTTACCGCTCTCGTCTGGAAAGTCAAATTGCGTGAACCAGTAGTCATACAGCAGACGGAGCTGTTGCGCTAAATTATCATTTACAGGAGAGAACGATTACGGATAAGGATACTGGCCTATAAGGAATGGTATGAGGATTGAATGATTTTATCTTAAATCAAAGGATGGGGTGGTTGCTGAGTGTATAGAAAATGGACAAAGAATGATATAGAAGCATCCAAAGCGCGTTTTCGTAGGCTTTATGCACAATCGCCGATCGAGTACCGCTTTCTCTGTGGTCACGATATTCAGAGCGAAGATGACGAGGATGCACTGGACTACTACATGATTGGAGTATGGCTGGTTCAGCATAGGAAATATTCTGATTGGTCGAAAGAGAAAGCATTTGATTTGGCGGAAATTCTTGAATTTATGCGAGTGTACAGGATAAGAATTCCACGATACATCAAGCGTACAAGATTCTATCGTAAAATATTAACTTGAAAGATGACACGACAAGAATTATTTACATGGATACGTCAGCAGTACGGCACAGAACCGGAATATCCCTGGCATGACTGGAATGCAGTGCTGCGGCATAAAGACAATAACAAATGGTATGGTGTGGTTCTGGAAGTATCTGCTGATAAGTTGGGATTGCCGGAGGCAGGCATTATTGATGTCCTTAATGTGAAAAGCGATCCGCTGCTGATCGGTTCTCTTCGTGGGCAGGACGGCTATTTTCCGGCCTATCACATGAACAAGGAAAAATGGCTCAGTATTCAGCTCGGCAAACCGGAGCTGGATGATGCCATCAAAGACCTGCTTTCTTTGAGCCATGAGCTGACAGCACCGAAAAAGCGTAACCCGAAATCATCAGCAAAAAATCCGGGAGATTCCGCAAATGGCAAAGAAAAAGAAACTGACAAAGGCTGAGCGAAAGGAAGCGCGCCTCCGTAAAGGCAAGCAGTGGCTGATCACCTATACCGGTTCGCCGAAAAAGATGAACAAGCATTACCGGGAACGCTTTCATGTGGATGCTGTGACTGCCGCTATAGGTGTTAGGATTCCCCAGTGTTTCTTTCGTATGGCGTCTGGTAAGTGTTGT
>OKVK01001878.1_pt1 | contig 10120 bp, 9 predicted proteins | sample 1604771 | NCBI WGS metagenome assembly OKVK01 (sample SAMN01760906, study PRJEB22395) | human gut metagenome | reverse complement strand
CACAGCAGCCGACGACTTGCAGCATGCGGCGTATCTGGCGTTTGCGGCCTTCGGAGATGGTGATGGTGCCGAATACTACTGGATGATCCGGCAGGTTATATTTTAGTTTTTCCTGCATATCCGGATGGAGATGAGGCACGACTTTAGAGAGGAGGGAAGTACCGGTGACTGTGACAGAGGCGCCTGTAGTGGGGCGGTCAGAGCCGATGAGCAGGACGCCTTCGGATAATCTTTGAAGATTCTCTTCATTCAGAGTGCCGAGGGCGGCAAATTCATAAGTTTTCGGTACGTGGAAAGCAGGATTCGTCATCTTCTGATTCCAGATACCGTCATCGGTAATCATAAGAAGACCTTCGGTCTCACGGTCAAGACGTCCCACAGGGGAGAGACGGTCATTTTCCAGTGAATGGAAATAATCCATTACCACTGGAAAACGATCATCCCTATGGGCTGTGACACAGCCGAAGGGCTTATTGAACATATAATAGTGTTTCATAAAAATTAACCTTCAGGGAACAGTTCGTTATAATAACGTTCCGTCAGTTCTTCTGCATAAGCATCGTCCAGTTCCGGGAAAGCAAGCATCATGCGTTCCCTCATTAACTCTGTCACCATAAAATATTTCATTTCACTGGTAGTATTCTCATCCAGATCCACAGTCAGGGATTCTGGTGCCAGATTTTCTTTAGCCCAGACACTGATTTTTTCTTCCAGGGTAGATTCCCGTGAAATGTCCTCCAGCATTTTCATGGCTTTCTTAAAAGAAAGCCCGGCAATAACAAGGAAAATCAGGAACATTCCTTCCATAACTGCCAGTGCAAACATATTCAGAGGCAGCTTGATAATTCCAATAATAGCCAGTGTGATTATCAGAAACCCGCCGCTTCCTACCAGCAGAAATGTCCAGGCAGAAGATTTTGTTTCTGACTGCTTGTCCTTTGCAGATGTATGAGTACTCATGGATCACTCCTCCTTCGTATTCTTCATATAGTTCATTATAACCGAAAGTTTCCTGGGATTCAATCCTCAAAGAGACCTTGCGTAAATCCCTCTATTCGGGTATAATATCGTAAGATAATACGAAAGAATTTCAGAATTGATTCAGGATAGAAAGAAAGCAGCAAAAGGAGAATAAAAGAATGAGCAGCAGCCGTATTGAACAGATTATTGAAGAGATTGAAGATTATATTGATACATGCAAAGGACCTTTATTTTCATCGGGAGACAAGATTGTGGTGGAGCGTGAGCGTATGGAAGAACTTCTGCGTGAACTTCGTCTGAAGACGCCGGAGGAGATCAAGCGTTATCAGAAAATCCTTGCAAATAAGGATGCAATTCTGGCAGATGCCCAGCAGAAAGCAGAAGCCATTATTGCTCAGGCAAATATCCAGAATCAGGAGCTGGTCAATGAGCATGAGATTATGCAGCAGGCTTATGAGCAGGCAAATCAGGTCATTGAAATGGCTACTAATCAGGCACAGGATATTCTGGATAATGCGACCAGAGATGCCAATGAGATCCGTCGTGGCGCTATCCAGTATACCGATGATATGCTCGCCAACATGCAGACCATGGTGCAGGAAGTAGTAGAGACTTCCAACAGCCGTTACAGCGCAATGATGAAAAATTTTCAGGATTTCTATGACACTATCATCAGTAACCGACAGGAACTGGCACCGGAGACAGCTTCTGTAAAAGAAGAAACAGAAGAAACGACAGAAGAGCCAGAAACAGACGCCCAACAGTAAATGACCGTATCCTGATTCCGGCATGACAGAGGACACTTTTTGTCTGCGCAAAAATACATAATCCGCCAAAAGAAGCGCAGGAACAGACTGCTGCCAGACGGACGGACGATGCTCCGGAAAAGAAACTGCAGACTGCCTGTATGCCACAGCTGATTTCCAGAATGGACTCCAGCGGCAGCCGCACTGCAGATGAGGCAGAAATAAGCTGCAGCATCCGACTGCAGACAGAAAACAGAATAATATATCCGCCAAGCCGGGTAATGGTTGCGAAACTGTCCATAATACAGGCATCCAGCATCGGAAATGTAAGCCGCTGCATGGGGGCCTGTTTTTTTGTACATATATTCCGGTCGTAAGGAAAATGATAAAATGGTCTTGTCAGTATCCCGTAGCAAACCGGAAGAGCATAGAATAGCAGTACAATTTTCCATGGAATCTGATGATATCCAAGCGCATGCATACAGATATAGTTCATAAAAAAAGCCGGACTTACATTGTTGCAAAATCCAAGAAGATAAGTGCCTTCCTCCCGTGTAAGATGTCCTTGTCGTACCAGATCAGCGGTTGTCTTGGCGCCCATGGGAAATCCACACAGAAAACCCATCAGGACAGCATAACAGCCCTCCTCGGAGATCCGAAACAGTCGTTGAAACAAAGGTGCATAGAAGCTGTTCAGGAAGTGAAAGAGGCCTGTATGGATCAGTAGGCCGGATACAATCATAAACGGAAGCAGTGAGGGCAGAACTGCCTGATACCAGAGCGTAAGTCCTGCTGTACAGCCTTCTGCTGCCAGAACCGGATGAGTAAACAGAAGAATACAAAAGCCAAGAGGCAGAATCACTGACAGTATTTTTTTCACGTACGTCCCATATAATAAACTGATTTTGTACATTTTATGGAGTTGACCGTAATTTATGCGCATTTCCAGACAACATGCCTGCTATCTGATTGCCATTTTGTTCCTCTGCTGCCTGATTCAGTCTGAAAAAGAATGGATCGAAAATCTTATAGACCGGCAGGCAGAAAGCCTTTCCAAGACCACAGAGAGCCTTCTGGAGCAATATCAGAGACAGATCGAGTCTGTCTGGGAAGAGCTTATCTATTTTCCGGTACCGGATTCTGCCTTGTCCCCAAATGTATCTGTCTCCTTCCAAAATACCTGGCAGGCGGAACGAAACTACGGCGGCAAACGAAAACACGAAGGAATTGACCTGATGGCCGACCCTGATAAGAGCGGCTATTTTCCCATTGTGAGCATGACAGATGGAACCATTGAACAGGTGGGATGGCTGGAAAAGGGAGGCTGGCGGATTGGAATCCGGTCTATAAATGGCAATTATTATTACTATGCACATTTTCATTCATATATCAACGACTGGAAAAGGGGAGATCCGGTGAAGGCAGGAGATGTGCTGGGATATATGGGTGACACTGGATATGGACCGGAAGGGACGACAGGGCAGTTCCCGGTGCATCTTCATCTGGGGATCTATCTTCCGGCTGCGGAAAGTGGCGAGCAGGCCATCAATCCTTACTGGATGCTTCGGTATCTGGAAAGTCAAAAGCTTTCATATATATATTAATGTGACTGTATAAGAAGAAAACTTGACATCCTCACTTCATTGTCGTATAGTAAGAAAGCAAAGTGAATAGAAAATAAGTACCGGGGAGCCTGCGGAAGTGGGCTGAGATCTGACTGATACCGTCAGGACCCGTATACCTGATTTGGATCATGCCAACGTAGGAAGTAACTGTGAAAAGATAGAAAAGTGGAAGTACGTTGGTATTTCCACTTTTTTTATTTACCTGCGGCGGTACATTGGGGGCACCACCTTGCATCGCCTAACAAAAGTTATTGATGCCTGAAAGGAGAATTTTTATGAAGACAGCATTAACAATCGCCGGAAGTGATTCCAGCGGAGGCGCCGGTATCCAGGCTGACTTAAAGACCATGATTGCAAATGGGGTATATGCCATGACTGCAATTACGGCTCTGACAGCACAGAACACCACCGGCGTCCAGGGGATTTTCGAGGTAACCCCGGAATTCCTGGAACAGCAGATTGACAGCGTATTTACGGATATTCGTCCGGACGCAGTGAAGATCGGAATGGTTTCTTCCGTAGGACTGATCGAGTCCATCGCTAAGAAACTGAAACAGTATGAAGCAGAAAATATCGTAGTGGACCCGGTTATGGTGGCAACCAGCGGATCAAGACTCATCAGCGAGGATGCCATTGGCGCATTAAAAGAGCTTTTACTGCCCATGGCGACGGTTCTGACTCCGAATATTCCGGAGACGGAAGTTCTCTCCGGAATGGAAGTAAAGACCGCGGATGACATGATTGCAGCAGCAAAATATATCAGTGAGACCTATCACTGTGCCGTACTCTGCAAGGGTGGACATCAGTTAAATGATGCCAATGACCTTCTGTACCGGAATGGCGATTATAAATGGTTCAATGGTAAACGGATCGACAACCCGAATACCCATGGTACCGGATGTACGCTGTCCAGCGCTATTGCCTCCAATCTGGCAAAAGGCTATGATCTGGACACCGCAGTGGAGCGTGCAAAAGCTTATATCTCCGGCGCTCTGGCAGCCATGCTTGATCTGGGACAGGGTTCTGGCCCCATGGATCACGGATTTGATTTTCGTGGAAAAGGATTTGCGGAGGAAAAGGCATGACCGTTACAGAACGTCTTTTAAAAGACACAGAATCTATCTGGGCAGAATACCATCAGCACCCCTTTGTACAGGGGATTGCCGACGGAACTCTGGATAAAGAAAAATTCAAATATTATATGATACAGGACTATCTGTATCTTCTTGATTATACGAAAGTATTTGCTATTGGCGTTGCAAAGGCGAAGGACATGGCGTTTATGAAACGCTTTGCAAATTCCACCCATGCTATTTTAGATGGAGAGATGGATATTCACAGAAGCTACATGGTACGCCTTGGCATCACGCCGGAAGAGGCAGAACATACGAAGCAGGCCCTTGATAATCTGTCTTATACCTCCTATATGCTCCGTGTGGCTTATGAAGAAGGGCAGGCAGAAGTAGCAGCTTCCATTCTTTCCTGCGCATTGAGTTATGAGGCAATTGCCCGCCAGATTGTAGCTGAGCACCCGGAAGCAGACAAGCATCCGTTTTATGGAGAATGGGTATCCGGTTATGTGTCAGACAGCTATCATGAGGAAAATGAATCCCTTGTGGTTTTAGTTGATCGTCTGGCAGCAGACTACAATGAAGCACAGCTTGCACATCTTTCCGAAATCTTCACCGTATGCTCCCGCTATGAAAAAGCGTTCTGGGACATGGCATGGGAAATGAGGAAATAGTGTATGCTTACATTTGATAACGTAAGATTTCAGTATGACTGTGAAGATTTTTCCATTATTGACCATTTGTCCTTTACTGTCCAGGATGGAGAATTCGTGTCCGTAATTGGTCCTTCCGGCTGCGGAAAAAGTACAATTTTTCGGCTGGTCAATAAGCTTCTCCCTCCTGCAGAAGGAAATATTCTGGTCAATGGACAGAATATCAATGGTCTTAAAAACTACTGTGGTTATATGCCGCAGCAGGACATGCTGTTCCCATGGCGGACAGTAAAGGAAAATGTTATGCTTCCCATGGAAATTCAGGGCAGTATTTCCAAAGCAGAGATGGAAGAGCGGGCAGAGCAGGCATTGGAATCTGTCGGTTTAAAAGATTGGGGAAAGAAGTCTCCACGGGAGCTTTCCGGCGGTATGCGGCAGCGTGCAGCATTTGCCAGAACTGTGCTCACCGGATCAGATCTTTTGCTTCTGGATGAACCTTTCTCCGCCCTTGATTATCTGACACGCCTTTCCATGCGGGAATGGCTTTTGGAACAATGGGAACGCGAGCAGAAGACTGTTCTTTTTATTACCCATGATGTGGAGGAGGCAGTCTTTTTATCCAGCCGAATCCTGGTGGTGGAAGAAACTCCCATCACTCACTTAAAATCCATTGAAGTTCCGGCAGAATATCCGCGAACAAGGGAAGAACTGACCCGTTCTGAAATCGTGGAATTAAAAGAAAATTTAATTGAAATGCTCAGGAGGAATCCGTAGATGAATGAGACGAAAAAACGCGGGAATGCAAATCTTCCGGCCTTGATTCTCCTGGCAGTATTACTGATGTTCTGGCAGGCTGCTGCTATGGGAATTGATGCAGCCTATATTCTGCCGTCACCGACGCAGATTTTAGTCCGTCTCTGGGAACTGCGAGGTCCGTTATTTACAGCGCATCTTCCGGCTACCATGTCGGTAGTTGCCATCGGACTTTCCATTTCTATTGTTCTGGGACTGGGACTTGCCGTTCTTATGGATATCAGTGAGATTGCGGAAAAAGCATTATATCCGTTAATTATTGCTTCCCAGACGATTCCGACCACTGCATTGGCACCGCTTTTTGTGCTCTGGTTTGGTTATGGTATCTGGAGTAAAGTGCTGGTAACGGTATTGATTACCTTTTTCCCTATTACCATCACGGTATTTGACGGATTTAAATCGGTAAAGACAGAGATGGAAGAATTGTTATTTACCTTTGGCGCAAGTAAACGCCAGATCTTTTTTAAACTGAAAATTCCGGCAGTGCTTCCCTGCTTCTTTTCTGCCATCAAAATGGCTGTTCCCATGTCCATCATCGGAGCTGCCATTGGCGAATGGTTGGGCGCACAGAGCGGACTTGGATATTTCAGCAGACGAATGATGACGCAGCTTGACGGAGCCGGTGTATTTGCACCGATTCTCCTGCTCTCCGTGGTAGCCATGTTCTTCACCGAACTGGTAGCGATTCTGGAAAAACGACTGATCCACTGGAGAAATGACTAAACGAAAGAGGACTACGATTGTGAAAAAAAGAATATTAGCAGCTGCCCTTGCAGCAACTTTAAGTGTAACCATGCTTTCCGGATGCGGAAAAACGGAATCAGCTTCCAATACCAATCCTTCTGAAACAGCAGAGGAGGCAGTGGAGGAGGAAGCAGTCGAAGAAGATGCATTAAGAGAAGTCAATGTGGTACTGGACTGGTACCCGAATGCCATCCATGCATTTCTTTACACGGCTATCGAAAGAGGATATTTTAAAGAGGAAGGACTGGATGTACAGATCCGTTTTCCTTCCAATGCAAGCGATGCCCTGTCTTTAGTAGCAGCAGGTAAAGCTGAGATTGGTATGTATTATCAGCATGACGTAATTCAGGCCATTGCCAATCAGAAAACACCGGTGAAGGCTATCGGTGCGATCGTGCAGTCTCCACTGTGCGTTATCCTTTCTCTGAAAGATAAAAATATCACCGGACCGGAAGACCTGGCAGGAAAAACGATTGGCTATGGTGGAACTGCCCTTAGTGAAGCTTTTATTAAATGTATGATAGAAAATGTTGGTGCAGACTCTTCTGATGTGAACATGGTTGATGTAGGATTTGATCTGATGAGTTCCATGACCACTGGAAATGTAGATGCGACGATCGGCTGTCTCGTAAACCATGAAGTACCTCAGATGGAAGAAGAGGGATTTGATGTTAACTACTTTATGGTAAATGGATATGGCATCCCGAATTACTATGAAGAGGTGTTCCTTACCAACAATGATATTTTGGAAAATGAGCCGGAAGTGGCAGAAGGATTTATCCGTGCCTGCAAAAAAGGCTTTGCAGATTTCCAGGCTGATCCGGATGGATGCCTTGCGATCCTGATGGAGAACCAGAACGAGGAGAACTTCCCACTGACGCAGTCTGTGGAGGAGCAGTCCTGTGCAACCCTGCTCCCGTTGATGGCAACAGATGATGCTGCATTTTTAAGCATGACGGATGACTGCTGGCAGCAGAACATCGACTGGATGCTGGCAAACGGACTCATTGATCAGTCTGTAGAAGTATCTGATGTAATGGTAAATTTAGGTGAATAGTAAAATGAAATAGAACAGAAAGTCCCGGGATTGGATCTGGCCTCCATCCCGGGATTTTTGTGTTCCGACATTGTTTGCGAGGTCTTAAGTGTGCTATAATGAAATATACTTTTGAACATAAGGAGCAATTGGATGGCAGCCAAACGAGGAACCCAGAAAACGAAATATACGCCTGATTATGTGGTCTTTGACCTGGAGACTACCGGCATCTCCCGCGTATATGACGAAGTGGTGGAGATTTCTGCTGTGAAGGTCCGGAGCGGAAAAGTTGTGGATGAGTTCAGTACTCTGGTCAATCCGGGACGGCATATTCCGTCAGGTGCAAGTCAGGTAAACGGCATTACCGATCAGATGGTAGCCCATGCGCCGCGGTTTGTAAAGGTGTTGCAGGAATTTCTGGATTTCACAGAAGGCTATCCTCTGGTGGGCCACAATATTGCTTCTTTTGATATGAAATTTATCTGCAGGGATGCGGAGAAATATTATGGCTCTGTTCCCGTCAACGACTATATAGATACACTCCCTCTGGCAAGAAAGCATCTTCCGAATCTTTCCCATCATAAACTGACCGATCTGGCTTCTTACTATGGTCTCACAACGGACGGCGCACACCGGGCGCTGAATGACTGCCGGATGAACCAGCAGGTCTATGAGTGTATGGTAAAAGAGATGCGGGAGGCACGGACCGGAAAATCGGCATCATCAGAAAACAATGCACCGGAAAGAAATCCTGCTGTTCCGGAGAAGCCGAAACATTCAACCATGAAACTTCGTGGCGTGGTGGAACGAATTACTTATCAGAACCCGGAAAATGGCTATACAGTACTGAAATGTGCGGTGAAGAATTATAACGATCTGGTAACAGTCATTGGAAATCTTCTGGATGTCAATGTAGGTTCGGTGCTGCTCATTGACGGCAACTGGAAGGTGGACAGTAAATATGGCCGTCAGTTCGTGGCAGAGAGCTGGGAAGAAACGCTTCCGGCGACAGTTTTTGGTATTGAGAAATACCTGGGTTCCGGTCTGATCAAAGGTGTAGGACCTAAATTTGCCAAACGGATTGTGGGACTTTTCGGGACTGACACCATGGATGTGATTGAGTGTGATATTTCCCGGCTGAAAGAAGTGGAAGGCATCGGTGAAAAACGAATCCGGCAGATTCATGAAAGCTGGGAGCGGCAGAAAGAGATTAAAAATGTCATGCTTTTTCTGCAGGATCATGGAGTGAGTACTTCTTTCGCAGCCAAGATTTACCGTCAATATGGAAATGACAGTATCGCAAAGGTAAAGGAAAATCCATTCCGGCTGGCAGACGATATCTGGGGCATTGGTTTTAAGACGGCAGATAGCATCGCGGAGAAGCTGGGCATTGGAAAAGAAGCGTTTGTGCGTCTCCGAAGCGGTATCATGTATACGTTAAGCAGCCTGGCAGATGAAGGCCATGTTTATGCCTATAAAGGCCAACTTATAAAACGGGCAGCCGAACTTCTGGAAGCAGAAGAAAGCAGTATCGTCATGACCCTGGACCAGATGCTGGCGGACAAAGATGTGATCTCAGAACCGGTATCGGAAGAGAAAGGGGACGCTATTTATCTGCCGCCTTTTTACTATGCGGAGGTGGGCGTTGCTGCTAAAATCCGGAAATTGTTACAGAATCCGGCACAGGATCGCCTATGGACATCTCTGATGGAAGCGCGGAAACGGACCGGAAATAGGGCTCTTTCTATTGATGTAAAGAAGATCGAAGCCAAAATCGGTATGGAATATGATGAGATTCAGGCAGATGCCATCCGACAGGCTGCAGTTTCCAAGATAATGATTCTTACTGGAGGACCCGGTACAGGAAAGACCACGACGACGAAAGGCATTATTGCTGCCTATCAGTCCTTCGGGTTAAAGATTCTGCTGGCAGCACCAACTGGAAGAGCAGCCAAGCGTATGACGGAGACAACCGGGCTGGAAGCAAAGACCATTCACAGGCTTTTGGAGTGTAAGCCGCCGGAGGGCTATCAGAAAAATGAGGAAAATCCCTTGGAAGGAGATGTGCTCATTGTCGATGAGTGTTCCATGATTGATCTGGTGCTCATGAATTCACTGCTCAAAGCCATCCCGGCGGGCATGAGAGTGGTTCTGGTGGGAGACATTGACCAGCTACCATCGGTAGGCGCAGGAAATGTATTGAGGGATCTGATTGATTCCGGGGTGGTTCCGGTGATCCGCCTGACCCGCATTTTCCGCCAGGCACAGACCAGCCGGATTATCATGAATGCCCACAGGATCAATGAGGGACAGATGCCGGATCTCTCCAATGGAAAAGAGACAGACTTTTTCTTTACAACCAAAGAAGATCCGGAAGAAGCAGTGGCTGAGATCGTGAATCTGGTGCAAACGAAGCTATCCAGATATTATCAGACCCCATCCTCTCAGATCC
>OKVK01001859.1_pt1 | contig 10183 bp, 9 predicted proteins | sample 1604771 | NCBI WGS metagenome assembly OKVK01 (sample SAMN01760906, study PRJEB22395) | human gut metagenome | reverse complement strand
CCGCCGTGAGGAACTGCCGTTGAGCGATCTGCTGATCGGCATGCAGTGCGGCGGGAGCGATGCGTTCTCCGGCGTAACGGCAAATCCAAGCGCCGGATATGCGGCGGACATGCTGGTGCAGGCAGGCGCAACCGTGCTTTTCAGCGAAGTAACAGAAGTACGCGACGGCGTGCATCTGATTGCCGAGCGCTGCGTATCAGCCGAAGTGCGGGACCGTCTGGCGCAGGAGATGCGCTGGTATGACCATTATCTGCTCGAGGGCGAGGTGGATCGCAGCGCGAACCCCACTCCGGGCAACAAAAAGGGCGGCCTGTCAAACATTGTGGAAAAAGCGATGGGCAGCATTGCAAAGTCCGGTTCTTCGCCGATTGTGGAGGTGCTCTCCCCCGCCGAAGTCCCCACGAAGCACGGCATGATCTTTGCGGCAACCCCTGCCAGCGATATTGTCTGCGGCCCCTGCCAGCTCGCCAGCGGCATCGGTCTGCAGGTTTTCATGACAGGGCGCGGCACACCCTACGGCCTCGCGGCGGCGCCGGTCATCAAGGTTTGCAGCCGCAATGAAATGAAGGAGCAGTGGCCCGATCTCATTGATGTATGCGCCGGCGACATAGCCACAGGCAAAAAGACCATTCAGGATGTGGGCACGGAGTTGTTTGACAAAATCATTGCCACGGCGAGCGGCCGCGAACAGCCGTGGGCTGAAAAGTACAGGCTCCACAACTACCTGTGCATCTTCAATCCCGCGCCGATTACCTGACGGCGCACACTGCCGCAAATTCCATCGCGCAGGAGACGAAACCTCATGAGTGACATCTATCAGATTTACGGACACCATGCCCATGAAATGACGCTGAAGCTGCTGGAAGCGTCCCATGCGATTCGCCTTGTGCCTCAGGGCGGCAGTGTGGCGCTGAAGCCAAATCTCGTTATCGCCAACGCGCCGGATAACGGCGCGACAACGCACGCCGGGGTACTCAGCGGCTGTATGGAATACTTTCAGGCGCACGGTGTAACGGATATCAGCATCATCGAAGGCAGCTGGGTTGGCGATGAAACCATGCGCGCCATGAAATGCGCCGGCTATGACCGGGTATGCGCGCGATACGGCGTTCCCTTTTACGACCTGAAAAAGGACGCCGTGCGCAAGGTAAAAACCGCCGTTGGCGATATCGATATCTGCTGCCGCGCGCTGGACGCAGGACTGCTGGTGAATCTCCCCGTACTCAAGGGCCATTGTCAAACCGCAATGACCTGCGCGCTGAAGAATCTCAAGGGCTGTCTGCCGGACAGAGAGAAGCGGCATTTTCACACAATGGGACTGCAGCGCCCGATCGCCGCGCTGGCGGCCGCGCTCAAGCCCGGCCTATGCATTGTAGACAGCCTCTGCGGCGACCTCGTTTTTGAAGAAGGCGGAACGCCCGTACAGACCAACCGTATGTTTCTGGGCACGGATGCCGTTCAAATAGATGCATACGCACGCGCATTGATGGGGCTTTCCCCTGAAGACGTGCCCTATATCGAGCTGGCGGAGCGTTTTGGCTGCGGACGCGCATCGTGGCGCCCTGAAGATCTCATCAATCTCAACAGTCCGTCCGATGCGGCCGCTTATCCGCGTCCCAGCGGCAAATGCGCCAGTCTGACGCGCAATGTGCGTGAGAATCAGGCCTGCTCGGCGTGCTTCGCCAATCTGGTTCGCGCGCTGTATGCCACGGGCCTCCATCCGCGCCAGCCCCTCTTCATCGGGCAGGGCTGGCAGGGACAATCGCTGGACGGACTGGGGATCGGCAAATGCTGCCGCGGCGCGGCCGCGTGCGCCTCAGGCTGTCCCCCCACCGCCGAGCAAATCGCAAAGCTCCTTCAGGAGCATGCGTGACGGCGTTTTGCTTTTCTAGCTATTCTTTTTATTGAAAACCTGCAATGGATTGATGCCTTAATTGTTTTCTTTGGCAACAATTAAGGTGTCAAATTAAAATGCGATCTTGCCCTGAATTTAATTCGAAGCAAGATCGCATAATTCTATGAAATTCTACGAAAGGATTTATTTTCGCATTTATGGAACTGGGTACAGTCTATCCATCTATTATCAGCTTGCAGGCTTGTTATATTGCTCCAATGTTTTTAAGCATTCAAATCAATCAGAACTTTTCCTGTCTCGCCACTGCAAAATGTGCGGTAAGCTTCCGTCATTTTTTCGATGGGGAAGTAATGTGTTGCTATTGTTTTCAGCGTGTCCTGATGCTTTATTGAGAATTCCAGATTTTCATCAATCTCTCTAGTCGGGAAATACCAAGAATTAATCAGGCTGAAATCCTTGAGTACCCAATCCGCACTGCGCACGACATGTAACGCCTTTTCTGGTTCGCCAATCAAAACTACCTTACCGCCTGCCTTTATGCATTTTAAAGACGCAGCGATTGTGGCATCCGCACCCACGACCTCAATAATCGTATCCACTTTTTTCCCCAAACCATTTGCAAGGGAAAGGCCCGTATCAGCTGGGTCGATTAGAATAGTCTCTGCTCCTAATTCATTTGCAATCTTCAAGTGATATGCGGAAGTATCGGCCGCATAGAGTTCCTCAATGCCATAATAGTCTTTCAGGATACCTACGCAGCCCAATCCAATGGGGCCGCAGCCGAGTACACAAACGCTTTGACCTTTTTTAATATCGCCAAGGCGCAGCCCATGGAATGCAGTCCCAATCGTATCCAATACCAGCACACCGTATTTCAGCGGCAAAGTCTTCAGTGAATATACCATGTGCTCTGGAACCTTTACATATTCCGCATAGCCACCATCAAAATGCCAGCCTACGAGACCCTTCCTGTTTTCACACTGACTAGTGTTTCCCTCGCGGCAAGCAGGGCACTCGCCGCAGTAATTGGAAAGGTAGATTAGAACCGGTGCGCCCACTTCAAACGGAGCTGGGTCTGAGCCACATTCATAAACAGTGCCGCAAATCTCGTGACCAGGGGTACAGGTATCGAATCCAGAGCGAACAATGCGCTTTTCCGAACCGCACAGGCCACAGTAGGCAACCTTTACGACAATTTCTCCCTTTTGGGCATGGGGCATCGGTTTCTCAACGATTTCAACGATGTTTTCTCCGACAAACTTTGCAGTCTTCATTATGAACGCCTCTTTCTTTAATCATTTTTGTTTTCAATCTTTGCCAACGCCCATTGTCAATCCACTGACAATATAGCGCTGAATGCACAGGGCAAGTACCAGAACGGGCAGAGTAATCAAAACGGACGCTGCAGCAAGCTCTCCCCATTTAATTCCTTCAGAGGTAATATAGCTCAGAACGGCAATTGGCGCTGTTTTCCAGTTTGTTCGCGTCAGGATCAACGCATAAAGGAACTCATTCCATGCAAAAATAAAGGCCTGAATGCCGACAGATACGATGCCCGGCATGCACAGAGGCACGGTAATATGCCAGAACGCGCCAAATCTCCCGCATCCGTCAACAATTGCTGCTTCCTCGCATTCAACCGGAACAGAGAGAATAAAACCTCGTACCATCCAGATTATGTATCCGATATTGAATGACATATAAACAACGATCAAACCCGGCAGGGTATCAATCAAGTTTAGAAAGTTCAGAATTATGAAGAATGCGACAACAAGCGCGGAAGCAGGCGCCATGCGGGTAACAAGAATCCAAAAGGAAAGTGCTTTTTGTCCTTTGAACCTAAAACGAGTAATGACATAGGCAGCCGGGATTCCCAATGCTAGCGACAGTAGGGTAGATAAAAAGGCAATCAAAAAACTGTTTTTATAGTTTTCGACAAAAAAGCTATTTTTGAATACGTTAATAAAATTATCGAATGTCGGGGTAAAAAAGAGCTTAGGGGGAATGGCAAAAGAATCCGCCGAAGTTTTGAACGACATCATCAGGATCCAATAAATCGGAAAAACAAAGCCAGTAGCCATGATATAGGTAATAAGCGTCAATAGAGTTTTTTTCCAAGTCTTCTTTCTGCCAGAGCGACGAACCGCAGGCTGTCTTGTGATCTGCATACTTTACTCATCCTTTCACGCTTCAATCTTGGAACGGTATACGAAAAAATACGTGATCAAGATCGTGATTATCATTAAGAATACAGAAAGAGCACTTGCATAACCCATTTTCATATAATAAAATGCATTCTTATAGATATACATCGGAAGATTCTGTGTTGATATACCCGGGCCACCCGACGTCATGACATAGAATGTGTCGAAGGAACGCAGCAGTGCACCCAAGCGGAAGCTGGCCGAGATGAATAGAACAGGTTGAATATGTGGAATTGTGATATAATGGAAAATCTGAAAAGTATTGGCTCCGTCAATCAGAGCACCCTCCATCTGATCCTTGGACTGAGTTTGCAGCGCGGCGAGTACCGACAAGGCAACAAACGGTGTCCACTCCCAGATGTCCACAACCGTCAAACACAGAAGAGCCGTTTTGCTATTTGCAAGCCATGCGGGAGGATCAAAGCCCATCTGTTCAAGTATCCAATTGATAATGCCAAAATCACTATTCAGCATAATGCGCCACATCAAACCGATCACGGTCGGCGTGACCATCATTGGAATCAAGACAAAACTACGCACAATTGCCCTGCCAGGAAATTCTCTAGCCAGCAAAAGCGCCACAACTACGCCAAGCACCATTTCCGCAGCCAGACTATAAATGGTGAAGCGGAGCGTTACAAAAAGTGAATTATAGAAATATGGATCTTTGAACATGGCCCCCCAGCTTTGGAAACCAGTCAGAACCGGATAGGCCGACTTTGTCAGCCGCCAATTCGAAAAACTTGTGAACAAAACATACAGCATCGGCAGGGCCGTAACTGCAAACAAGAATATGACCGCCGGCAGGAGCATTCCAGCGCAAACCTTTCTGTCCTTTCGTGCCATCGGGTGCATATGTCCCAATCCCCTTTCAAAACTTTGACAATGAATACTGGCAATACGGCAATGACCGTATTGCCAGTATTTTGTCTTGCTTTATGAAAAAAATTAGAAGCCGTTTTCCTGCATAATCGCGTCGATATTATCGTTCAATGTTGCAAACAGCGTCTCGGCATTTCCGCCCTGCGTAAGCAATGTGTTAAGAGTCACAGAAACTTCATGAGACACTTCCTCGAAGGGAACAATACAGGGATAATGCTTACAACCGATTTCAAAAGAAGCAGACTTTATGTCAAGGTAATTTCCGATTGCATACTTTTCGATATATTCAGGCTGTTGGATAACACTCTTACGGGTGACATCCTCACGGGTACCGATAAGTGCGGTCTTAAGCTGTGTTTCTTTGCTAAGTGCCCATTTCAGGAACTTCCATGCTTCATCCTTGTTTTTTGATTCAGCAGGGATGTACAGGCCATAGCTCAATACGCCGGGGCGGGCCTCGCCGGTCTTATCAGATTTCGGAACGGTGCCATAGCCGATTTTACCGGAAATCGTAGAAGCTTCTGGATTTTCAAGACGTGCGCTGAAGTTGCTGGCATCTATAATAATACCAACTTGTCCCTGCTGCATCAGCGTTTGAACTTCTGTCCAATTGTAGCTCCCCACGCCTTCAGGTCCGTAAGTATTTAGCAGATTGCAGTAATATTCTGCGGCCTCGATAGCAGCGGGATCGTTGAAATTAGCTTTTCCATCATCTGTAAACCATCCCTGCCAGCCGTTACTATAGGCGAAGATGTTCCAAGTATAGATAATGGCGCGGTTATCGGAAATGCCACGCATCGCAATGCCAGCCTTACCGGTCTTCTCCTTAATTGTCTTAGCGAATTGCTCAAGCTCTGTCCACGTTTCAGGCGCGCGGTCGGGGAGGCCTGCTTCCTCAAAGATTTCTTTGTTGTAGAATAGCATATGGGTCTCGTTGTACAGAGGCAGACCATACTGCACGCCATTGTAATTAAACGCTTCCGGAGTAGTAAAATCCGCATAATCAAAATCCGGATCATTTTTTTCTTCGGCGGCAATATAATCGTCAAGGGGGGCAAGCCAGCCCGAGTCGGCATACGAGCCCAGCCAGATTTCATGAATACCGATAATATCATACGCGCCAGTCTTGCTACCAAGATCCATCAGAATTTTCTGGCTCAGCTGATCTTGGGGAGACTGATCCATGATGACCTCAATCCCCGTTTCGGAAGTAAACTCATCGAAGAGTTCAGCCAATGCATTTAAGGCAGAATGTGATTGAACCGCCAGAGTGATAGATTTCTTTTCCTCAGCTGCTGCACTGCCGAAAAGAGAGAAGATCATGATAGCAACGAACAAAATTGAGAAAAATTTTTTCATGATAGTGTTCCCCTTTCACCGTTTGGAGATGTTCTTTGATCAGAAGAACTCGCTCCTGTTTTGAATGACACCCAGCGCTGGTCAAGACGGTGCTTAACCGTCTATTATTGCTATAAATATAGCACGTCTTTTTGCCATAGTCAACAGTTTTAAGAAAACATTTTTCTATTTTTTTCTCTTTTTGTGAAACACTTTTTCATTTTTGGATTGTTTTCTCTTTACAAATGTGCTAAGATCATAGCATCTAATGAAATTTATTTTCATCACTTTGAGGAGGAATTGTCATGCGCAGTCTGATCGTAACACAACCTGGAACCCTAATGCTCGATCCGATAGCTCCCATGCCTATAATGAACGAATATGATGCTTTGGTGAAAAACGAATGTTGTATCATATGTAACGGCACAGATAACGAAATTCTTTCGGGAGAACTTACCGAAGCACCCAACTATCCATTGATGCTTGGACACGAATCCGCAGGGTATATAGTAAAGTGTGGCAAAAAAGTGCGAAACTATCACATCGGTGACTTGGTAACACGCTCAATCGTCAGGAAAAATGAAAAATATGATAGCAATTGGGGCGGATTTTCGGATTATGGCATTGTAACCGATTACCGTGCTATGGTGGAGGACGACTATCATGACGCGGAAAAATATACCATTGGCCTGATGCAGCAAGTCTTTCCCGCAGGTATTTCCCCCGAAGAGGCCGCAGTCACAATTACGCTAAAGGAAGTGTACGCAGCCTTTGAAAGGATGGGTGTCCGCAAAGGGGATAATTTGTTGGTTTGCGGCGACGGCCCTGTAGCTGTCTGCATGCAGTCTATCAGCCGTTTATTCGGCGTGGCAGAGTTCAATGTTATTGGGCAAAATCCCATGACCTTAGCTATACTTCAACATAACGGCGCTCATCGTGTCATAGATCGTTTCAATCAAAATGACCTTGCCACACTGGCTGGTCTTGAAAGAAAAATGGATCATTATATTGATACCATCGGATGTGAATCAACCATTCACCAAGGTATGCGCTTTTTAAGACCAGACGGTCAAATCACCGTCTACGGCCTCCATACAGAAAAAAACATCCAACTTCCGTTGGATGGAATGCGAAACTGGGCACTTCGGTTTATGCAGTTTCCAGTACATAGTAAGGAAGGCGCGACTCATCGAGCAATTTGCGATGGAGTGCTCAATGGTGTGTTGAACGCCTCGGCATTGATTTCTCATCGCTTTCCTATTGAAGAATATCAAAAAGGGTTTGATGTCATCAAAGAGAGAAAAGCTCTAAAAGTTGTCTTGACCTTCTAAATAATAGGATCTATCCCCCATTTCAAAAGACAGTGCAAAAACACTCAAAGGCGGCGGACAGTTTTCCCTGTCTGTCGCCTTAGTTATCATAAAACCGAAAATCCTTTCGGCATCATAAACTGCTATCTCAGCGTACCTACCGCTGGATTTATCTAAAAAAACATATTTGTTTGAATTTCACAGTTGGTGAATGATACAAGGAGCGATATAGACAGTCTTTATACAATGATGGACATGATAATGGTGTTATCTAGCCGCATTTTTTTGGCATACACAGAATCTTTTCCTCGGCGTCCTGACTGATGCCGATCCGTTTTTTAAGCAACGGAGCCCTGGCTTTCACATCTTCGAAGGCATTTTCCAGTTTCCTGCTGCTGTGACCCTTCCAAGGTTAAACTGTTTCTTGATGCGGCAATCGTTCTTACTGTAATTAGTTTCTTCACATGGTTCCGCTTCCCGTCTGTTTTCCATGAATTCTGTGATAATCTCCTTGAACAGGCTCCGGCATGCTGGCAATGTTGGCTTTTTGCAGGAGTTCGCAAATCCTCGCGTGACGCGCGTTTTCTCCCGGCCTACGCTTCTTTCCCGATAAATTCAAAACGTCCAAACAGATGTTTTGTTCTACACATGCTTGGACGCTTTCACAATTTCTGGAATGCTATCGAATAATTCTGCATCCCGGCCTTGCGTCAGTATTTTTTACTAGCCAGCATCTTCTCAATGATCTTACTGTCCGACATTATCCCATCTCTTGAGTTGCGCATAGCAAGCGCAGAATACAGGCTGTCAATAATAATATACTGAGAGATCCTTGAAGATAGTGCAACAATGTGATATCGTGTTTCGTTCGAGGCCGTATCCAGATGAATATCCGCAATTGCCCTCAAAGGATTGTGTCCAACAGCGGTCATACAAATAATCGTCGCACCATTTTCCTTTGCAATCTTTGCAGCATCAACAATATCTTTGGATGACCCGGAGTGGCTGATAGCAATGCACACATCGCCTTTTTCCAATTGTGTGGACGCAATACACTGCATATGTGTATCACCGAAAAACATAGCGACCATTTTAAGGCGCATCAGTTTATGCTGCAAATCCATTGCTACGGAGGCTGAGTTTCCGCAACCATAGATCGTGATAACTCGTGCATTTTTTATCGCATTTACTGCCTGAATAAATTGATCCCGTTCCAAAATTCTGAGCGTATATTCAATTGTATTCATCGTTGTTGCAAAAGTTTTTTCCAAAACGTCAATATCTGAATCCGTAGCCTCCAAATTTACTTGAATCCTTTCCACCGGAGAAACTAGATCCTGTGCCAGCTGCACTTTCAAATCCTGATAGCCACGCATTCCCAATTTACGGCAAAAGCGAACGACTGTTGCATCGCTTACTTTACTCTCGGTTGCCAACTCCGTAATCGACATATGAATAATAGCCCTAGCGTGTTCAATAATATAGTCTGCAATCCTTTTTTCTGCCGGAGGTAACGTAGATTGGTAAGCACGTATTTTCACTGTTAGTGCAGACTCAACATCAATCATAGTAACCTCCTTCGGAATACTCAATCATTGAGCTATGGGTGCGACTGAAAAGTACAGATGCACACAGTGCGTTAGAAAGCCTGTGGATCAGCTTAGTACGGGAAAGACCATTGACAGCAGATACAATATTCCGATACAATATTCCGAATACTCCGTACAGATGCACTATAATTCGGGTTCTCGAACTGCTCTTTCCTCAACGCGTAAAAACAAATTTCTGTTCAAATACACCGTCCTTATCCTCGTGTTTGTTCATAAACTATAATGCATAGCATCTAGAAAACAAAGTAAGGGATTAGACATTGTCAATATCTAATCCCTTTATGGCTCCCCAGGTAGGACTCGAACCTACAACCCTTCGGTTAACAGCCGAATGCTCTGCCATTGAGCTACTGAGGATTATTGGTGCTGACGATCTCTCATCAGCACCTTTGGAATCCGGCGATGACCTACTCTCCCGGGCCGTTGCCAGCCAAGTACCATCGGCGCGAAGAGGCTTAACTTCTGTGTTCGGGATGGGAACAGGTGGATCCCTCTTGCCATTATCACCGGAAATCGTATTCAATTCATTGGTTTGTTCAGGGCTGCGCCCTGAAAACTACACAGGAAAAGCTGACCTCGAATTTACTCGCTCGCGAATGTTTGCCTGCGGGATTCACCCTTACGCTCCCTCTCCGCTCCTTTGCGTTCTCTCCTCTTTTCAGATCAAGCCCTCGACCGATTAGTATCAGCAAGCTCCAACGTTACCGCTCTTTCACCGCTGACCTATCGCCTTATCGTCTTTAAGGGGTCTTACTCGCTTTCGCGATGGGAATCTTCTTCTTGAGGTGGGCTTCACGCTTAGATGCCTTCAGCGTTTATCCCTTCCGCATTTCGCTTCCCAGCTATGCCGTTGGCACGACAACTGTTGCACCAGGGATGCGTCCACTCCGGTCCTCTCGTACTAGGAGCAGCTCCTCTCATGATTCCTTCGCCCACGATGGATAGGGACCGAACTGTCTCACGACGTTCTGAACCCAGCTCGCG
>OKVK01001857.1_pt1 | contig 10186 bp, 19 predicted proteins | sample 1604771 | NCBI WGS metagenome assembly OKVK01 (sample SAMN01760906, study PRJEB22395) | human gut metagenome | reverse complement strand
AGGATCAGAGTAAAAAAGGTATGGATGGGAGCCAGCTTACAGGGGCAAGCTCATCCTACGCCAGAAAATACGCGCTGAACGGACTATTTGGAATTGACGATAACAAGGACAGTGATAAGACAAACAACAAGCCATCGGAAGAAAAAAATCCATTGGATGATTTTGAAAAGTGCGAGAAATGTAAGAATCCAATCTTTGAATTTAACGATGTAAACGGAGTGTTGCATAAACCGGAAGAAGTGATAAGGACATCTAAAAAAGAATTTGGGCAACAGCTTTGCTATGGCTGTTATGTACTGAAAAAGAAAAACGGTGAGAAACATGCTGGGAAATCTGAATGTAACCGAAGCGAATCTCTGTGACGATATCCTTATTTTAAAACTCAAGGGCAGCAGGGAGCCTACCGGGAAGATACTCAATTACATAGGCAAAAAACTGGCTGGGAATAAAGAAGCCATCTTGAAGGTGGACGAGTACCATCCGAAACGGTCACTTGATGCGAATGCTTATTTATGGCTTTGGTGTAGCAGGATCGCGGAAAAAATCGGAAGCACGAAAGAAGAGGTATACCGCAAGAGTATACATGAGGTAGGACAATTTGAAATAACGCCGATTAAACATGACGCAGTCAAGCGTTGGCGTGAGGCATGGGAATCAAACGGTATAGGCTGGATATCCGAAGTACACAGTCAAAGCAAATTTGACGGTTATACAAACATGATTAATTACTTCGGATCATCCACTTATGACAGCCGAGAAATGTCAATCTTGATTGATAATATCGTGCAGGAGTGTAAAAGTCTTGGAATTGATACCATGCCACCGGAAGAATTAAAGTCTTTATGCGAGGCGTGGGGACGATGAAAAGCATTATACAGACGGAAAAGGAATGTTTTATCTGTCACTGCCGGACAAGTTTAGAGGATCATCATTGTTTTGGAGGAGCGAACCGGAAAATAAGCGAGAAATACGGCTTAAAAGTATGGCTTTGCAGTTACGACCACCGAGACAACAAAAACGGTGTACATAACAATGCGGATAAGATGTTGAAGCTTAAACAACAAGCCCAAAAAACGGCTATGAGACATTACAACTGGACAGAGAAAGACTTTATCGGAATTGTCGGAAAAAATTATTTGTGAGGTGATATTTTGGATATCCTGCAATACATACCGCATGGAAAGGAAAACGCCATCAGCAGAAATGAGTTGAGCCATCTTTTGAAACTGCCGGATAGGAAAATAAGGAAACTGATTGAACAGAAAAGGACAAAAGGCATCCCAATCTTGTCATCCAGCAGTGCAAGAGGATATTGGATTAGCGATGACATATCAGAAATACAGGCTTTTTTACAGGAATTCGACCATCGGGTCAATACGCAAAAGAAAAATATGACGAAACTGCGCCGGTATTGCAATGAGGTCACCGGAGTGCATTGTACAAAGGTACGAGAGCATATTCGGCGTTTGGACAGCGGAGATTACATTGAAGGACAAATTGAGTTCACAGGGGATTAAATTTGCCCCGTGAATCGGAAAGGGAAAACATGAATTATATTGCAGAAATCAACGGCTTTGAGCAATGGCTCGAATCGAACTTTCTGCCTGCGTCATCACAATTACTTTGGTATAAAATGATTGCCTTGTGTAATAGATGCGGGTGGGCGGAATGGATTGTAGTAGATAACTTGCGCTTGATGCTGATGGTTGGGGCAACAAGTCAAAAAACCGCTTTAACAGCAAGAGATAAATTGATTGAGAGTGGATTTTTGGAAATGAAAAAAGGAAAAAAAGGCTCTCCGAATCAATATCATCTTAAGTCAATACAGTGTCAAAAACAGTGTAAAAATTACACTAAAAACGACACTAAAAACGACACTAAAAAAGGAACTATAAATGCAGAGAAAAGGGAAGTACAAACGGCACACATAAATAAACATAAACTTAAACGAAACGAAAAAGAAATAGATAACAGTAGCAGTAGATTTAAGTTAGTTATAGAGGATTTTGAAAAATACATAAACGCTTCTCCTTCTCCTGCTGCTTATCAGATTTTGAAATCCTATGTTGATGACGGGATAGAACCGGAGTTGATTTGTCAGGCAATTTACAAAGCCAACGACGAGGGGAAACGGAGCATATCGTACATCAAAGGAATTTTGAATTCCTGCCTTGCAAACGGAATTAAGACCAAAGAGGCGTTTTTGATTGATGTGCAAAGCAGGGACAGCAGAAAGCAATCCACAAACGAATCGGATCCATTCGGATTTTTGGAGGAATGAGATGGACGGAAAAGAATTTAAAGCCATATCCGCAAACATACAAAAAGCGTATGTGTCTGAAATGTCATACTGGAAAGAGGAACAGGAACGGAGATACTTTCAGGGGCTTTATGACGCGTTTAGAAACTGCAAAGCGGAACACTTTGAAAAAGCAGTGAAAAAGCACATAGACCTATCAAGTAAAACGCCTACCGTTGCGGATTTGCGGGAAATCATACGGGAAATGCAAAGACCGGTGACAAACACCACGGAGCACGAGACAACCTCATGCAAGCTGTGCGGCGGCGTGGGGCTTATCAGTTACTACCGCTGGAATCACAAAACAGGGTTTTGGTGCGAGTATCTTTGCCATTGCAACTGTCAAAACAACGGAAAGTACAGGGGGAGTAGTGCATTTTTGACATCTGGAGAAGTGGACGAGCTTATCACCAACAATCGGTTTGTACGGCTTAATGTGCCTTACGGCATGCACACGGTGCCGCCGGAGGAATTTGAGCAGGCTTTGAAGAATCTGCCGGAACGGAAGATGTCAGAACGAGCAGAGGAAATAAGGCGGGAAATTTTAAGCAGGAGGAAATCAAGTTGAATTGTTTAAATTGTGGAAAAGAGATACCGGAGAATCAAAAATACTGTAATGAGGTCTGTCATTTGAGCCTGATTCGCGCAAAAACCAGCGGAAAACTCAGTGTTTTGCAGATAAACCGATTGGCGGCGGAAGATGGCAAGACTTATGGGCAGTATGTGAGAGATAACAGATTATAGGAGGATTTGAGATGGTCAATAATGCAGTTTTAATGGGACGGCTCACCAAAGATATTGAGATGAGGACAACTACAAGCGGCGTTTCCGTGGCACGGTTTACCCTTGCGATAGACCGGAAATATCAAAAGGGGCAGGAGAAGCAGACGGATTTCATCAATATCGTTTGCTTTAGCCGGACAGCGGAATTTGCACATAAGTATTTCGGCAAAGGAAATATGATGTGTGTTGTCGGTTCCATTCAAACACGCAGTTGGGACGGACAAGATGGGAAAAAGAACTATGCGACAGAAGTCATTGCCGATGAAGTGAATTTCTGCGGTGAGAAAAGAACTGACGGCAATCAGAATCAGGAGACGGATAACAGCGGATTTATGCCGGTGGATGATGATACGGATTTGCCGTTTTAGAGGTGCAAAATGAAGATAAAGACGGAGTTATACAACGATCATTTCCAAAATTACAAACGGTATCATATTCCGAAAGCGCAGCTTGTCATTGCAGACATCCCATATAATTTAGGGGTTAACGCATACGCTTCCAACCCCTCATGGTACGAGGGAGGGGACAACAAAAACGGAGAGAGCAAAAAAGCCGGAAAACAGTTTTTTAACACGGACAGCAATTTTAATATTGCGGAGTATTTCCATTTTTGCAACAAACTGCTGATAAAGGAACCAAAGGAGCGGGGAAAAGCGCCTGCAATGATTGTGTTTTGTGCGTTTGAGCAAATACAGATGGTTTTGGATTACGCCGAAAAACACGGATTTAAACATCATATTCCATTGGTATTTATCAAAAATTATTCGGCTCAGGTACTCAAAGCAAACATGAAGATTGTCGGAGCCACGGAATACGGACTTGTGCTTTACCGGGACAAGCTGCCGAAGTTTAACAACAATCACAAGATGATCTTTAATTGGTTTGAGTGGAGGCGGGACAGCCAAAAGGAATATCCGAAAATCCATCCTACACAAAAGCCGATATCTCTCTTGAAGCAGCTGATCGGGATATTTACTGATCCGGGTGATGTGGTGATTGATCCGGTTGCGGGGAGTGGGTCAACGTTGCGGGCGGCGGCTGAGCTTGGTAGAAACAGTTATGGCTTTGAGATTGTGAAATCGTTTTACGAGGATGCAAAAACAAAAATGCTTGATATGAGTACAGATCAGCTGTCTGTAATGGATTTGGAGCAGATATGAAATACATAATACCGGAAATCCCACCGAGCAATAACAAGTTTATTGGGCGCAATGCCCGGTGGGAGTATCAGGAAGTAAAAAAATATTGGGAGGAGCTTATCTTTTACACCTGCCGACCGAGACCGGACAAGCCGTTTAAAAAGGCGGTTGTCACGCTGACGTATTATTTTCCGACGAAAATCAGACATGATCCGGACAATTATGCGGGAAAGCTGATTTTAGACGGTCTGACGAGAGCCGGAATCATTGAGGACGATAGCTTTGACCATGTACAGTTGGTTTTGCGTGGCGGGTACGACAAGGAAAATCCCAGAACGGAAATAGAGGTGGAGGAAATCAATGATTAACTTACAGCCTACCGTATGCAACTTATGCGGCGGGAAAGTAGAGTACATATCAAACGGTGAGATATACGGGCGTAAATATGGCAGTGGATTTTGTTATCACTGCAAAGAGTGCGGCGCGTATGTCGGCACCCACAAAAACAGTCCTCATATCGCTTTAGGGATATTAGCAGATGAGGATTTGAGAGAGTTAAAAAAGCAGTGCCACGATATATTTGACCGTAGCTGGAAAAACGGAAAAATCAAGCGGAATAAGGCATATGAGAATCTGGCGAAAAAGCTTGATATACCTGTTACAGAATGTCATTTTGGGTGGTTTGACAAGCCGATGCTTTTAAAGGCATTGGAAATTTTGGAAATGGAGGAATCATAAATGGAATTAATAAAAGGACTAAAATTAATAAAAAATATATGTGATAAAAATGATACATGTGATAACTGTCCGCTATACTCAGATAACAACATAACGGGACTAAATTGTAATAAATTTATTCTAAAATGCCCCGAAGAAGTAGAAAAAATCCTCATCAAATGGGCGGAGGAACACCCACAGAAAACGATACTGCAAGATTTTTTGGAAAAGTATCCGAATGCGCCAAAGGACGGAGAAGATGGAGCTCCGAATGTATGCGCTTTTAATTTAGGATATATCAAGGAACGTGATTGCAGAAATCATGATTATAGCTGCGAAAAATGCTGGAACAGACCGTTGGGGGATTAAAGCATGAAAGAAAAATTAATTGAATTGTTAAATAAGTATTTTAATGTTGGGGATAGTGATTTTTATGTCTGCAATCGTGTAAAAGAGGCTTTTACTTTAGGAACGATGTCATTAGATGATTTTTCCGAAGTGGATGAAGAAAATACTTCTGATATTGCTGACTATCTCCTTGAAAACGGCGTTATTGTACCGCCTTGTAAGGTTGGGGATACGGTGTATTTTACTAAAGCACACTTTGGATTTTTGCCAACCCCGAAAGCTGAAAAAATACGGAAAATTGAATTATATGATATTGATGTTATTTTCAGAACTGAAAGCAGGGCATTTAATGACAAAGCTATTGGGAGTACCGTTTTCTTAACCAAAGAAGAAGCCGAAAAAGCATTGAAAGGCGGTGCAGAGTGATGAATAACAGATACATATTCAGAGGAAAACGGGAATTATTGGAGGTTGAAAGATGAAAACAGAAAAATTTAACGAAATCATACAAAAACGGATTGCCCTATGTCTTGATGTGTTAATTGACAAAGCCAAAGAATACGCGACAGCTGATAGGCTACATAATTTTAAAGTTGCCGCAGGTTTGCAAGGCATAGATCCGGCAAAAGCACTGGCGGGCATGATGTCAAAACACACCGTAAGCATATACGATATGATGTGCAGTGGCAAAAGATATCCGTTGGAGCTGTGGGAAGAAAAGATAGGGGATCATATTAATTACTTGCTTTTGCTACGCACGCTTTTGGAGGACGATGAAAATGACTAAATACATCCCCTGCACCCACTGTACGGTACAACAATGCAATAACTGTGACTACAAGATACACCAAAAGGCAATGGCTATGATACGAGCACACAAAGACAACCTTATATCTCTCCGTAATCACTTTAAATCCTATACGGATGATGATGTGTTTAAGCAGGATTTTGAGACGGTGACGGACGTTTTAGAGGCTTTGGAGTTGGTGGAGTAAGGAGGGCATATGGTAATTGACAGAAAAACAACAAAAAGAATCGAATATTACCTCAGAAACTATCAGGCAATCAAAATGGACTTGGAAAACATAAGAGAAGTTAGGGATGATGTGATATTGTCCTCTCCTCCTCCTGCTGATGGATTACCGCATGGGACAAGCGTGGGAAATCCGACTGAATCAAAGGCTATGAGCCTTGCCAAGATGGAGGAAAACAGAAAGTGGATTGACATCATAGACGATACGCTTTTGAAGTTTAAGGGGACGGGAAAGGATACCTTCATAGAAATGAAATATTTTAACGGATACAGCGTGCAGATGATATCGGATAGGCTTTATATTGACCGTGCGACTGTGTTTAACTGGAGGGAAGATGTTTTAAATTACATATGTTTTCTTGGTGCCGCTAAAAAAATAATTTCAGTATCATGAAAAAAGTCTAAGACTTTTAGCACGAAAATCCATGATATAATGTTAATGTCGAAGTAAAGGGATTACACATCAATCTCTGATTACTGTCACAACTTCGGCAGGGTTTCCTCCAAGCCGTCCAGCTACTTCTGGGCGGCTTTTAAATTACAAAAATGGGGTGTAAATGTGTTCGACGATATGACACTTATTGTCCATAAATTGTCAATGGAATATCCGTACATAAATATATACGGCATAGGGGACAAGCATATTGGAAGCAAAGAGTGCGATATCAAAAGACTAAAAAAGCAAGTCTCAACGATATTGGACGATGAATATGGGTATTGTGTCATTTGTGGAGATTTAATAAATAATGGTTTGAAAAATTCAAAAACGAACACATATCAAGAAGTTATACAGCCAGCTATGCAGAAAGAACTCATGTATGAGATATATAAGCCGTTAGCTGATAATGGAAAAATCCTTGCAGGAGTACCCGGAAATCATTGCGAACGCACTGTAAAAGAAGCAGGGACGAATCCGATGTATGATGTTTTTTGCCGCTGGAACATACCTCATTTATACAGAGAAAACCTTGCTTTGTTAAAAATCAATTTAGGAAGTCGTAAGGATGGGAAGAGACAGATAAGCTATGCAGGATTGGTAACACACGGCTCCTCCAAAAATAAGCACCATAAATTTGTAATGGGGTTTGACGGTATTGATTTTGCGATATCTGGTCATACACATACGCCGGAATATACACCGCGTGGGAAAATCAGAATTGATTTAAAAAATGAAACAGCTAAAAAGGTTGGATATAAAGAGATAATTGTTGACAGCTCTTTGGAATCGGGTGGGTATGCGCTTAAAAATGAGTATGAAATTTCCGCACCTCCTGAGACACAAATCTTAAAGTTATACGGGACACACAAAAGGATGGATTATTTATCATTGGATAACAACGAGTAGGCTCATGTCGTGAGACAGCAGTAAGTCCTACTCTTTTATTATATTTTAATAAAGGAGTAGAGAATATGGAAGAAAAATGGAAAGATGTTGAAGGGTACGAAGGATATTACAAGGTGAGTAATACCGGGAAAGTGTGGAGTATCAGAAACAATCGTCTTCTAAAAACAAAGAAAAATAACAGGGATTATATCCAAGTTAATTTAAGTAAAGACGGAGTACAAAAAACGCATTTATTACACAGAGTTGTTGCAATTGCATTTATCAAAAATCCAAATGGTTATCCTCAGATAAACCACAAAGACGAAAATAAAAATAACAATTGTGTTGACAATCTCGAATGGTGTACAAATAAATACAACAGAAATTATGGGACAGGATATGCTCGTTCCGTTGCTAATAGAAATCATATAGAGATAGGCAAAAAGATGTCTAGACGAGTTAATCAATATGATGATAATGGAAATTTGGTATATAGTTACTATGGAGTAAAAGAGGCTGAAAGGAAAACAGGAATAAACGAGGCAAATATAAGACGAAGCATGATAAAAAAATATAAAGCTGGAGGATATATATGGAGGTATGCCGATACAGTGTAGTTTTAAAAGCAGAGGTGTTATTATGAAGATATACTGCTCACACCGATACGGCGGGGACGAGAAGAACAAAACGATGGCAGAAGAGAAAATAAAGTCCTTGCAAACAAAAGACAAAGACAATGTGTATATATCTCCTATCCATTGTTTTGGATTTATGTATAATGATTTAACATATGATGATGGAATCCACCTTTGCTTGGAGTTGTTAAAAGCATGTGATAAAATGCTTGTGTTATCCGATGAGAGTGTCGGAGTAAAGATAGAAATTGAAACAGCAAAGAAGCTTGGTATTCCTGTTGAATACGTTATATTTTAGTTAATAACGATATCAAAGTAACTATCCCACAATCCGGGACAATGCGAAATGATATTGTATTATATAGCTTTCCTGCCATGTGTGGGCGGAGTTTCTGACAACGTTATCTTTATGGATGGCGTTGTCTGCATCAAAAAACAGAAATGTTTTTGTACGATGGGGACTGTGTGTTCCTCTCTAGTTTTTTACGTAGACAGCACGCCTCTCAACGATGCGGACCACGCTGTCTCTTTAATTTTTATGGTACACCGATAAAGCAATGATATAGCGGTGTGGGCGGGGTTGCGGGACTATATGAAAAGAGGGTGGTGAGTATGGCGAATGAAAAAAATCTAAAACCAATCAAGTCATTAAGCAAAGACGAAGCAAAGAGAAGAGGGGCAAAAGGCGGAAAGAAATCTGCTGAGGCGAGAAGAAACAAAAAACTCTTGAAAGAGTGTATGATAAATCTTTTGGATATGCAAGTCAGCGACACGAAAAAATTCAACAGCCTTGTCAATATGGGGCTTGATGTTGAGGATATAGACAACCGCGCCTTACTCACTGTAGCATTATTTAAAAAGGCTCTGACAGGCGACGTAGCAGCATTTAAGGAAATACGGAATCTGATTGGAGAAGATAATCCAAACGATGGGGATGGGAAATTAAAAGAACTGATAGACGGAGTGTTAAACTGTGAGTAAGGTATATACGAGGAAACAACTTCAATTGCTTGATATGTGGCGTAACGGAGAATTGAAGCGTATCAATATCCTTGAAGGATCGGTTCGTTCCGGCAAAACCTATATCAGCCTGATATTATGGGCGTTTTGGGTTGCTTCCATGCCGGTTGATGGGAATTATTTGATGGTTGCAAAAACATTGACATCATTAAGGCGGAACTGTTTGGATTTATTGCAGGAACTTGTAGGGACAAATAATTTTACATATAGTACAAGTCAAAAAGAGGGGCGACTGTTTGGTCGTCTTGTTTATTTGGAAGGTGTCAACGACGTAAGAGCAGAGAGCAAAATCCGAGGAATGACACTTAACGGCGCATACTGTGATGAGCTTACTCTTTTTACAGAGGATTTTTTCAGTATGCTTCTTTCTCGTTTAAGCGAAAAAGGAGCGAAGTTATTCGGCACAACCAACCCGGATAATCCGCATCACTGGTTCAAAGAAAATTACATTGACCGTCAAGGCGAGCTTAGCATGATGGATATGCAGTTCCTGATAGAGGACAATGATTTTCTAGACCCTGAATATGTGGAAAATCTCAAAAAAGAGTATTCCGGTGTATTTTATGACCGATTTATTCTTGGACTTTGGGTGATTGCGGAGGGGGTTGTATATCCGAACTTTGATAAAACAAAGCATGTGATAAAATACGATGCTCCGAAGCAGGATAACGGCAGATATTACATCTCAATTGACTATGGCACATATAATCCGTTTTCGGCTGGACTATGGCGTATTGAGGGCAACAAAGCAATCAGAATCAAAGAAATCTATTATGACGGGAGAAAATCCAGAAAGCAAAAGACGGATGAGGAATATTATACAGATATTGAGAATTTGGCTGATGATCATTACATTCAGTATATTATTGTAGACCCGTCAGCTTCGTC
>OKVK01001854.1_pt1 | contig 10212 bp, 8 predicted proteins | sample 1604771 | NCBI WGS metagenome assembly OKVK01 (sample SAMN01760906, study PRJEB22395) | human gut metagenome | reverse complement strand
CATCCGCATGGTGAGCGACGCTGCCGCAACGAAAGCGCCGATCGCAAAGGTCGCCGACAAGGTCTCGGGCGTTTTTGTGCCGACGGTCATTACGATCGCGGCGATAACCGTTGCCGCATGGCTCATAGCAGGCCAAACGGTTGGCTTTGCGCTGGCGCGAGGCATATCGGTGCTCGTTATAAGCTGTCCCTGTGCCCTCGGACTTGCAACGCCTGTTGCTATAATGGTCGGCAACGGAATGGGTGCAAAAAACGGCATTCTGTTCAAAACGGCTGTATCGCTTGAGGAAACGGGTAAGGCGCAGATCGTTGCGCTTGATAAGACAGGCACCATAACTCGCGGTGAGCCGCGCGTTACGGATCTTATCCCGGCAGACGGCGTAAGCGAAACGGAGCTGCTGTCCGCAGCCTACGCACTCGAGAAAAAAAGCGAGCATCCCCTGGCTCGCGCGATAACTCAAAGGGCAGAGCAGGAGCGTCTCACGGCTTTTGAGGTCGAGCGCTTTGAAGCCTTGCCCGGAAACGGCCTTACCGCGTCGCTTGACGGAGCGGAGCTTCTCGGCGGCAGCTTCAAATTCATAAGCGGACAGATAGCAGTGTCCGATGAAACGGCAAAAAGAGCCGAGCACCTGTCCGAGGAAGGGAAAACTCCGCTGCTTTTTGCACGCGGCGGAGCGCTTATCGGCATAATCGCCGTTGCCGACGTCATAAAGGACGACAGTCCGCAAGCCATAGAGCAGATGCGGAACATGGGCATACACGTTGTTATGCTCACCGGCGATAACGAGCGCACGGCAAAGGCTATCGGCGCAAAAGCCGGCGTGGACGAGGTCATTGCCGGCGTGCTTCCCGACGGCAAGGAGAGCGTCATCCGCAGACTTAAGGAAAAGGGAAAAGTCATCATGGTCGGCGACGGCGTGAACGACGCCCCGGCGCTCACGAGCGCGGATATAGGCATTGCGATCGGCGCAGGAGCCGACGTTGCGATCGACGCTGCGGACGTGGTACTCATGAAAAGCCGCCTGTCCGATGTTCCGGCCGCTATCCGCCTCAGCCGCGCAACGCTGCGGAACATTCACGAAAATCTGTTCTGGGCGTTTATCTATAACATCATAGGCATTCCGCTTGCCGCCGGCGTGTTTATTAGCGTCCTCGGCTGCCAGCTCAACCCGATGTTTGCCGCAGCGGCAATGAGCCTTTCAAGCTTCAGCGTTGTAACCAATGCTCTGCGCCTGAATCTTTTCAAAATGCACGACCCGAGCAGAGATCACAAGATCCGCAAAAAATTAAAAACGACAAGTGAAAAGGAGACAAAACAAATGGAAAAGACCATTAAGATCGACGGTATGATGTGCAATCATTGCGAGATGCACGTAAAAAAGGCTCTTGAAGCGCTCGACGGTGTAAAATCGGCCGAGGTCAGCCACACCGCAGGAACCGCAGTGGTAACTCTGGAAAAAGCGGTCGCAGACAGTGCTTTGAAGCAGGCCGTTGTCGATCAGGGCTATACCGTGACCGGCATAGAATAATTTTAGGTATGAAAAATCCGCCCCACGGGGCGGATTTTTTATGCCTTATTATCCTTGTGAAATATCGGGTGGTCATAGTGTGCTCGCTTGCCGCAGAACGGTATCTTGCATAGACATCCTTCTCGGATAGCTCGAATTTTATTTGCGGACGGCAATTATGCATACGCAGATAAGATCCGCTCCGAGGACGATCGCCTTGGCTATCAGCCTCAGAGCCTGGCAGATGTTTTCTCCGTCGCCGAGAGGGATGTTTATATCAATAACGCTAAAGCAAATTGCACTCAGAATGATAACTGCTAAACAACACACGACTTTTTTGATGAGCTGAGAATAGTTTGACATAGCGGCCTCCTGTTAATTAGTAGTAAACATATTCCTTGTGATACTTTATGCCGTACGGTTTATATATTTTCCCTGTACCAATCTTGTTCTCGTTACTAGTTCCCTGAATACCACGGTAAACATCGAAGAGTGTAACCGCATACACGGGGGTTGCGGTTAGAATTCCGGTTTTGACCGACTTGCCATTATGAGTCCGATCAATATAAAATGTTGCACCAATTTGATAAGTATAGCTTGCAGATACATCTACACCTGTTTTTAATGAAATTTGGCCTTTTGTGAAACCAAAGCTGTTGCTTACCGTAGTGCTCAGCGAGACAGCGTGATTTAAACTAATTGTTAATCCAGAATCGCCCTCCACATATCCAATGTTTTTTGTTGAATAGTATTTGCCACCAGCACGTACATTCTTTATATATTCAGTGTACATACTTCCACCAAAAGCAAGAGGAGAAACAGAATTGCTGTTTTGCTCAAATAGTTCGCTGTCAATGAGAGGGCATGGAGAAGTCTGCGTGTTGTATAACACAATTACATTATCAACATCAGGGTCATTTAAAAGACTTGAGACTTTATCTGAAACATTTGAGTCGCTAGCATATACCGTTACAGAATTCTCGTAAGCTTCATCTGTGTCTTCCGCAAATGCAGTTACACCCAGTGACACTATGATAGCAAATATAAGGACATAACACAATAATTTTCTGAATTTCATTTTTCATTCTCCTTTGTTATTAATATTCTGCGTACTTGATGAGCGTGATTGGTTCGCTTGTTTTTGCGTATAGCGTGAATGTGGTTATGCAGCGGTAAGAGCCCGAACCGGGGAGCGAAACTGCGTGACTTGCTATAAGCGTTGATGAATTTGCCGTGCGATACAGATAATTGTCCGAAGTGCCGACGTTTACTCTGACCCATTTTGTGCCGACTTTTTTGTCTATGCAGGTTTTTGACGTAATCTTGGTTACGTCATTTGTGCCTCTACAAGTTATTTTTAGATAGGCAGTTCCGTTTGCTGAAATCGAAAAAGTAACGGTTGGCTTTGACGAGTATAAGCTCTGCGGTTCGGCTTCATCGGTCGGCTGTGCGGCGTATGCCGAAACAGACGCACCGATCGTGATGATAAAACTCAGCATAAGACATGCTATTCTTTTCATGCTTTATCCCTCCTTTCTTTCTTGTTTTTTTGCCCTCTGCTTATATAGACAGGAAAAAACGAAAATACAGGACACATTTTTCGAAAAAATTTTAAAATTTTTTCGGGGGTTGAAAAAAGAGGAAGAATCATATACACTGAAAATGACAGGGGGGAGCAGCCTTGCTTATGCTTTATGCCGCCGTTATTGACGATGCGGAGGATATAAAGAAATTCGAAAAGATATATTACGAATATCGCGAGCAGATGTTTTTTGTCGCAAACAAGATACTGCGCGATTCATACGAGGCGGAGGACGCGGTGCAGAATGCACTGCTGGGGATAGCGCGCAACATAAGGACGCTGCCGGATGACGACGCTTGCCTTGTGCGCGCGTATACGCTCACCGCAGCCAAAAATGCGGCGCTGAACATGCTGCCCGAAAAGCAGCGGCGAGATAAAATGCTGCATATTGACACCGTTGACGAGCACAATGCCTCGTATGACGAAAGCGCGTTTGACCGCATCGCGGCGTCGGAGGATGTTGAAATGCTCTCGCGCGCGATGAGCCGCATGCCGGATATATACAGGGATGTTCTGCTGCTGCACTGCGTGTGCGGCCTTAAGGTCGGGCAGACGGCGGATATTCTCGGCCTGAAAAAGACTACGGTCGATAAGCAGCTTGGCCGGGCGCGCAAGCTGCTCGTGAGGTTCTGCGCGGAAGATGGGGTGGTGTTTGAACATGGAAAAAACAAGGCCGGCGTTTGAAAATGCTATTTTGGACAGCGTCCTGCGCGACTTTGACGATGTTCCGCCCTCGGAGAGCGTAGGGCATGAGTTTTCGCCGGAGTTTGAGCTGAAAGCGCAAAAGCTGATCAAAAAAAGCGGCTCGAATGCGTGGCACTGCGTGAACACTGCGGCCAAAAGGCTGCTGATAGCGGCAATAATCGCGGCTCTGCTCACGGGAACGGTGCTCGCTGTCCCGGCGCTGAGAGAGGGACTTATTAAATTCTTTGTCCATGATAACGGCAGCATGTATTTCTTCACGGTTGACCGGAATGTGATCCAAAACGCGCCGGAGGAGATAGAAACCGTATACACTCTCGGATATGTTCCGGAGGGATATGAGGTCGTTTTGCAAATGGCCAATTTTGGGTTCGCGTCGATCAACTACATGAACGAAAACAGCGAAATTATTTGGCTTGATCAGGAGCTTGTAACGGGCGATCCGCGCAACACGCTCGGCGGTCTGTCGGATTCGGAGCGCTCAACGCTTGAGCATATCGAGCTTAACGGCTATAAGGTCGTCAGGACAACCCACGAGGAGGGCGAAATCGAGTTTTTGTGGACGGATAACGAGTATTTTTTCAATCTGTTTTGCAGCAGTGTAAGCCCCGACGAGGCGGAAAAAATATTTTTCGGCATTATCCCCGACGCCGAATTGACCGAGACGGTCAGAAACGGCGGAGAGATCAACACAGGTAAATTTGCCGACGATCAAAACTGAATTTTGCGCCCTTTTTCCTTGGTGAAAAAGGGCGTTTTCTGTTGTGCGGAAACGATAATGCTGATATAATAATATAGTTAAATCAAGTGTACCTTGCGGTGCCGCCCGACGCGGCCTAACAAGGAATTCGGTGCAAATCCGAAGCAGTCCCGCTGCCGTGAATGGCGACGAGGGCGCAGATGCCACTGTTTTTTATGGGAAGGCGCGCCCGAGATTGACCCATGAGCCGGAAGACTTGCCGCAAAAGCGCATTTGAAATCCAAAGGAGGTGGGATATATGCGCGAGGACGCATGGATGCTCAACATTACCTACGAGTAGGGCGGCTGCGATAAACGATAAACTAAACTTACTTGGAGGATAACTATGAAGAAAAGATCACTGAGCCTGCTCCTGGCTCTTTTAATGGTTCTGAGCCTTGTTATGCCCGGCACTGCCGCATTTGCCGACACCGTGTCCGCAGAGACACCGACAGATGCGTCTTACACCGTACTCAAGTGGGCAAATAAGCTTGGCACAGGCTGGATGAACGCTCCCAGCGTTCCGACCGTTGCCGACGACGGCGTTATCGTCATGGTCGGAACGACCATAAATAAGCTCAGCTTTGAAAACGGCGAGATCATCGCAAGCGGAAAGATGAGCTCCTCTCCCAGCTACGGCTATACTCCTGCCGTCGTTACCGGCGACGAGATAATCGCGCCGCTCGGCAAGGGTACGCTCGAAGCCTTCGACGCAAAAACGCTTGAGAGCAAGTGGAGCTTTAGCGACGAGCTGGCCGGTCAGGCTCTTTCACCCATTCTCTGCGCCGACGGCAAGGCATACACCGGCTTCTGGAACGGCGAGGCAAAGGACGCAAACTTCGTCTGCGTCGATACCGCAACCGGAAAGCTCCTGTGGAGCTACACCGTTAAGGGCGGCTTCTACTGGGCAGGTGCAGCCGAGGTCGGAAACTATGTCGTGGTAGCCACCGACGACGGCGAAAACGGAACCAAGGGCACAAGCTCGCTGCTCGTGTTCAAAAAAACCTATGCGGAAAACGAGGAGGTTAAGCCCGTTTCCTCCGTCGAGCTTGCAGGCTGCGGCGATGCGCGCAGCAGCATCACCGTTGACGGCAGCAAGGTGTATTTCACCACCAAGGGCGGCTATCTGTGCAGCGCATCGGTGAATGCCGAAAGCGGCGCGATAAGCGATCTTAAAACCGTTTCGTTCAACGCTCAGAGCACGTCTACTCCCGTTGTATTTGGCAACTATGTCTACTTCGGCGCAGGCAGCGGCATATCCGACAGCGGCTCCAAGGGCAGCTTCGTCATTGCCGATAAGAACACCCTTGAGGTCGTAAACCACGTTGACATGCTCGGCTATCCCCAGTGCGAGATGCTACTGTCAACGGCATATCTCAATAGCACCGGCTATCTGTATTTCTACAGCACCTACAATATGAATCCCGGCGGCGTTTCGCTCATTAAGGTCAAGGCCGACGATGTCAGCAAGACCGAGCTTACCGAGCTTTACGACGCAAAAGGCTATGAGCAGTACTGCATTGCAAGCCTCGTTGCCGACGATGACGGCAACCTCTATTATAAAAACGACAGCGGCAATATCTTCTGCCTTTCTTCAACCGTGAGCGCGGATGTGCTCGTCAGCATTGCCAACAAGGGCAGCGTTGAGCTCAGCTACGCTTCCGTGACCGCATACGATCGCAATAATGACGGCTCGATCGACATCGACGAGGTCATGTACGCCACGCACGAGCAGTATTATGAAGGCGGCGCAGCGGCCGGTTATGCATCCGCAACCGGCGACTACGGCGCATACATAACCAAGCTCTGGGGCGACGAGAGCGGCAACTTCGGCTATTTTGTCGATGACAAGATGGCAATGGGTCTCGGCGACAAGGTCGGCAGGGGCCAGCACGTCTATGCATACATAAATGCAAACTCCTATCCCAACAACGACGCATACTCCTATTTTGAAACACCGGTCTTCGATTGCGAGGCCTACGCCGCAACTCCCGTAAAGCTCATAGCTCAGAACGGCTATGACGAAAACTGGAGCCCGAAGTTTGAAGGCTATGACAAAGCTCAGCTCAAGGCATATACGGCCGATAGCAAGACCGAGGCAGAGGGATTCAAGGCAGTTTCCAAAGGAAACGGCGAGTACAGCATCAGCTTTGCAAAGGCAGGGGATTACTGCGTTGTCGCTACGGCAGAGAATAACGCAATAATTCCTGCTGTGTGCAAGGTAAGAGTAATGGCCGCAAATGGCTTTGCCGACGTAAAAGAAACGGACTATTACTACGAAGCAACCCTGTGGGGCAGTGCAAATGATATCGTGCGCGGCTTCAGCGCGGACAAGTTTGCACCCAATGCGCCCTGCACTCGCGCGCAGATAGTAACCTTCCTTTACCGCCTTGCCGGCAGTCCTGAGGTAAGCGGCAATTGCAAATTTGCGGATGTCACCGATAAGAATTATATCGATGCTATTATCTGGGCTGCCGAAGAGGGCGTAACAAAGGGTACGACCGCAACCACGTTCTCTCCGAATGCGACCTGCACCCGCGCCCAGGCAGTTACCTTCCTGCACCGCTATATGGACACTCCGAAGGCTGCTCAGGCACACAGCTTCACGGACATCACCAACACCGGCGCATTTTATTACGATGCAGTCATGTGGGCTGCCGATAACGGCGTTACGCTTGGCTTTGCCGACGGAAGCTTCCGTCCCGGCGCAGTGTGCACCCGTGCCCAGATCGTAACGTTTATCTACCGCGCAGCGGCATAAAAATGAAAAAAAGATCAATTGCACTTATCCTTCTCGTTCTTATGATATGCAGCCTGCTTGCAGGCTGCATGAAGAACGCTGAAGCCGTAAACTTCGCCGGGGACATTGACCTGGGCGAAGACGGCGTTATAACAAAAGAGGTTTTCTCGCAGCTGCGTGACAGCGGCGAGATCGCTTCAATATGCGGAAAAAGCGGCGAAATAAGCTATAAATGGACGGTTCCCGGCACTGAGGTCACGAATCCGCAGGATCTGTGCATGGCCTTGACGATAACGGAAAAAACCGACGGAAGCATTGAGATCACGCTAAAAAGTGACAAAAGCTTCGGCTTTCTGCCGACGCTTTCGGTTACGCTCAAAGATAAATGGGACGCTCTTTCCGCGAGCGTTTATGATGCAGACGGCAAAAAGCTGTGCGCTGCGTCCGTTACCGGCGGCGATAAAACCACGCTGAGCTTCAAGATCAGCGCGGACGTTTTTTCGTACATCATCCGCGCCGATGAGGCCGAGCCGACACCCGAACCGAGCAATAATGCAAATCTCTCCGACGGCAGCCGTACCGAGAAGGACAAATACGGCACTGACCCCGTGCCGGTAGGCAAGCCCGAGCCGGTCGAGCCTGATAAATCGAATGTTGACACGAGCAAAAAGCTGCACTGCACGATATCGATCGACTGCGCAACGATACTTAATAATCTCGCCGATCTTGACCCGGCAAAGCTCGATGTTTTGCCGACGGACGGAGTTATACTCAACGCCGTCACGGTTGAGTTTTCCGAGGGTGAGTCGGTGTTTGACGTTTTGCAGCGTGTCTGCCGCGAGAATAATATCCACATTGAAGCAACGTTCACTCCGGGATATAACAGTGCCTATGTCGAGGGAATACACAATCTGTATGAGTTTGACTGCGGCGAGCTTTCCGGCTGGATGTACAGCGTCAACGGTTGGTTTCCCAACTACGGATGCAGCCGCTATGCGCTGCAGGACGGCGACGTGATCAGGTGGCGCTATACCTGCGACCTTGGCGCGGACGTCGGCGGAAGCATGGTGGCCTGAGCATGAACGACGCATTTTCGCAGCTGCACCCGGCGGCGAGCTTTGCTTTTTTTGTCGCAGTGATCACACTGACGATGCTTTATATGCATCCGGTGCTGCTAATAATAAGCCTTGCCGCTGCGGCAGGCTATGTATGCATTCTCAAAGGCGCGCGGCATTTTGGAAAAACGCTGATCTATCTTGTGCCGTTTCTCATTTTTATGTCGGTACTCAATGCGCTTTTTAATCACGCCGGAGTAACGCCGATTTTTTATCTTTCAAACGGCAACGCCGTAACGAAAGAGGCGCTGACCTTCGGCTTTTACGCCTCAGTGATGCTCAGCGCGGTGATACTGTGGTTTGAATGCTTTAACGTCGTCATGACGTCGGATAAGCTCCTGTGCCTGTTCGGCAGACTCAGCCCGTCGGTTTCGCTGCTGCTGTCAATGGCGTTGAGATTCGTGCCGAAGTTCGGCAGAAAAATACGCAGCATCGATGCTGCCCGTGCGCAGATAGGGCAGGGCAGCGCTCAGGGTGGATTTATCCGCCGCGTAAAAAACAGCATGAAGGTTTTATCGGTCACGCTGACATGGGCACTTGAAAGCTCGCTTACCGCGGCAAATTCAATGAAAAGCCGCGGCTACGGCGCGGCCCGGCGCACGAGCTTTTCGCTGTACAGATTCACGGTGCGCGACGCTGTGACGATGGTTTTGTGCGCTTTCGCCGTCGGTGTGACGGCAGCATGCGTCGTCAGCGGCGGCATATACGCGCGCTATTACCCGTCGGTAATAATAAGCGGCTTTGGCGGCATGCCGGCGCTCGGAATGGCGGCGTTTGCGCTCTTGTGTTTTTTGCCGCAGCTTTTTGATGCAAAGGAGGCCCTGGTATGGCGGCGTTTGAGATCCGCGATCTGAGCTTTACATATCCAAACGAGAATAAGCCTGCGCTCGACAATATAACGATGTCGATACCTGAGGGCAGGATCACGCTTATCTGCGGAGCCAGCGGCAGCGGCAAAAGCACGCTCCTGCGCAGGCTCAAGACCTGCCTTGCCGACCATGGCAAGGCCGAGGGCGATGTGTTGTTTTTCGGCAAAGCGCTCGACGATATTGGTCAGGCCGAGCAGGCACGGAGAATCGGCTTTGTTTTTCAGCACCCGGATGATCAGATAGTCACCGACAAGGTATTCCACGAGCTTGCCTTCGGACCCGAAAGTCTCGGCTGGGATCAGGCAAGAATGCGTCTTGCAGTTGCTGAAATGGCAAGCTATTTCGGATTAGACGAGCTGTTTGAAAAAAACGTCGCGGAGCTATCCGGCGGCCAGAAGCAGCTCATAAACCTTGCGTCCGCCGCCGTGCTGCGGCCGGATGTGCTGATCCTAGATGAGCCGACAAGTCAGCTCGACCCCATTGCGGCGGCCGACTTTCTCGGCACTCTTCGCAAAATGAGCGAGGATCTCGGCCTGACCGTTATTTTGACCGAGCATCGCCTTGAGGAAGCGCTGCCGATGGCAGACATGCTCGCCGTGCTCGACGAGGGGCGGCTCATAGCGTTCGGCGAGCCGAAAAAAACGGTCATGCAGGTGAAAAACAGCGCGGTTTTTGAGTCGATGCCGGCTGCTGTGCAGATATTTGCGGCCGTTGACGGCGAGGGTGACGCACCGCTCACGGTGAGCGATGCAAGGGCGTTTATCGCATTGCGCGCACGCACTTCCGTAAAAGGTGAACAGCCGTCTGTCGAGACTTGCCCGGAAACAGCAGCAGAGTTGAAAAACTGCTGGTTCAGATATGAAAAAAATGCGCCGGATATCCTGCGCGGACTGAGCCTCACGCTTCATAAGGGCGAAATTTTCGCGCTCCTCGGCGGCAACGGCTCGGGCAAAAGCAC
>OKVK01001849.1_pt1 | contig 10238 bp, 9 predicted proteins | sample 1604771 | NCBI WGS metagenome assembly OKVK01 (sample SAMN01760906, study PRJEB22395) | human gut metagenome | reverse complement strand
TATAAACAACTTTGGATATTCTGTAAAAATGTCAAAAGAACAGATTCATCCAAAGGAACTTCAGAAATTATTAAAGAATATTGAAGGAACTCCTGAAGAGGCACTTATTAGTAGAATTACTCTTCGTTCAATGAAGCGTGCAGAATATACTCCTGAGTGCAAGGGACATTTTGGATTGGCAGCTAAGTATTATTGTCATTTTACTTCACCAATCAGAAGATATCCTGACCTTCAGATTCATAGAATAATTAAGGAAGCTTTAAATAATAAGCTTACAGACAAGCATATTTCTCACTTTAATCATATTTTGCCGGAGGTTACAAAGAACTGCTCAATTACTGAAAGAAGAGCAGATGATGCCGAGAGAGATACTGAAAAGTTAAAGAAGGCAGAGTATATGATGGGCTATATTGGCGAAGAATACGAAGGAGTAATTTCCGGGGTAACAAACTTTGGAATTTATGTTGAACTTCCTAATACAGTTGAAGGTCTTATTCATGTTTCAAATATGATGGATGATCATTATATTTATGATGAAAATACTTATTCAATGACAGGTGAGAGAACAAAGAAGACTTACAAGTTAGGTCAGAAAGTAAAGATTAGAGTAGAAGCGGCCGACAAGGTTGCAAGAACTATTGATTTTAGTTTGGCAGAATGATAGATTTTGCTTATCAAAAGAAAGAATTTTATTTTATAAGAATAATAGAGTTTATTTTATCATAATAAAGGAGATGTAATGGCAAAAGGTTCAGTTAGAGTTATAGCAAGTAATAAAAAAGCCAGACACGACTATTTTATAGAAGATACTTACGAAGCAGGGATTGTGCTTCACGGTACAGAAGTTAAGTCGCTTAGACAGGGACATTGTAGTATTAAAGAGTCTTTTGTAAGAATAGACAATGGCGAAGTTATTATTTATGGAATGCATATTAATCCTTATGAAAAAGGAAATATTTTTAATAAGGATCCATTAAGACCAAAGAAACTTATGCTTCATAAATATGAAATTAATAAATTAGTTGGAAAGCTTAACGAAAAGGGATTGACATTAGTACCTTTACAGGTTTATTTTAAAGGAAGCCTTGTAAAAGTTGAGATTGGCCTGGCACGAGGCAAGAAGTTATATGACAAGCGTCAGGATATTGCAAAGCGTGACATGAAGCGTGAAAATGAAAGAGAGTTTAAGCATATTCTTAAGGGGTAATAAGCAATTAAGAAGATGTTTGAAAGATATAACAGAATTTAATAGCATACTTAAATGATAAATACGGATATGTAATGGATTATGTATCAGACAGCAGGAAGGAGAATATGATGTATTCAGAGTCATTAGTTAAGTTAGGAAAGGTACGTTCAGAAATCAGAGAGATTTTTGAATATGGTAATAAGCGTAAGGCAGAAATAGGAGCAGAAAATGTATTTGATTTTAGTATAGGAAATCCAAGCGTTCCGGCTCCAAAGATTGTTGATGACACTATTAAGGATTTGGTTGACAATTTTGATTCAGTGGCACTTCACGGCTACACATCAGCACAGGGTGATGCTCATGTAAGACAGAGTGTTTCAGATTACATTAATGGTAGATTTGGAACTAAGCTTACAGCTAATCATATTTATATGACATGTGGTGCTGCATCATCACTTACTATAGTTTTAAATGCTATTATGTTACCGGGAGAAGAATGTATTGCATTTACACCTTATTTCCCTGAATATGGCGTTTTTATTGAAAGAACAGGTGCTAAGCTTGTTGCAGTTCAGTCAGAAAATAAGACTTTTCAGATTGATATGGAGAAGTTTGAAGCTGCAATTAATGAAAAAACTAAAGCAGTTATTATTAATTCACCTAATAATCCTTCAGGTGTTGTTTACACAAAGGAAACAATTGAAAAAATGTGTGACCTTTTAAGAAAGAAAGAAAAAGAATACGGTCATAGCATTTTTGTTATTACAGATGAACCATATAGAGAATTGGTTTATGATGATATTGAAGTTCCATACATAATTAATTATTATCACAATACTTTCGTATGTTATTCATACAGCAAGGCTTTGTCACTTCCTGGTGAACGTATTGGTTATATTGCCGTTTCACCGGATATGGATGATGAAGAAGATGCTTATGCAGCAGTTTGTGGTGCAGGAAGAGCTTTAGGTTATGTTTGTGCTTCAAGTATGTATCAGAGAGTTATTGAAAAGTGTCTTGATGCTACATCAGATATTTCAATTTATAAGACTAATAGAGATCTTTTATATAACAGCTTAACAGGGATGGGTTACGAGTGTGTTTACCCTGATGGAGCTTTTTATTTGTTCGTTAAGGCAATGTGTGATGATTCACATGAATTCTGCGAAAAGGCTAAGGAACATGAATTATTATTAGTTCCTGCAGACAGTTTTGGTACACCGGGATATATTAGAGTATCTTATTGTGTACAGACTAAGCAGATTGAAGATGCTTTGCCTGCATTTAAGAAGTTAGCTGAAGAATACAAATAAGTTGTAAAACATTACAGGCTTCAATTTGGATTTTAAAGACTAATATTGTATTTACAAATTAGATTAATTATAAAGGTTGAAAGAATGTCTTGGATTTACTTAAGATGAATTTCAACCTTTAGTTTTGCAAAAGAAAGGCAAAGGTAGTTAAAATGAGTGGACAGTATAGCTGTGAGTTTTGTAGTAACTATGTTTATGATGAAGAATATGAAGAGTACGCCTGTGTTGTAAGCATGGATGAAGATGACCTTGCAATGCTTATGCAGTTTAAAAAGGCAACATGTCCATATTTTTCATATGGTGATGAATATAAGCTTGCAAGAAAGCAGTAGAGGTGAACATGAATCAGCAGACTTATAGGAAAATAACAGATGGCATAAGAGGATTAGAAAATGGCGAGAAAATAGTTCAGTTTATTAATTCCATTGCCACAAAAATTGTATATATGGCGTATGTTGTTGGCATTATAATTCTTTTTGATGAGAAAAATAAAGGACTTGCAAGGTTTGTGGCTGTAACAGCCATAAGTTTTATTCTTGTAAGCATTGTCAGAAGATTTATTAACAGTGAGCGCCCATATACTATGTATGATTTTAAGCCTATTATAGAAAAGAATAAAAAAGGGGAGTCTATGCCTAGTAGACATGTTTTTTCTGCGTTTATCATAGGAATGGCTTTTCTTTACATAGGAGAGATTCCACTTGGAATAATTGTTTTTGTTTGCGGTTTAATTATTGCAATTGTAAGAGTTATAAGCGGGGTTCATTTTCCTAAAGATGTTATTGTAGGTGCATTGGTAGGGATTCTGTGCGGTGCAGTAGGGTTCTTCACATTTTAGAATTGAGGGAGTGCAAAGCAGGTCTCAAATCGCACAATAAATGTTTAAAATGGGAGTTTAAGTATGGAAGCAAAATTTTTTGACGCAAAATTAGTTTTGCAGTATTTACATAAGAAGAGGTATTAAATTGGAAAAACAAAATAAATTTGTAAAGGACATGACTAAGGGAAATCCGATGCAACTGTTAATTCAGTTCTCCCTTCCCCTTTTAGTAGGAAATATATTTCAGCAGTTGTACAATATGGTGGATTCCATTATTGTAGGTAACTTTGTTGGGGCGAATGCGTTAGGCGCAATCGGTACAACTAATTCACTTAATTTTTTCTTTTTCTCATTGGTAGCAGGACTTTCAGTAGGTATTGGTATTATTGTTGCCCAGTATTTTGGTTTTGGCGATGAAGAAAAAGTTAAGGATGCAATCGGAAATTCAATTTGGATTATTACAATATGTTCTGTAATTATGGCAATTATTGGTTTTGTAACTGCAAGACCTATTCTTGTTTTGCTTGACACAGACCCGGTTATTCTTAATGATGCAGTGGCATACCTTAAGGTAGTATCAATTGGTATTGTGTGCGTAGGTTTTTATAATGGCGTGTCAGGTATACTTAGAGCATTGGGAGATTCAAAGACACCTTTGATTTTCCTTATTGTGGCAAGTGTTTTAAATGTTATATTGGACTTGATTTTTGTATTAAGCTTTGGCTGGGGCGTTGTTGGCGCAGGTGTGGCAACGGCTTTTTCACAGCTTATTTCAGCTTTGGCATGTATTATTTATGCATACAAGAGTAATACATATTTTAAATTAAAAAAGAAAAACATAAAATTAAATGGCAATATTATTAAGAAAAGTTGCAAATTAGGTATTCCGGTAGCTTTGCAAAACAGTTTGATTGCATTTTCATTAATTGTTTTACAGAAAGTTGTTAACGGATACGGAGCTACATTTACAACAGCATTTACAGTTGTTTCAAGAATTGAAACTTTGGTTCAGCAGCCTTTTATGTCTCTTGGTGCAGCAGTTTCAACATACACAGGGCAGAATATTGGCGCCGGGCTTAAAGACAGAGTTAGAAAAGGATTTAATTCTGCAACATTGGTAAGCTCAATTTTTGCGCTGGCAATTGGTGTGGTTTTCTGGATTTTTGCACCGTCAATTGCGTCCATATTCGGTAAAGATGCAGATGTTATAAGAATTGGTGCAAACGGTTTAAGAATTACATGTTGTTTTTATATTTTCTTAGGACTTATTTATACAACAAGAAACGTGTTAAACGGTGCAGGAGATGCTATGTTTTCACTGTTTACGGGAATTGTTGAGTGTATAGGAAGGGTAGGTTTTGCTTATCCTATGACGCTTATTCCTTTTATGGGAAAATACGGTGTGTTTTACGCTACAGGACTTACATGGTTCTTAAATGGTATGTTTAGCCTTATAAGATATAAACGTGGAAAATGGAAGAAAATTGACGTTATAAGCAAGGTTAAAGGATAATAATAAAGTCAGAAATTTTAAGCATAAGGTTTATAAAAAGTTAGAAGACCGGAGGTGAAAAGATGTACGAAACAGAACAGGAAATTGAAAAAGTAATATTGGTAGCAGTTTGTTCTAATCCTAATCAGGACCCGGAGGAATCATTGGATGAATTGGAGGAACTTGTTAAAACAGCAGGTGCCACAGTTGTAGGTAGAATGATTCAGAATCTTGAGCATGCAAGTAGTGCAACTTATATTGGTTCAGGAAAAGTTGAAGAATTAAAGGATTTGATTTGGAAAACAGAGGCCACAGCTGTAGTTTGTGATGATGAATTAACTCCGGCACAGTATAAAAATCTGGAAGATGAATTAGATGTTAAGGTAATGGATAGAACTTTAATCATTCTTGATATTTTTGCAGGCAGGGCAAAGACGGCAGAAGGTAAGATTCAGGTAGAGCTTGCCCAGCTTCGTTACCGCTCCACAAGACTTATTGGTATGAGAAATCTTTCACGTCAGGGTGGTGGTATCGGTACAAGAGGTCCCGGAGAAAAGAAGCTTGAAGTTGACAGACGATTAATCAGGGATAGAATTTCCCAGTTAAAATCACAGGTGGAAGATTTAGAAAGCCATCGTCAGGTTACAAGAGCAAGAAGACAGGAAAATCCTGTGCCGGTCATAGCCATTGTAGGTTATACTAACGCAGGAAAATCTACATTACTTAACACTCTTACAGATGCAAGAGTGTTGGAAGAAGATAAGCTTTTTGCCACACTTGATCCGACAACAAGAAATTATAAATTACCTGACGGTCAGGAAGTTTTGCTTACAGACACAGTAGGTTTTATCAGAAAGTTGCCACATCATTTAATTGATGCTTTCAGGAGTACTTTGGAAGAAGCAAAATATTCAGACATTATAATTCACGTTGTAGACAGTTCTAACCCTGTAATGGATAAGAATGTTCAGGCTGTTTATGATACATTGAAGAATCTTGAAGTTAAGGACAAAATTATAATTACTGTATTTAACAAGATTGATAAGCTTGATGACAAGCCTATAATGAAGGATTTTAATGCAGATTACACGGTGAAAACTGCAATCAAAAAGGGAATAGGCTTGGATGAATTAAATGAGATAATTGAAAAAGCATTAAAGTCAATGCGTATTCATATTGAAAAATTATTTCCTTACACAGATGCGGGAAAACCGGGACTTATTAGAAAATACGGTCAGTTAATCAAAGAAGAATACAGAGAAGATGGTATTTGGGTGGAGGCTTATGTACCTTCAGAATTAATGGATAGATTATAGTAATAATTAAGTAAGAGAGTGGGAGTGCAGTGCGCTCCCATTATCCATATAATGGAGATTTTTGTCTTATCAATGTAAAATTTGTGTAAAATCTTAAAAAATTACAAATTAAAAACGATTTAATGCTGCTTGGAGGTCTTTGGATTCCTTGACTTTATATGGGAAAATTCTTATGTAGAGTTATTAAATAAGATATTGAAAGAGAGCAATTATATTGATGCAATATCTCTTTTGAATTTAAGGGAATATACCACGATGAAATAGGCGAAAATGTAGTAGTTACATGCAGTATAGGCGTGGTATTTGCAGACGAAGAAAGAGAAGAGGTAACACTGAAAGTTCTTACAAAAAGTGCGGATAAAGCAATGTATCAGGCAAAGAACTCCGGAAAGAACAGGTACAGTATAGTTAGGTATGGGGAAAAGTAGAAAATAGTAAAGAGATATTGTAAGAAGAATAGAAAAATGAAGCAGAAGGCTTTTCATTGGAAAAATCCAATGGAGAGCCTTATTTTATGGAATGAAAAATAGAATAATTTACCACTTTACAAACATACGTTCGAGATATATAATTGCATTATCAAAAGAGCAATTATTTAGTTATGGTTTAATATTATGAAAAGAAAATATATTTGTATAGATTTAAAGTCTTTTTATGCTTCAGTAGAATGTGTTGAAAGAGGACTTGATCCTATGACTACAAGATTGGTTGTGGCTGATATTGGGAGAACAGAGAAGACTATATGCCTTGCCATTACGCCGGCGATGAAGGCATTAGGGATTAAGAACAGATGTAGAATATTTGAAATTCCAAAGGGGATTGACTATATAGTGGCAATGCCAAGAATGCAGAAGTATATTGATTATGCTGCAGAGATATATGGAATATACCTTAAATATATCTCGAAGGATGATATTCATGTATATTCAATAGATGAAGTTTTTATGGATGTTACTGATTATTTAAACTTATATAATTTGACAGCCAGAGAATTAGGGCAGTTAATTATGAATGACATATATAATAGTCTGGGAATTAGAGCAACCTGTGGGATAGGCAGCAATCTTTATCTTGCAAAGATTGCCTTGGACATAACAGCTAAGCATTCTAAGAACTTTATTGGGGAATTAGATGAAGAAAGCTTTAAAAGCAAGTTGTGGAATTATAGACCATTGACGGATTTTTGGAGAATTGGCAGTGGCATAGCAAGAAGACTTGATTCTTATGGGATAATGACCATGGGTGATATTGCAAAGTGTCAGGAAGATTTTTTATATAATATTTTTGGTATAGATGCGGAATTGCTTATTGACCATGCATGGGGAAGAGAGAGTACAACAATAAAACAGATTAAGGCTTATAAGCCGGGGAGTAATAGTATTTCAAGTGGTCAGGTTTTGGCTTGTGATTATAATCATAAGGATGGTGAGATTATTATAAAGGAGATGGCAGATATGGTATGCCTTGAAATGGTGGAAAAGAACCTTATTACAAAATCATTGACGCTTCATGTAGGATATTCTAACAGATTAAACAGGAAGGCAGCCCACGGAACGGTAAGTCTTGATTTTGAAACAAACTCTGATTTGGTAATAATTCCGGCAGTAGTTGATTTGTACAATAGAATTGTGAATCCTAATTTTCCCATTAGAAGAGTTAATTTAACCTGCAACGGTGTTGTGCAGGAAGAGTGTAGGCAATATAGCTTTTTTGTGGATATAGGAGAACTTGAAAGAAATAACAAGATTCAAAAAGCAATGATAGAGATTAAAAACAAATATGGTAAGAATGCAATTGTAAAGGGAATGGATTTACAGGATAGGGCAACTACAATGGAAAGAAATGAGCAAATAGGAGGACATAGAGCAGGAAGGGAATAACAATGGCAGGAAGACCTAGAACTAAGATGAGCATAGAAAACAGAGCCAAGCAATTTATGCCTTTTGCAGCATTGAAAGGTTTGCCTGATGCTTTGGCGGCAAAGGAGAAAATAGTAGTTGAAAAAATTGAACTTTCCAGTGACATGGAAGAAGAATTGGACCGAAAAATGCACGGACTATGCAAAGGGATGATTGCTACAGTAGTTTATTTTGAAAATTATGAATACCTTAAGGTTACAGGGATGGTGGCAAAGATTGATATTGATAATAGAGTACTTCAGATAGTTGACCATAAGATTAGTTTTGAAAATATTTATACTTTAGATTATATTATAAGTTATGGTATTGAAAAATAGAGAGTACCTAGATACAAAGTATTGAAAGAATATATTTTTAATTAATAGGAAATGAATTTCACCGTGGGGCCGATATGCTTGGTTGGACATTGGAAGAATTAATAGAAAATACCATTGAGACATTAAAGGCATTTAGACCGTAAAGAGTTAAGAATATAAAACATAAAGAGTATAGAATATAAAAAAAGTATACTATAAGTATATGTGTATGTGTATGTGTATGTGTATGTGGTCTTCATATTCACAGCATATACTTATAATATACTTAATAAAAAATTCTATTGAAAATATTTATGTTTTTTGAATCAAATTATATTTTAAATATTGTTGTTGCAATGTTAAAGTATACAATAATGGAACAAGTATCTACTAATGTTGTGATTAATGGTGAAGCCATTAATGCAGGATCAAGGCCTATCTTCTTAGCAAATAGTGGAAGAGTGCAGCCTATGATTTTTGAAAGAGTTACAGTTACTATTAATGACAGGGCAATTACTATTGCAAGTCCGGAATTGTGATATTCAATGAATATTCTAAGTCCGTTGGCTGTAGCAAGAACAATGCCTACAATAATAGATATCTGAAATTCCTTAAAAACTACACGGAAGAAGTCACCAAAATGTACTTCGTCCAAAGCAAGACCACGGATTATAAGTGTTGAACTCTGTGAACCACAGTTTCCGCCTGTATCCATAAGCATTGGAATAAAGGAAACAAGAAGTGGAATTGCAGCAAAAGCATTTTCATATTTTGTAATAATGCTACCTGTTATAATTGATGAAAACATAAGTACAAGAAGCCATGGGATTCTTCTTTTGGCGTGAGCAAACGAAGAAGTTTCAAAATATGTTTTCTCACTTGGAGCAACGGCAGCCATTTTTGTAATATCTTCTGTAGCTTCATCGATTACAACAAGTCTGTTGTCTGTGTCAAGAACAGGAAGTGCAAGAAGGTCATATTTTCTAAAAAGTCCAGCAACTTCTTCCTGGTCAGTGTGAGTTGAAACAGAGATAAGTTCAGTTTCCATAATGTCTTTTATGAGAGTATTGTCATCTGAAGTCATTAAGTCTTTTGCAGAAACAATACCAATGAGTTTGCGCTGCCATGTTACGTAGCAGGTATAGATGGTTTCTTTATGAATACCTGTTTCTTTAATATGGTTCATTGCTTTTGCAACAGTCCATTCAGGACTTAAATCAACATATTCAGTTGTCATAATGCTGCCGGCACTATCGTCAGGATAGTTAAGCAACTGATTAATAATGTTACGCTCGTTCTGTGGAGTAACATTTAATATACGTGTAACAAGGTTAGCAGGAAGTTCCTCTAACATATCAACCGTATCATCCATATAAAGGTTGTCTAACAGTTCACGTAATTCTTTTTCAGAAAAGATTTCCACAAGTGTAGACTGCATTGAGCTGTTCATATTAGAAAAAACTTCAGCAGCCTTATCTTTTGGAACAAGCCTGAAAACAATTGCTATTTCTTTGTCATCTAACTGTGAAAGCAGTGAGGCAATGTCTACTGCTTTCATTGTCATTAAATCTTCTTTTAATTCTTTGAAGCGACGTTCTGATAGAAGTCTGATAAATAATTCTTTTTTCATTTTCATAATACACATACCTCCGAATAATTAAATTTTTAAGCTTTATAAAACAATGGGCTCCAGAATTCATAACCTCACCACCTTTCGTTGATTAAAATCACTACTTTAAGAATATAGGAAACATTACAAATGCAATCTTTTTTACAAAATTCAAACAAAATAAAAATCCTCCAAAGCCTGAGCAATGAAGGATATAAATCACAAATAAAATCACCGTTCAAGCTTTAGCATCATAGGGCGTATATTAATTGCATTAGGTTATA
>OKVK01001835.1_pt1 | contig 10285 bp, 6 predicted proteins | sample 1604771 | NCBI WGS metagenome assembly OKVK01 (sample SAMN01760906, study PRJEB22395) | human gut metagenome | reverse complement strand
CAATGGGCTGGGTCAGCGAAAGCTTGCCCTCGGGGAGCTTGGCCGCGCGTGGCCGTTGCGTTCGGGCCGAAGCTGCCGTTCGGGTAGCCCTGAATGACTCCGATGTTCGCCATAACGTCAACCGACTCGCGGTAGCATTCGGCGATTGAGCCGTAATCGCGGAAGTCGTTGCGGCCGGAAAGCTCGCCGAGCACATCCGCGCTCACGCCGAGCTTCAAAAAGCGATACGCAAACGTCGCCATCTGCGCACGGCTGATCTCGGCATTCGGTCTGAACGTATTATCCGTAAAGCCGGTTACTATGCCGGCCTTCACTCCCCATTTTACGGCCGCGGCATACACCGCGGAAACGGCATTGGCATCGGCAAAGCCGAGAGACGTGTCCGAAATTTCGGGGCGGCCGCCCATATTATACAGCATCATGACAAACTGCGCACGGGTCACGTTCTGCTCCGGGCAAAATGTCCCATCCGGGCGTCCGTTTACGATGTCGGCCATGTAGCATGTGATGATATAGTCGTGATACCATCCGGAGATATCTGAAAACGGTTCGGTTTTATCGGCGCAGACGAGCTTTGCGCTGCCGAAGCTGTTGTCAAGGCCGATATCTATCGCCTTCCACTGAGCGATCGAGCCTGCGTAATAGATATTTTTAAGCGCGTACACATCGTCAAACGCACCGTCGCCGATGCGCCCGAGCGTGAGCGGCAATGTCACGGTCTCGATCAGTCCGCAGCCGGAAAATGCGCCGCTTCCGACGGAAGTCACACCGTTTTCGACAACGAGCTTCCGCACAGCGCCGCGCTCGGCATACCACGGCGCTTCACCGGCGGCAAAGTCCGTCATAGCACCTTCACCGAACACCGTGAGCACGCCGGCATCCGTCAGCGTCCAGCTGACAGACTCGCCGCACACACCGTCCGCCATCGCCATGGGCGCAAAAAGCGCAAGCAGCATCACCGCTGTGCATATCGCCCCGATAAGTCTGTTTTTCATAATGGTCTCCCCTCTTGCGCAATTTCCTTATAAAGTATATTATACAAACGGATGCATTGCAAGGAAAAAAATAACTCCACATCCGAGGACGTGGAGTTATTATCATAATTGGTTTTTACTTTGCGAACTCGCGGTAAATGAAGGTGACTGCCTGTGCGCGGGTGCAGGTATCATTGGGCGCAAAGGTGGTCGTGGTCTTACCGTTGGTGATGCCGTTTTCGACAGCCCACATAACTGCATTGTAGCAGTAGGAGCCTGCAGCAACGTCGTCAAACTTTGCAAGGCTGCTCACGATAGGGGAGCTCTCGTAGCGCCACAGGAAGGTGACTATCTGGCCGCGAGTGCAGACTGCATTCGGGTCGAAGGTGGTAGCGGTCTTACCGGTGGTGATGCCCTTTTCCACTGCCCACATAATAGCGTTGTAGTAAGTGCTGTTTTTGCTCACATCGGTGAACGGGTTCTTAACGTTCTCGACCTTCGGCTGGCCTGCCGCGCGATACAGGAAGGTGACTATCTGAGCGCGAGTGCAGCCGTTGTCAACGCCGAATACAGTGTCGGAAATGCCGTTGGTAACGCCGTTGCAGTATGCCCACAGGATCGCATCATAGTAGGGACCCTTCTTGACATCGGTGAACGGGTTGTAGCCGGGCTGCTTTGCGTCGCAGCGGGTGCAGACGCCCTTAACATAGTTGTGGCCGAGAGCCTTGACTTCGGTGCCTTTTTCGATGGTCTGCTTGCAGACGGTGCAGACCTTATCGCCGGTGTAGCCGGCCTCGAGGCAGGTCGCTTTCTTAGCGTTCACAAGCTCGGTCTTGTGGCCGAGTGCGGGAACGGTCTCCTGAGCGCTCAGGACGGTGCCGCAGACCTTGCAGACAGTGCCCTTAGTAACGCCGGGCTCGGTGCAGGTGGGAGCCTTTGCATCAACGTCCATGGGGGTGTGCTCGATCATGGGGATCTCTTTGCCTTCCTCCATGACGATGCCGCAGAACTTGCAGACCTTATCGCCGGTGTAGCCGACTTCGGTGCAGGTCGCTTCCTTGACATTGGCAAGCTTGTCGGATGCAGTGTGTGCTACCATAGGTGTTACTTCAACATACAGTGTGCCATTCTTCTCATTCAGCATCTTTTCGCCGCAGAGCTTGCAGCTCTTGTAGGCCAGACCCTGATGCTGGCAGGTGGCTTCGTAGAAAGAATCGAGCACATAATCGTGCTTGCCGGGAGCTGTGATAGTGATAGTCTTAGTTATATCGCCGGTAGGATCAGGAGCATGGCAGCGAGTGCACTTTTTGTAGTTAACGTACTCAAATCCATCATGGAGGCAAGTTGCCTTTTCGCCCTCTACGAGAACATAATTGTGACCAAGAGCTTTAATCTCTGCGCCTGGCTGAGATTTAACGTCGCCTGTGGTCTTGTCTCTCCAGTATATTGTTGCTCCAACGCCTGCTTTTTCACAAGTAGCCGTTTTTGCATCGTCACCATACCAGGTATCATACATACCCATTGCGCGAATGGTTTCGCCGCCCTTGTAGTTACAAGTGTCGCACTTTACAACATCGGCCTTACCGTCTACGCCCTTGAGGGTTGTCTTATCAAATGTAGCAAGTTTGCTATCGGAAGTGTCAACCGTAAATTTATGAGTAATGGGCTGCTTATCGGTCTTAAAACCGACGCCGCAGTCGGGGCAGATCATGTCTCCGGCATAGCCTTCAATAAAGTTTGCCGAGTTTTCAGTATCAGTTACATACAGGCCGGTTTCGGGATTAAGCTTGTAAGCTTTTCCTCCAACGGCTGCAACATGCTGTGCTTTCTTCGCAGGATAAAGAGTAATTTCATTGCCATTAATATCTTTTGCCGTAGTCTCCTTAGTTACAGCAACAAGCAGTTTAGTATTGCTGTGCTTGGGATTGGTAGGCTCAAACATCTCATAGACTGCACGAACACGATTTGCATACGCAGTTGCATTGCCGTCAAAGTCGGAAAGCTTCAGCAGTGCAGTTGCCGCCTTCTCACCCTCGAAGTAAGCTGCATCGCCGCAAAGCTTGCATACAGCATAGCCGGTGCCGGACTTAGTGCAGGTGGGAGCCTTTTCAATGTGGAAATCACCATAGACGTGCTCAAGTGCTTTTTCGATCTTATAGGTGCTGTTGCCAAAATCCTTATTGGCAAACGCCTTGCCGCACTTCTCGCAGTAGCTTATGGTAAGACCTTCGTTGCGGCAGCTTGCAGCCTTGACGATCATGGTCTTGCCGGTCTCGCACTTACTGCACTGGTTCCATAGCAGAGCAAATGCTTTGATTTTGATAGAGATAGAAGCAGGGTCTATCTTGCCGCATTCCTTGCAGACTTTGTACTCTACGCCGGGAGTTTTCTTCTCAGCGTCTTTCTTGATGCTAACGGTGGTATACTTATGCTCATGAGTATCCGGTGCCGCCTCCTCCGCCGCAAAGACAGCGGCAGCAGGCAGCAGGGATGCGATCATGAGGACTGCCATCAGCATGCTAATCAGTCTCTTTTTCATGTTTCCTCCTAAATTTTTCCTTTTTGGTTGGATTTTTGTGCCGATAATTCCAAATCGGCAAATGATAGTTAGATTATAACATATTTGCCCGGCATGTCAAGATACAAGCATCCTAAATGGGCTTGCCGCTCCATCGACTTTGCGCCTGAAAAAGTGTGAAAAAACCGGGCGTTTAAACAAAAAACGCCCGGCTTCCGTGCCCAATCACTTACTATTATATTCTGTTGGCTTTTTTCACTGCACAAGCGCCGATTCGATCTCGTCATCGAATGCGAAGTCGAAGTGGTCGGCGAGCATCTGCACAAGCTCGTGCAGAACGCTTGTCGCTATTGCACGCATGTCAAGCTCAAGAATATGGTCGATTATCCTCCGGCGCTCATCCTCGGGGACGTTATAAACGCCGAGGCTCATGCTCAGAAACCGCTCGAGCTTCCTTTCCAGCGTGAAATACATGTCGCAGCCACGCGACATATAGCCGCGCATTATGCCGGCCGATCCGATCTCCAGCTCGTAAAAATCGCTCTCGGTATAATCGGGCAGATAAGATCCGAAGATGCGATAAAGCTCCGCCGTCGTGCTCTGATAGATATACTCCATCGTAGCCTCATGCGAATATGCCTCGACATAAATATCGCGCAGATTGTCGTTGAGTTCGGTTATCGTAAGCTGAAGCGCAGTCTCGATCGCGTAGAGCATTGCCGGAGAATCGTCGGGACCAGCCACCGTGCGCGCAGCCTTGAACTGACCGGTAAACATGAACGCCGCAAGCTCGCTGAGCACTCCGTCCTTGGAACGGAAAATATTCTGGAACGAGCTGGCAGACACGTCAGCTTCCTTGATTATCTCGGCAACCGTCGTGCCGTTATAGCCGCGCTCGATGAACAGGCGAACACAGGCAGTGAGTATTCGCTTTTTTGCAGCCATGCTCGTATGTGTGATAGTGATACTGATCCCTTCCTTCTTTGTGTTATTATTGGTATGTGTACCAATAATAACACAAACTTTGCATATTTGCAAGCTTATTTACAAAAAATTGCCCCGAATATACGATTCAGGGCAAAAAATGTTAGAATTAATAGCCGTAGCGTTTGCGCTTTACAATAAGGAAAAGCACCGTTGCCGTTATCGACATTATCTCGGCTCCGACGATGGACAGCCATATTCCGTCCAGCTCCCAGATGAGCGGAAACAGCAACACCGCCGCAAGCTGGAACACAAGGGTTCGCAGGAACGAGATCAGCGCACTGGTCAAGCCGTCGTTGAGCGCGGTGAAAAACGACGAGCCGAAGATCGAAAAGCCCGAGAACAGGAACGAGAATGAGAATATGGAGAATGCGTGAACCGTCATCGCAAGAAGCTCCTCGTCATACCCGACGAACAATTTGCCAAGCGGCCTTGCGAAAAGCTCGCCGGCAGCGAACATGAACACGGCGCACACGCCGATTATGCGCAGGCTTTTTGACAGCAGGCCTTTCAGCTCGCTTGTGTTCTGCGCCCCGAAGTTAAAGCCGATTATCGGCGCCGTTCCGACCGCAAAGCCAATAAAAATAGCCTGGAATATCATGCTTACATACATAAGCACGCCGTATGCCGCAACGCCGTCGGCCCCGGCGTATTTCATAAGCTGCATATTATACAGCATGCTCACGATCGACATGGAAACGTTGCTCATAAACTCCGACGAGCCGTTCGTGCAGGTTTTGAGCAGCGCCTTGACGTCGAATTTGAATTTCACAAGGCGCAGACGGCTGTCGTTTTTGCGTGCAAAATATAGCAGTGGAATGACTCCGCCGATGAATTCGCTTATCGCGGTGGCCGCCGCAGCACCGGTCACGCCGAGCGGTATCACGCCGACGAGCAGCGCATCAAGTATCATGTTCGCTACGCCGGACGCAACGGTGACGTACAGGCCGAGCTTGGGCTTTTCGGCCGTTGCAAACAGGCACTGAAACTCAAACTGCAAAATATAAAACGGCAGCGCAAGCAAGATGATGCGGCCGTAAATTATGCTCTGCTCTAAAAGCTCACCCTCCGCGCCCATGAATTTTGCAACCGGGCGCAGCAGGAAAAATCCCAGCACCGCAAGCACAACGCCGCACAGCGCGGAAACGGTGATTATAAGCGTGAATATCTCGTTTGCCTTGTCGGCCTTGCGCTCGCCCATGGTTTTGGCGATAAGCGCTCCGCCGCCGGTTCCGAACATGAAACCAACGCAGCCGAGAACAAGCAGCAGCGGCATTATCAGGTTGACCGCCGCAAATGATGTTTTGCCGGCAAAATTCGACACGAAAAATCCGTCTACTATGCCGTAGATCGACGTGAAGATCATCATAATTATCGACGGCAGCGCATATCTTATCAGGCGCTTATAGTCGAAATGATCCGAAAGCTTTATATTCATGAATGCACCTCCTCTGCCCTTGCGCGCACGGAAACGAGGAATTCCTCCGTGAGCCGAATGTATTTTTCAAGATCCTCGGCCGGCCATGAGCCAAGGATCTCGTTTTCTATCTCTATAACCTTTGCCACCGTTTTTTCCGCAAGCTCCGCACCCCTCGGGGTGAGCGTGACCGTCTTATGGCGCGCGCCGCTGCTTTCGGTTGTAACTCTGCCCTCGGCTTCAAGCTTGCGCATGGCAGAGTTGACCGTCTGCTTCGTAAGCCCGGAAAAGGCGCATATATCGCGCAGCGGGCAAGCCCCGTCCTCAGATTGGAGCGTATAAAGTATCTGAAAAGCGCTGTCGGAAAGTCCGAGCCGATTTGCAAGCTCGTGGTACACCGCGTCCGTTTCGCCGACAAGGCGGTTGAAGCGGCGCAGCTGTTTTGATTGCTGTGTCATGTTTACCTCGCTTTAGTCCGAAATCATACCCGCGAAGTATAGTACGATTTCGTACTGTTGTCAAGAGATAAATTGAAAAAAAGTTGCACCGCACGGGGGATAACCGTGCGGTGCGTTGTGTATTTTGTGGGGCATATTCTCCCGAATTGAAGGTCACAATGCGGCACTTTTGTGCCGACAGGGTGGGACAGCGACCATCAATCGCCCTCTTCAATATGTATTATAACACATTTTATTCTTTTCTTAAATAGTAATAGTAAATAAATAGTTATTGCGCCGCTTGTGCATTTTGCCGCACAAAAACTCCCGACCGAATTGGTCGGGAGTTTTCAATTTGGTTTACATTTTTGATCTACATTGCTTCGATCTCTTTTATGATGTATTCGTTGCCGGTGACGAGATATGTATTCTCGCTCTGGCAATACGGACACACCTTTGCGTATTTCAACGTCGGGTAGGTCTGCTTGCAGTCCTCGCAGAAGGTGACCGCCTCGAGCTTTTCGACCTTCAGCTCGGCCTCCTTCATATACTTGGACTCCTTTATGGCCCAGTTCCAGCAATCGACGATATATTCCGGCACGATACCGCTGACCTCGCCTATCTGAAGCGTGACGCTTCCGACCTTGGTGAGCTTATTCTCGTCGCAGAGCTTTTCAACTTCCTTTATAACGTAAAATACCGTTCCGAGCTCATGCATGGGGCATTTCCTCCGATGTGATCACTTTGCGAGTTTTTCCTTGAGATCCTTGATCTTGATCTTGACCGCGCGCTTTGCGGCATATGCTGCCAGAGGCGGAATCTTGTCGTCGGTCCTGACCATCTTGCTTGCATCGGGATGATCGCGGTGCAGGTGGATCGCATCAAACTCGCAGCGAGTGGTGCACAGGCCGCAGCCGATGCACTTGTTCTGATCAACGACGCTGACGCCGCAGCCCAGGCAGCGGCTGGCTTCCGCCTTTACCTGCTCCTCGGTGAAGGTGACGCGGTCGTTCTTCATGGTCTTTGCCTTGCGCGGATCGTGCTTGACTTCCTGGCGCACGGGCGCATCGAAGCAGTTTATATCGAGCACGACGTTGTCCTTATCCAGCTCGTAGAAATCGCGCGGATTACGGGCAAGGGTAAGGCTCTGGCCGGGCTGAACATAGCGGTGCAGGCTGATAGCGCCCTCGCGGCCGGCGGCTATTGCGTCGATCGCAAATTTCGGGCCGGTGTAGCAGTCGCCGCCGACGAAGATATCCTCCTGTGCGGTCTGGAGCGTTACGGGGTCTGCCATTGCAACGCCCTTTGCGGCGGTCTTGAGCGCGCCGATATCCAGCTCGCCCCAGTCGATGGTCTGGCCGATAGCGCCGATGACGGAATTGACCTTGATGGTCTTGAACTTGCCGGTGCCGACGGGCTTTCTTCTGCCCTTCTCGTCAGGCTCGCCAAGCTCCATGATCTCGACCTTCAGGCCGTTGACCTTGCCTGCCGCGGTGCCGGTGATCTCAATAGGAGCGTTGAGGTAGCAGAACTTCACGCCCTCTGCCATTGCTTCGGCGACCTCTTCCTTGTCTGCCGGCATCTCATCCTCGCTGCGGCGATAGACTATGTAAGCCTCCTCGGCACCAAGGCGGACAGCCGTGCGGACAACATCCATTGCGACATTGCCGCCGCCGATAACGGCGACCTTCTTGCCGATCTCGACCTTGTTTCCGAGGTTGACGTCACGCAGGAAATCAACGCCGCCGTAAACACCCTTGAGCTCCTCGCCCGTTATGCCGAGCTTTGCAGACTTCTGCGCGCCGATGGCGACAAAGAAGCCCTTATAGCCTTGCTTGCGCAGCTCGTCGATGGTGATATCCTTGCCGACCTCTACGCCGCACTTGAACTTTACGCCCATTTTCTTGAGCACATCGATCTCAGCATTTATGACCTTGCGCTCGAGGCGGAAGGACGGGATTCCGAGGGTGAGCATGCCGCCGGGAACCGGGTTGCGGTCAAAAACGGTGACGTTTGCGTAGCCCATCTCGGCCAGGTAATAAGCACAGCTCATGCCGGCAGGGCCTGCGCCGATTATCGCGATCTTCTCGACATAATCGGTGTCGGGAGTCTTATGACGGCGCTTTTCGGGGATATAGCGAGTCTTTTCGCTCAGCTCCTTCTCGGCGATGAACTTCTTGATCTCGTCGATGGCGACGGCGCGGTCGAGCTGGCCGCGAGTGCATGCATCCTCGCATCTTCTGTTGCAGATGCTGCCGCAGACCGCCGGGAACGGGTTATCCTGCTTGATGAGCTTGAGAGCGTCAAGGTATCTGCCCTGGCCTGCCATCTTGATGTAGCCCTGAACGGCGATGTGCGCCGGGCAGGCTGCCTTACAGGGAGCGGTGCCGCTCTCGTGGCAGTTTTTCTGGTTGTTGTTTTTATAGTCCATATCCCACATGTGCTCACCCCAGTGGTTATCATCGGGCAGAGGCTGCTTGGGATACACGACGGGACCGTCCTTGGTGCAGAGCTTCTGGCCGAGCTTTGCGGCGCCTGCAGGACATACCTCAACGCACTTGCCGCAGGCAACGCACTTTTCCTTATCGACGTGCGCGCGGTATGCGGAGGCGGACATGTTGGGGGTATTGAAAAGCTGGGAGGTGCGCAGAGCAAAGCAGGAGCCGAGCGCACAGTTGCAGATGGCGAAGATCTTGTTCTCGCCGTCGATGTTGGTTATTTGATGCACATAGCCGTTTTCCTCGGAGCGCTTGAGGATGCGCAGCGCCTCTTCGTGGGTGATATAGCGGCCCTTGCCGGTCTCGACGCAGTATCTTGCGAAGGTGCCGACGGCGATGCACAGCTCATCCTGCATCTCGCCGCAGCCCTCGCCCATAAGGCGCATTGCGTTGCGGCAGGAGCAGTAGCCGACTCCGAGCTGACCCTCATACTTCTTGAGCCAGTGGGAGATATGCTCAATGCTGACAGACTCGTTGGTTGCCGGTATTGCCTTCTCGACGGGGATAACGTGCATGCCTATGCCGTTGCCTCCGGGAGGTACCATGGGGGTGATCTTCGTCAGCGGCAGGAATGCCATGCGCTCGAAGAATTTTGCGATCTGGGGGTACTTCTCGACCTGCTCGAGATTCATATTCATAAGCTCGGCAGCGCCGGGAACGAAAATGGGCAGAACATACTGACGGCTGCCGTCGGGAGTATCGTAGTTGTACTCCAGAACGCCCTTGGCGGACAGATCGTCCATGATCTTCTGAACGTAGGAAACGGGCTTGCCCATTTTCTTTGCGATCTTCTCGGGAGTTGTGGGTTTGCGGAGATCCATTGCCAGTGCAACGTCGGCCTCGTCGTCGGTCACGACGCACTCAAGGCCGTAATACTCGGGATCGGACTCGGTGAGCTTTTCAAGTCCGAGCTTGTAGGGTATGCGGTCGGTCATTTTTTTGCCGAGCGCAATGATTTTTTCTCTTGCCATATGTAGCTCCTTCCTTATTCCTTTGCTCCAATTTTATTTGCCTCAGGTCTTTTTAAGTATATCACATATATCCGACCGAGCACAACACACAATTGTCAGATATTTTGCAATTGAATGAGATCACAGATAAAACTTAGGCTCCTTGCGCTCGGAGCACAGCTTCTTGAGCGTAAGATGCGCGGCAAGGCGCATAGGTGCCGGGACCTTGCGCGACTCGGTCGAGCACATGCTAACGCAGCGCATGCAGCTTATGCACTTTGTGGGAACGGTGCGCATATGCTTGCCCTTGATTGCGCCTGCCGGGCAGTATTTTTCACAGATGCCGCAGCCGATGCATTCCTTAGACGCAACGGGGTAAAGCGGAAGCGCCGCGCTTTTTTTCTTGGCATAGCCGGGATCGCCGGGCATTTTAACTGGACTGAAGCTTTCGGCTGCCTTGAGCTTTTCGAGGAACTCGTGCAGCTTTGCCTTATCGCTTGCGTCGGG
>OKVK01001809.1_pt1 | contig 10398 bp, 9 predicted proteins | sample 1604771 | NCBI WGS metagenome assembly OKVK01 (sample SAMN01760906, study PRJEB22395) | human gut metagenome | reverse complement strand
GATTGAATATTTCGGACATGAAGTACATGATTACACAGAAACAGTAATAGACAAGGATGATGAGACCGGCTTTAAGCTCCGTGACTATGCGGAGCTTAGGCAGGTCTTTTCTGCATACGACTGTGTTTTTTCACTTAATTATTTTCCACATGTATCGGATTTATGTGAAGAGCTTGGGAAAAAATATATTGCATGGACGGTAGATAGTCCGCTTATATCACTGTATCATCAATCTTTATTTAATAAATGTAACTATATATTTATATTTGACAGATTTTATTGTGAGGAACTAAAAAATCTTGGGGCAGAACATGTGTGGTATCTTCCGCTTGCTGTAAACTGTTCCCGTGTTGGTAAGATAACAGGTTCGCTTACTGCTGATGAACGGAACAAATGGCACAGTGAAGTATCATTTGTTGGAGGAATGTATCACAGGAATTCTTATGATGAAATAAAGGATAGGCTGCCGGAATATTTAAGAGGGTATTTTGATGCGGCAATGGCAGCACAGATGGAAATCTATGGTGACAGCATATTTGATAAAGTGCTTACAGTTGATATACTTGAAAAGTTATGTGAGCTTATAGATTTTAAGCAGGATGAAAGAGCATTTTCAGATATTGCACTTGTGTTTTCATCAACATTTTTAGGTTTCAAACTTGCTAATATAGAGAGGGTGCAGATACTTAACAAGCTTGCAAAGCATTTTCCAACAGACCTCTATACGGATGATCCGGATAAGGAGCTTATAGGAGTTAATCTTAAGGGTGCAGTTAATTATATGACAGATATGCCTAAGGTGTTTAATTGCAGCAGGATTAATATTAATCCTGTAATGCGCAATATCCGTACGGGAATTCCGCTTCGGGCGTGGGATATTGTGGGCGCAGGCGGATTTCTTATGACCAGTTTTCAGCTTGAATATATGGATTTTTTCGAGAATGGAAAAGATTATGTGTATTACGAAAGCCATGATGACCTGTTAAGAAAGACAGAATATTATCTTAATCATGAGGATGAGCGTGCGCAGATTGCAAGAAATGGACATGAAAAAGCAGTGAAGTTTCATTCGTATGAAAGGAGAATGGAGTTCATACTTGATAAATGTGGTATGTTAAAGCATTAAAGTTCAATTTTAGCAGTTTACTATATTGAAATGTGCATATATGACCATTGTTGAAAATAAATATATATGGTATTATAAAAAAGGTTGAGACAACAACCATACAATATTATAACTTTTACTTTCAGGAGGGAAAAGAAATGAGTTTTTGCAAGTATTGCGGAAGACAGTTACAGGACGGAGAAGTCTGTACATGTCAGCAGGCACAACAGTCAGCCGGAGCAGCACAGCCACAGCAGGGATTTAACCAGCAGGCAGCGCAGCAGACATTCCAGCAGGGAGCAGGTCAGCAGACATATCAGCAGGCACAGCAGGGATTTAATCAGCAGCAGGCTTCACAGCAGATGGACGCTGTTAAGAAGGCAGGAGCTAATGCAGCCCTTGATTATGTTAATGTATTGAAGGGATTGTTTACATCACCGGTAGAAACGGTATCAGCATTTGTTGCTAAAGCTAATGTTATTATGATTGCAATACTTATTGGCGGTCAGGCAATTATTAACATGCTTACAAGATTGTTTGATATGTTAATTGCTAACAGTAAGGCAAAGGTTACAACAGGAAGTAAAGAGCTTGACAGCTTACTTTCATCTTACTACAGCTCATATACTAATACCAAGCCATATCCAGCAGGCTCAATATTCAAGAACATGCTTCTTGAGATTCTTCTGGTAGCAGTAGCGGCAGCTGTAATTGCACTTGTAGTTATGCTTCTTGCAAAGGCATTTAACAAGGCTAATGTTACATATATGCAGGGCCTTGCAGTATATGCCATTACAGCAGTACTTGGTATACCAGCAGAGTTACTCAGCTGGGTAACAGGTCTTACATCAGTAGGATTCATTGACAGAATATCTTCATGCGTAACAGTATTTTCTAATGTAGCAGGATATGCATTTGTATACATAGCAATCCGTGCATTATGCAAGGATGAGAAGAAGATACCTCTTATAATGGCAATCTCATATGTTGCAGTTAATTTCCTTACATGGGTATTAAGACTTATGTTCTAATTAACAATTTGATAATTGATTATAATTAATGATTCCCGGCAGACCGGAAGTGTGAATACACAATGGTCCGCCGGGAATTTTTTATTATTTTTCAACTTTTTACAAATGTATTTCGTATATAAGTGTAAGAGAACTTATATCAAGGAGGTACTTATGGGGAGAAGAAAATGTTTAATTATTCCGGTCCTTATGGCAGGAATATTATTAATGGGAGGCTGCAGCAGACAGAGCATTGAAGATGTGAAGCGTTTTCAGGAGACAAGCACAGCCGTAGAGAATCAGACCAATCAGACAGGAATTATTCAGGAGAGCGAATCACGTGAGAACAAAGTTGATAATGTGTTTGCGGGAATGGTTTCAAGTAGTCCTAAATATGCTGAAAGATATTCAGATGTTGATATGGAGATTTATACAGGGAAACTGGTTACCAAATTTACATACAGTATAGGTGAAACAGCCATTGCTGAAAATGTTGATGAGTTATCCAAGCTGATGAGCGAGGAGGACATAGCTGAATATATAAAATATGATACTGAAACACCAGAAAAATTCAGTGCATATGACAAGATGATTAATGAAGATGGAACATTTGCAAATGATAGAAAAGGTATCAAGCAGGTTGCCCTGCTGATGAAGTTAAAGATTACTAATAATGGTGATGAAGATTTTCAGTTTCTGTCGAACGGATTCCGTTTGTATTGCTTCAGATATAACGAACAGGACGATGCAACATATTATTCAACCATAGAAAGCAGACAATCATATCTTAATATTCATGATGACCATGAAATATTCAGACATCATCTTACAATTAAGCCGGGAGAAACTAAAGAGGTTGTTGCAATGGAGGTCATTCCTTATGAATTTGTTACTTCTTACACAAGAACAACTGCTAATGTTGGAGGTCAATATATAGATACATATAAGGATATAACAACAGATGGTCTTACTATAGATTCGTTGTATACATGCTACAGTACAACTGATAAAGCATTTCCTGTTGGTTCTCCGATAGTAAAGCTTGATATAGACAAGTAGCCGGGAGGAAAACAGTATGAAGGTGATGATTAAGACAGAGCTCGAAAGAGCATTTAAAAGCTGGAGTCTGTGGCTGGCTCTTATAATTGGGATGGGGTTAAGCATAGCACAGATTATAACCAGGATTATACCGGCAGCCATGAATCCGCTGATGGGATATATGCCTGATAATGCCACACTTATGCCGATAAGTGCATTTCAGGTGTGGATAGGTAATGGAGTATCATTTGAATACAGTCTGTTTATAAGGCTGATTCCGATACTGGCGGCTATGCCGTATGCAGTTACATATCTGTCAGATATTAAAAGTGGAATTATTAAGAATTATGTAACGAGAACAGCTAAGTTTAATTATCTTGCTGCCAAATATATTGCAGTGTTTGTGACGGGAGGTGTGGTAGTGGTTATGCCATTGCTTATTAATTACCTGACTGCGATAACTATTCTTCCATCACTTGTGTGGCCGGTTGGTGTATTTGCAAGTTCTCCAAAAAGTATATGGTCAGCAATATTTTATACACATCCACACATTTATATGATTATGTATATGATTCTGCTTTTTGTGTGCGGAGGTCTTATGGCAACAATAGCACTTATTGTATCTAATATAGTTAATAACAGATTTGTGGCTATGCTTGCACCATATATTATTACTGAATTTGCAAATGCGATACTGCGCATGTCTGATAAGAAATGGCTGAGAGGTATTGCACCGACAAAGCTTTTTAATATGGCACAGACCAATACAGGAGCATCGTTTATAGTGTACATAGCAGTATTACTGATACTTGGAGTTGTTGTGTATTTTATAGGAGGGCTTAAGCATGAAACATACTAAAGGCAGATTCAGCATAAGAAAGCACCCGTTTATAATTACATTTATAATAATGGCAGTAATTGCTGTAGTAGTTGCGGTTGGATATATAGATGTGAATCACAGATTTCCAGAGCCGGAAGAAGAAATCGTCCAGAAGGATGAATGGGTACAGTATTCTGATGGGATAAAGATTAAGGTTACAGGAATTGATTACTGCACTGAACAGGAAGTTAATGAAAAATACAGTGCCAGTGTTAAGGAACTGGGCAGGTTTAGTTATATAGTTTTAAAGGTTAAAGTTCAGAATGAGTCACAGGATAAGTTTAATATGTTCAGTATTGTGACAGACTCTAATCTTGTTATATACCCAGATGGATATGAAAATCAGGGAATGGTATGTGAAGATAATGTATCTGTTAATAAGGGCGAGGTCAAAGACTTTACACTGGCATATGTCATTAGTAAAAATTATCTGAGTGAAAAGAAGCTGGATAAGCTACTTCATGAAGATATATATCTGTGTTTTAAGGCTTATCCAGTAAGACAGGCGATTGTAATCAGGGGTATAGATGGATGAAGAAATTAAAATTATTATTTAATGTAAGTGAGGCTGCACTTACGGCGGCTGTGTTTGTATTAGTAACAGCACTTGTACCGATGGATATAATTCTAAAACTTGTGAGTCAGTCCGTTATTAATGGAAATCCGTGCCTGTATGATGCACTTATCAGTGTGAATGTAAGTACAATGTGGAGATATGTTGTTCCATTTGTATTGTTTTATGTTCTTTATATTCAGAAATATGATTTGAACAGTGCAATAGTTATAAGAAGAAAGAATGTAAGAAATGTGTGGATTAATTCACAGATTAATATGGTTGTGGCAGCAGGATTTTTCTCTGCGTATATTACGGTGGTAACTTTAATAGCCGGGTATCTGATGACAGGAAAAGTATATAACTGGGATGAAAAATTCAGCAAAGCATTCATGGTAACAGGAGATATAGTACAGAACCGCCCATCACTGTGGCTTTTTATAATCGCATTTGTTATAGAAGCATTTGCAATACTGTATGTATCAGGCACACTTATGATGATTATGTGGTGGCTTACTAATAACCAGTGGGCAGGTTTCCTTGCTGCCTTGGCTGTGAGCAGCTTTGAGAACATGGCGTATATGGGATTTTTTACATATTATTACAAGTTAAGAGGCAATATCTACATGAACGGTGTGCAGATATGGCGGAATATATTGTATCCGCTGATACTGTGTCTGGCTGTGTCACTGGTAACAACTGTGATTATCAGAAGAAAGGACTTTTTCAGATGAAAAATGTGATGTTTCAGATAAAATATGATTTCATTAATGGAATAGTGCATCAGTGGAAGAAATTTCTTCTGATTGCAGTGGTATATGCTGTTCTTATAACAGACTTTCTTGTGCGCTGTAAGACAAAACATTTTATGGGACAGTACACATCATCGGATATCATATTATATATATTTCGCGGGATGCGCTGGATTGTGGATGTACAGACGGATATTAATATTCCGACAGCATACATACTTCCGAATATTCTTATTGGTTTTGCAATAGGTAATTATCCATTCAAGGACATTAACGGTTATGGTGGAATGGTTCTTATGAGAGCCGGTAAGAAGCTGGTATGGTGGATTTCCAAATGTATATGGGCAGTGCTTACTGCATGTATCTGTTATGGAATCTTAATACTTGAGATAGCCGGTGTTTCGCTGGCAGGTGGAAGACTGAGTCTGCAGGTCAATAGACAAGTGTGTATCAGTATAGACGGTTACGACAAAACACTGATAAAGAATAACCCGAATCTTACAAGACTTGCAGTGTATATGATTATTGTGGGGCTTCTCACAACAATTGCAATATGCCTTGTACAGATATGCGTTTCACAGATTATGGGACCGATTATCGGGTACATTGCTGTCGTAGTTATACTGATTATGGGAGTATTTTTTAGGTCATTCCTGTTTATAGGTAATGGCTTCATGGCGTTAAGAAATATTATGTATACACCGGAAGGCGGAAGTCTTACACTGACGGTTATTGCAGATATTGTGCTGATAGTCGTTTCTGTAATTGCAGGATATGCATCGTTTAGGAGAATGGATATATTAAAGAAGAGTGATTGGAGGGTGTAATTATGGTAATAAAGCTTACAAATGTTTCAAAGGTTATAAAGAAGGCAAAGGTTCTTGATAATGTTAACCTGGAACTTACAAGCGGTAAAGTGTATGGCTTAAAGGGAAAGAATGGCTCAGGAAAGACAATGCTTATGAGAGTTATATGCGGTCTTATATCAGCAACAGAGGGAACTGTTGAGATAGATGGCAAGATTCTTGGAAAGGATATGACATTTCCGGACAGTGTCGGAGTGTTAATAGAGAATCCCGCATTTATCGGTAATTATACAGGTTTTAAGAATCTTAAGGTGCTTGCTTCAATCCAGAACAGAGTTGATGATGAACATATAAGAGAGGTAATACGTCAGGTGGGGCTTGACCCTGATGATAAGAGAACTTACAGGAAGTATTCTCTTGGTATGAAGCAGAAGCTGGGAATTGCTGCAGCATACATGGAGAATCCTGACCTTATCATACTTGATGAGCCTATCAACGCACTTGATGAAGCAGGAGCAAAGCAGGTTCATGAGATACTTGAGGAACAGAAGAAGAGAGGCGCACTTATCATAATTGCATGCCACGATAAGGAAGAACTTGAGATGCTCTCTGACGAGATAATTGAGATTAGTGAAGGAAGAATCATAGAAAAGTAAAGGAAAAGGGCGGTCATACAGGTAAGTGTGATCGCCCTTTGATATCTAAATGCTTAATTTGCCACTGAACACACCATCGTATTCAGTAAAATAACTCTCTTCAATCTTTCTCATCATAACAGTAACATAATCGTCAATATAGCTTAATGAGATATACATATTGCCGACGGCGCTGTCAATAATCTGCACTTTGATAAGAAGATTATTGTCTGCTCTGAAAGCTGCACTTGCACCACATTTGAAATTATAATCAGGGAAGTTCTGGAAAACATTCTTTCCGAGTCCGAAATGCAGCTCGTGATTTCCTGTTGCATTAGTATAGAAAAATGTTCCTTCATTTCCGTTAAATGTAAGCTTTATGTCTGTTACACCACATGGATTATCGTCAAATTCATAGCTCTGTCCGTTGATTTTGCTTACAAGGTCTGAACTATATTCGCCCGGCTGCACAAGAAGCTGGCGTGAATTCTCGAACTTCTGGAATTCTTCATAATCACTATTATCACCATTATAAGTACATGCATCAATATGACTGTATACTTCCTCGTAAAATGCATCATATATCAGCTGAACTCCGCCCTGACGACCCTGTGTATCAGCAGTGGTAATAAGAATAACATCTTTATCTGGATAATATATGGCAAGCTGTCCACCCATGCCAAAAAATGCATAACCATTGTGAGTTGTCATCCATATCTGGTAGCCATAGCCCTGCATTTCTTCCCATGAACCTGATTTTCCATAAGGGTCACTCTGTTTAACAGTTGCCTCCTTAAGATATCCGGAAGGCAGCAACTGCTTCCCGTCAAGTTTACCATTCTGGGATACAACATACATAACCTTAAGGATATCCTGCGGTGTTGCACACATTCCTGAACCGCCCATGCTTACTTTGCCATCAGGAGATTTTAATATAAATGCTTCTTTAGAAAATCCTAATTCGTCTAAGAACTTTGTTCTCAGATAATCAAGAAGTTCCATACCAGTGAGCTTTTCAACAAGCGCACCCAATGTATGTGTTGAAGCTGTATCATAAGAGAAATTAGTCCCTGGAACGTGGTCGGGTGTAACAGTAAAGAAAGAACCTACCCAGTCAGGAGAGTCTCCGATTTTGTACGCATTTTTATCGTGACACGTTCTCATTGTGAGCATCTGCCTTATTGTGAGCATCTGCATATATGGGTGCACGCCTGTTTCTGGCTGCTTTTCAGGAAAATAATCTGCAATATGGTCATCAAGTGAGATTCTCCCTTCATCTGCAAGCAGTCCGATGGCAAGTGAAACGAAAGATTTGGTGACAGAAAACATTCTGTGGAGAGTGTCTCTCGTGTATGGTGCATAGTAGCTTTCCATACATATCTTACCGTGTCGCATGACAATTATGCTGTGCATAGGAATGTTGTTATATTCAAGCTTTCTGGCAAAGCTGATAAGTCCTGTGGAAGATATTCCTACATCTTCTGGTATTACCTTTTCAAAGTCTAACATTGTTGTCCTCCAAGATAGTTGTAGTGATTAAACACAATAATTGTTTCCATTATAGTCCTTTTGTGTATATACTGTAAATCAAAAAATAAGAATCTTTAAATTAAATCCAATATAGTATATACTTAATGTAAATATGCCAGAGGGCATGAAGGAGAAGGAAATGATAGATTTATTACTTAAGAGGTTCATAAAAGATTATGATAAGACGAAGAACTCTGAAGTCCGTACAAGATATGGTGTGTTTGCCGGGATTGTGGGGATAATCTGTAATCTAATATTGTTTTTAGCAAAGATAATTGCAGGAGTGCTTACGGCATCAGTTTCAATCATGGCGGATGCAGTCAATAACCTATCGGATGCAGGATCTTCAATTGTTACGCTTATAGGTTTTAAGCTTGCTGGAAAGCCGGCTGATTATGAACATCCGTATGGTCATGGAAGAATCGAATATATATCAGGCTTCATAGTATCAGGAGCAATTATAATTATGGGCTTTGAGCTGCTGACAACATCATTCAGGAAAATACTTCATCCTACGCCGCTTGAGGTATCTGTGTCATCTCTTATAATACTTGTATTATCAATTCTTATGAAAATGTGGATGGCTAAATTCAACAAATATCTTGGCAATAAGGTGGATTCTGCTGCAATGAAAGCTACAGCAACAGACAGCTTATCAGACTGTGTCGCAACATCAGTAGTCCTTATAGGAGTGCTTCTTACCCTGTTTTCTGATATTAATATAGATGGAATAGCAGGAGTTGTTGTTGCAGTATTTGTAATATTAGCTGGTTTCGGTGCGGCGAAAGATACATTGCAGCCACTTCTTGGTCAGCCACCAACGAAAGAATTTGTACAGGAACTTGAGAATATTGTTCTTCAGGATAAGCATATAATTGGTGTACATGACCTGATTGTGCATAATTACGGTCCGGGCAGAGTATACGCATCGCTTCATGCAGAGGTTCCGGCTAATATGGACATGATGGAAGCACATGATTATATAGACATGGCTGAAAGAAGAGTTGAAAAGCGCATGAAATGCTTTATAAGCATACATATGGATCCGGTAGTTACAGATGATGAGGTGATAAATCATTTGCGAAAGATGACTACTGAGGTTGTAAAGTCAGTAGGTGAGGAACTGGATATACATGATTTCAGGACTGTTAAAGGTCCATATATAACGAATCTTATATTTGATGTGCTTGTTCCTTATAATTATCATCTTTCAGATGATGAGATAAAGAATCAGATTCAGAAAAAAATCACGGAGAAGCAGAGTGAGTGCCGCGCCGTGATTAAGATTGATAAAAGTTATACAGGCTGATTAAATCCAGCCGCCATCAAGAGTTATTATCTGACCGGTAAGATAACTGTTCATTCCGGAAAGAGATTTAACAAGTTTAGCGACTTCCTGCGGGCTTCCAAAACGGCCTGCAGGAATTTCTTCGGCAAGGGAAGCCTTGTCATCATCTGAGAGATGACCGTTCATCTCTGTGTCAATAGCCCCGCAGGCAACAGCGTTGACCTGAATACCACTTGGAGCAAGTTCCTTTGCAAGTGCTTTTGTAAATGAGTTGACTGCCCCTTTTGTTGCTGAATATGCAACCTCACAGCTTGCACCATACAGTCCCCACACAGAAGATATATTAATAATCTTACCACAGTGCCTTTTCATCATGTCTTTAACAGCAAAATGGCAACAGTTAAACACAGAATCTATGTTAGTGTTACATATCCTGTGCCACTCATTTTCGCCCATATCCTGGAAAAGTCCGACAACAGATATTCCGGCATTGTTGATAAGCACATCAACCTGACCGAAACGCTGAAGGCACATGTCAAACATTTTCTGTACATCACTGTAATTTCCCATATCGCCTATAAATGTTTCACAGACACTGCCTTTTTCCTCAATAATGGATTTGACTCCATTTAGTTTATCCACATTATTCACACAGTTGATAACAATATTAGTGTCTTTTCCGGCAAGTTCTATTGCAATTGCTTTTCCGATTCCACGGGAAGCACCAGTTATAACTATAGTTTTTTTCATGATAATATGCCTCGCTTAATTTCAATAATATCGTTATTATAATACAGGAAA
>OKVK01001798.1_pt1 | contig 10465 bp, 10 predicted proteins | sample 1604771 | NCBI WGS metagenome assembly OKVK01 (sample SAMN01760906, study PRJEB22395) | human gut metagenome | reverse complement strand
CATGACTTCTATCAGCTGGCTGGTAGGAGAAAATCCGATCAAGGGTGTAGTCATCACCTGCTTTGGTATTCTGCTGGCAAGTATGGGAATGGATACACTGTCAGGTGCTCCAAGATATGAATTTGGAAATATGTATCTTTTGGGAGGAATTCCGTTTACACCGTTTGTTATCGGTGCGGTAGGTTTTGCACAGGTCATCAATCTAATCAATGACCGGAATTCTGATAATGAAAAACGTGCAGATGCGGCAAAAAATGATATGAAACTTTCAATCAGAGGCTCTCTGTTGACAGGACACGATTTTAAGCGCCTTCTGCCTCCGGCTCTCCGCTCTGGCGTGATGGGTACTTTTATCGGAGTGCTTCCGGGTGCAGGTGCAACAACAGGTTCCTTTATGGGATATGCGGTTCAGAAGAAATTCAAGAGTGAAGAACCTCTGGGAACTGGTGCGATCGAGGGTATTGCTGCGGCTGAGGCCGCCAACAATGCTGCGGCAGCAGGTGCGTTTGCCCCGCTTCTGGCACTTGGTATTCCGGGATCTGGAACTGGTGCAGTTCTTCTTGGCGGTCTGATGATGTGGGGACTGGCTCCTGGACCACTTCTTTTTGAAAATGAGCCGGAATTCTGCTGGGGATTGATTGCATCCTTGTATCTGGCAAATATCTTCACTTTACTGGTGGCAATTTGTATCATTCCTTTCCTGATTCAGATATTGTCTGTACCGGTAAAATATATGATTCCGATTATTACGGTAGTTTGTGTGGTTGGCGCTTACAGTACCAGTAATTCCATGTATGGAGTTATCGTGATGTTTGTATCTGGTGTAGTTGGATATCTTCTGAATAAGAATAATTTCCCGGCAGCGCCGATGCTTTTATCTTTTGTACTGGCTCCGCTTCTGGAAGACAATATGAGAAAAGCATTCATCCTGTCCGGCGGCAGCCTGGGTATTTTCTTTACCAGACCGATCACCTGCGTTCTGATGATTGTTTTCCTTGGAATTATTCTGGCATCTGTGCTTCGTCCGATGCTTGCAAAACGAAAAGCAGCAAAATAAAAGGGGGTATTTTAATATGAAAAAGAAACTTGTGGCAACTGTACTGGCTGGAGTAATGGCGCTTTCTGTGGCGATGACCGGATGTGGAAGCAGCAGTGATACGGCGGATGGAACTTTTACACCGACGAAGAGCATTCAGTGGATGTGTACTTCTTCTGCGGGAGGCGGATCTGACATCTTTACCCGTATGATAGGGGATATCATGACAACCAATGGAATGGTCAATGACCAGACGATTGTGGTTACTAATAAAACAGACGGTGCAGGAGAAGTCGGCCGTAATGAAGTGGCAATGATGAAGAAAAATCCGGATTATCAGCTGTTGACGTTTAACAGTGGTGACCTGATGCCGATGGTGGAAAACACGAAAAACCGTTCCTCTAATTTCCGGATTCTGGCTATTATGGCAGTGGATAAACAGCTTTTATTCAAAGGCGCCGGTGCAAAATATGACACATTTGCGGATGTGATCAATGCGGTGGAAAATGGCGAAAAAGTGGTAATTGGCGGTTCCAAGGGAGATGATATTGCGACTTATCAGGCATTGGTTGCAGAACTTGGTGTATCTGAAGATAATCTGACGTATATTACCTATGATTCTACTGGTGATGCAATTACGGCAGCCCTTGGCGGACATGTGGAGTATGTGATCTCCAAACCGGCAGCTGCATCAGAATATGTGACCGCAGGTTCCCTGGTGCCGATCCTTGCATTCTCCACGGAGAGATATACGGGAGATCTGGCAGATGCTCCGACTTTAAGCGAAGTGGGAGATTATAATGATGTGGAAGTTCCGGTATGGCGTGGTGTAGCGGCACCTGCAGCCATGAGTGATGCTGCTGTCCAGTACTGGTCAGATACTTTGAAAGCAGTTTCCGAGACAGAACAGTGGAAGACAGAGTATATTGAGGCAAATAAACTGATCGAGGAATATATGGATACAGCTGCTGCGACAGATTATGTGACGCAGTATGAAGCTGATTACCTGGCAAAAAAAGGCCTTCAGTAAAAAGAACAGAAAGTCCGGTTGGAAACGATCGGACTTTTCCTTTTGAAATGGATTTTGAGAGAAACGTTTTGAACAAAATGAAACAGAATGAAATATACACAACTGTTTCAAAAGAAAAAATGCACAAAATATTCTTGAATTTTGAGAAAAACTATCGAAAATGACGGGAACGTTCATTGACGTTGAGTGAAAGATCGACTAAAATGAAAAAATAAACAGGAAAATAATTATGTATTGGAAGTTGGCACAGAGCTTGCTTAATAAAAGGGTAGAGAATAAATGCTATTATAAATAAAGCATTATATTTAAGAAGGAGGATTAGTAATTATGGCAACAAAACCAGTAATTGGCGTGCTTCTGGGTGACGCTGCAGGCGTAGGCCCGGAGCTTGTGGCAAAATGTGCAGCTGCAAATTTCTATGAGGAGTACTGCAGACCGGTAATTATCGGAGACCTGCGTGTGTTCGAACGTGCACTGAAAGTAATCGGCGCAGAGGATAAGGTAAAAGTGCAGGTTATCTCTGATGTGGATGAAGCTGACTGGAGCAAAGGACTTCCGGTACTGGATCAGAAGAACCTGGATCCGGAGAAAGTTCCGTTTGCAACCAAGACGGTAGAGAGCGGAAAAGCTTGCCTGGATATGCTGAAACTTGGCGTAGAACTGTGGCAGGCAGGAAAAATCGGCGGATATGTATTTGGACCGCTGAATAAAGCAGGAATGCATGAAGCAGGACTGACCCTTGAGAGCGAGCATCACTATCTGGCTCAGCTTCTTGGACATACAGAGCCGTTTGGCGAGATCAATGTAACTAACGGACTGTACACTACAAGAACTACCAGCCATATTCCGATCTCTCAGGTAAGCCATGATCTGTGTGAGAACGACGGACTTCGGATTAAGAGAGCAATCCGCCTTTCTTACAGAACTCTGACCAGTGCCGGTATCGAGAATCCGAGAATCGGTGTTGCAGCTCTGAACCCGCACTGTGGCGAGAACGGAGACTGCGGACGTGAGGAGATTGATGTAATCAAACCGGCTATTGAGTGGGCTCAGAAAGAGGGCATCAATGCAATGGGTCCGTTCCCGTCTGACATTGTATTCCACAAAGCGTTGGTTAAGAAAGAGTTCGACGGTGTTGTTACCATGTATCATGATCAGGGCCAGATCGCACTGAAACTGATCGGATTCGAGGGAGGAATCACTGTAGCAGGAGGATTCCCGATCCCGATCGTTACCTGTGGACATGGAACTGCATATGATATTGCAGGCAAAGGTATCGTTACCACTGCTTCTTTCGAGAATGCTGTAAAACAGTGTTCTACTATGGCAGCTGTATCTACAAAATAAAATTGCTTCCCTGAAATAGAATAATGATATAGTGCAAAAAGGATCCGGCTTGTCCGGATCCTTTTTGTGCTATCTATGCAGAAAAAGAAATGTTGGAACAAAAATGAAGCATAGAAACATTAATATGAAACATGGAACATGTGAAACAAAAGTAGGAAAAGAAAAGCAACAGTGTTCAGAAACTTTGCAACAGGGTTGTACAAAAATTGCAAAACAGGAAAAGAATAAAGGCTAGTTCCTGTGCAGGTTAATCAACTTTGTGTCAAAAACATGTCATTAATTGGAAGAAGACTGTTAAAAGGTTGTGAAGATGGCACAGAAATTGCTATAAAAATAAGTATCAGACCGTTAGAAATACGGATAAACTTTGAAGGAGGAAATGAAAAGTGAAAAAGTTTGGTTCAAAACAGCTGATTCCGCTGGCGATGGCACTTATGGGCATTGTCTTCGCGTTCATAGGATTCACACAGCTGGGATTCTGGGACAAAGAGCCGCAGCCGGGATTTTTCCCGAGCATCATTGCAATTGTAATGGTGATCACAAGTATTGCGGCATTCTTCCAGACACTGAAAGAGGAAGATCAGCCGAAATACAACAAAGATGAGCTGATGGTCATTGCCGGAGGTGCGGCGGTAATTGCAGGAAGCTTCATTGTTGGTATGATCCCGATGATTTTTCTGTTTGTACTGTTCTGGCTGACTGTGATCGAGAAAGGAACCCCGATTCTTCATATTGTAATTATAGAAGCAATCGTGGCAGTAATCGTGCTTGGTGTATTCGCAGGCTGGCTTCAGGTTCAGTTCCCATGGGGACTATTTGAGAACTTCATGTAAAGGGAGAGGATATCATGGAAAATTTTACAATGCTGATTCAGGGGTTTGGAACAGCACTGACTCCGATGAACATCGGTGTCTGCATGCTGGGCGCAATCCTGGGACTGGTCGTAGGCGCGATGCCTGGTATTGGTTCCCTGGCCGGAGTTGCTCTTCTTCTGCCTCTGACTTACAAATTTAATCCGGCAACTGCTATTATCATGCTGGGCGCCCTGTACTATTCCAATATGTACGGCGGAAGCTTCAGTGCCATTCTTTTAAATATCCCGGGTGATTCACCGGCAGTAACGACAACATTGGATGGATATCCGATGGCTACTAAGAGAAAACGTCCTGGTCAGGCGCTTCTGACAGCGAACATGGCTTCCTGTATTGGCGGAACCATTGGTATGGTTATCCTGACTTTCATGGGACCTGGTCTTGCAAATCTGGGTCTGAAATTCGGACCTTCAGAGATGACGGCGATTCTTCTGATTGCCATGACTTCCATCAGCTGGCTGGTAGGAGAAAACCCGATTAAAGGTGTAGTAATCACCTGCTTCGGTATCCTTCTTGCAAGTATGGGTATGGATACACTGTCCGGCGCTTCCAGATATGAGTTTGGCAATATGTATCTGCTGGGCGGAATTCCGTTTACTCCGTTTGTTATTGGAGCAGTTGGATTTGCTCAGGTAATCAAACTGATCAATGATCGTGATTCTGACAGCGAGAAGAAAGCAGATTCCGCAAAGAAAGAGATGAAACTTTCTATCCGCGGTTCCATGCTGACGAAACATGATTTCAAGAGACTTCTTCCGCCGGCCCTTCGTTCCGGATTCATGGGAACCTTCATCGGAGTACTTCCGGGTGCAGGTGCAACCACCGGTTCTTTTATGGGATATGCGGTACAGAAGAAGTTTAAGAGTGAAGAACCTCTGGGAACTGGTGCAATTGAAGGTATTGCTGCTTCTGAGGCGGCAAACAATGCAGCAGCAGCAGGTGCATTTGCTCCGCTCCTTGCACTTGGAATTCCTGGATCAGGAACCGGTGCAGTTCTGCTTGGCGGACTGATGATGTGGGGACTTGCTCCCGGACCGCTTCTGTTTGAAAATGAGCCGGATTTCTGCTGGGGTCTGATCGCATCCCTGTATCTGGCAAACATCTTTACCCTGCTGGTAGCAATCTGTATCATTCCGTTCTTGATTCAGATTCTGTCTGTACCGGTAAAATACATGATCCCGATCATCACGGTAGTCTGTGTGGTAGGTGCTTACAGTACCAGCAACTCCATGTACGGCGTTATCGTTATGTTCCTGTCCGGCGTGGTAGGATACCTGCTTGACAAGAATAACTTCCCGGCAGCACCGATGCTTCTGTCCTTCGTACTGGCTCCGCTTCTGGAGAACAATATGCGTAAGGCATTCATCCTGTCCGGCGGAAGCTTAAACATCTTCTTTACAAGACCGATCACCTGCGTACTGATGATCATCTTCCTTGGAATCGTACTGGTATCCGTACTTCGTCCGATTATCATGAAGAAGAAAGCTACAAAATAGAATTCTACCGCAAAGCGGTAAAATAAATATATTCATTTTACAGGAGGGTAATAAAATGAAAAAGAAACTTATGGCAACTGTACTGGCTGGCGTAATGGCAGTCTCCATGCTGGCTACCGGATGTGGCGGCAGCAAGGATATCAAAGATGGTAAATTCACACCGTCCAAATCCATTCAGTGGATGTGTACTTCTTCTGCAGGCGGCGGATCCGATATCTTCACCCGTAAGATCGGTGATATCATGACCGCAGAGAATCTGGTAAACGGACAGACCATCGTAGTTACCAACAAGACTGATGGTGCAGGTGAAGTAGGACGTAATGAAGTTGCTACCATGAAGAATAATGCAGATTACCAGCTGCTTACTTTCAACAGCGGTGACCTGATGCCAATGGTACAGAATACCAAGAACCGTGCTGCTAATTTCCGTATTCTTGCAATTATGGCAGTTGATAAACAGCTTCTGTTCAAAGGCCAGGGTGCAAAATATGACAAATTTGAAGATGTGATCGCTGCTGTACAGAACGGGGAGAAAGTCGTAATCGGCGGATCCAAGGGTGATGATATTGCGACTTATCAGGCACTGGTTGCAGAACTTGGTGTATCTGAAGATAACCTTACCTACATTACCTATGATTCCACTGGCGATGCAATCACTGCAGCACTCGGCGGACATGTAGAGTATGTAATCTCCAAACCGGCAGCAGCTTCCGAGTATGTAGAGGCTGGTTCCCTTGTTCCGATCCTTGCATTCTCTACTGAAAGATACACCGGCAACCTGGCAGATGCTCCAACCTTAAGCGAGCTTGGATACAATGATGTTGAGATCCCGGTATGGCGTGGTGTTGCAGCTCCGGCAGCTATGAGTGATGAAGCAGCAGCATACTGGAGTGAGACTCTGAAAACTGTATCTGAGAGTGATGCATGGAAGACTGAGTATATTGAAGCAAACAAACTGATCCCGAACTACATGGATACAGCAACTGCTACTGAGTATGTTACCCAGTACGAAGCAGACTTTATGGCAGAGAATGGAATTCAGTAAATAATCATACATATTCTTAACAAGTAACAGGAAAAAGGCCCGGATTCTCCGGGCTTTTTTTCTATGTTTTCTGCAGGAAAAGAAATATGGTGTTTCGGAACGAAACTGTTAGAAACATTATGAAACGATAAATGATTCATAATGTCTATAGAAGTTTATAAAAGATTTACTGGGAAATTAAAAAATTGTATGATATAATACATTCGACTGGGCAGATATTATATTCGGAAACAAAAAAAGGAAAATCTGTGGTTGGCACAGATTTTGCTCTATAAAAGGATAAAGCCAATTAGGTAAACAAACAAAAAAGGAGTGAGTGTATGAGGTTATGTTATCAGGTTGCAACACCGGACGTGGCGATTGCTGATTCAGTAACTGCTTACCAGGGACCACTGGAGAAAAGTTTCTCTGATCTGGCAAAACTGGGCTACAAGGGCGTTGAATTGATGACACTGAATCCGTCAGAGCTTGACTGGGACTTCGTGAAGAGCGAGGCAGAGAAAAACGGACTGAAAGTTGTTCTTGTCTGCACCGGTGAGATCTGGGGACAGCTTGGATTGAGCTACACCAGCCCGAAAGCGGAAGTGAGAGCAGAAGCAATCCGCAGATCCAAGGAAATCATTGATTTCGCTGCACATCTGGGTGCAAATATCAACATCGGACGTGTAAGAGGACAGTACTGTGCCGAGCTTACGAAAGAGCAGACGGAAGAGTATGCGGTAAAAGCGTTCCAGGAGCTGGCAGATTATGCGGCGCCGAAGAATGTGAAGATTGCACTGGAGACTGTTACGATCATGCAGACGAATTTCATTAATACGTGTGCTGAGGGTGCAGATATGGTAGACCGTGTAAATCGTCCGAATTTCAGACTGATGCTGGATGTATTCCATCTGAATCTGGAGGAGAAGAATCTCTTCGATGCCATCAGACAGTACAGCCCTTATAATATTCATGTACATCTGGCTGATAATAACAGACGTTATCCGGGACATTGCGGACTGGATTTTGAAAAAATCATTTCTACATTTAAAGAATGCGGATATGATGGAGCCTATACTACTGAGATCTTCCAGATTCCAAGTCAGGAAGGTGCAGCAAAAGGAGCAATTGAGCATCTGCAGCCGATTTTTGACAAGGTATACGGACCGCAAAATTACTAGGAGGGTGTCATGAAAAGCATTGCATTAATCCATACCGTGAAAACGGTTGCCAATTCTTTTGACCAGACACTGAAGGATTATGTGGGTGAGCCGGTAAAAGTACATAATCTCTGGGATGATTTTCTTGCAAATAATCCAAATGAGATTGGCGAGTTTACGATTGAAAACCGCTGCCGCCTGTATAATGATATTAAATCTGCCGAGATGACGGGTGCTGATATGATCGTTGTGACCTGTTCTACACTGACTCCGGTAGTAAATATGATCCGGCCTTTTATCAAAGTGCCGTTGATTGCAATTGATGATGCCATGGGAAGAAAAGCAGTCACTTACGGTGACCGCATTCTGGTACTTGCCACAGCAGGCAGCACAGAGGTTCCTATGCGCGAAAAGCTGAATGCGGAAGCAGAAAAGCTTGGAAAGAAGATTCAGATCGACTTCCGTGCAAATGCAGAAGCATTCAAAGCTATGAAGGCAGTAGAGATGGACAAACATGACGCCCTTCTGCTGGAAATGGCAAAAGAGATCTCCGGATATGACTGCGTAGTGCTTGCACAGGCCTCTATGGCACATCTGGACAAAAAGATCGAAGAAATCTGTAAAATTCCTGTCCTGTCAAGTCCTGGACTTTGCCTGGAACAGGTGAAAGAAACATTAAAATCTATTTAAAGAAAAGGAGATTTTGAAAATGACCAACGAAAAGAAACAGGAGTTGGACGCACTCTGCCTGAAATTCAGACGTACTCTGATCGAGATTTTACACGAGAAACAGACCGGACATCCGGGTGGATCTCTTTCTGTATGTGAGATTCTGACAAACCTTTACTTCAATGATGCAAACATCAGCCCGGAGAATATCAATGACAGAAGCCGTGACAAGATCATTCTCTGTAAAGGACATGCAGCTCCGATGCTTTATATCGAGCTTGCTCATAAAGGATTCTTCCCGGTAGAAGAGCTTCATACTCTGCGTGACATCAACAGCCGTCTGCAGGGACATCCGTGTTCAAAAGAGACTCCGGGTGTAGAGGCTTCCACTGGCCCGCTGGGTGCAGGATATCCTCTGGCTCTTGGTGTTGCTCTTGCTGATATGCACGATGACATCGACGCTTATACCTATGCAGTCCTTGGTGATGGCGAGATCAATGAGGGCGTTGTATGGGAGACCGCTATGAACGCTTCCAAGTTCAAAGCTGACAAACTGATCACTATCCTTGACTGGAACGGTGTACAGCTTGACGGTACCACCGAGCAGATCATGCCGATGGGAGATATTGAGCTGAAATGGAAAGCATTTGGTTACAACACTATCGTATGTGACGGACATGATGTTGCAGCTCTGAGCGCAGCAATCGAGACCGCTAAATCTGTTAAGGGTGTTCCGAGCATCATCCTTGCAAAGACTGTTAAGGGCAAAGGCGTATCCTTCATGGAAGGAAAGAATACATGGCACGGAGCTCCGGTCAAAGATGCAGACTACGAGCAGGCAATGAAAGAGTTAGGAGGAGCACAGTAATGGCTAAAGCGATTCGTGAAGTATATGGAGAAACTATTAAAAAATACGGTGAGCTGAATAAAGATATCGTTGTGCTGGACGCAGACGTATCCGGTTCTACCAAATCTGCTATGTTTGGAAAAGAGTATCCGGACCGTTTCTATAACTGTGGTATCTGTGAGTACGCTATGATGGGTATGGCAGCTGGTATGGCTAAGAGCGGAAAGATCCCGTTCGTTAATACTTTCGCTGTATTCCTGACCACCCTCGGTTCTCTGGCAGCAAGAACTTTCATGTCCTATTCAGGACTTCCGATTAAAATGATGGGCGCTTACGGCGGAATGTCTGATGCATTCGACGGTGCTACTCATCATGCACTGGAAGACATCGCTATGATGAGAACTCTTCCGGGCGTAAACGTTATGGTTGCATCTGACGCTCAGATCACTGACTGGATGGTAAAAACTGCTATCGAAGTTAAGGAGCCGATGTACATCCGTCTTTCCAGAGATGCAGCTCCAGATTGTCATCCGGCAGATGCTAAATTTGAGCTTGGTAAAGGTATGGTAGTAAGAGAAGGTTCTGACGTTACCATTATCGCATGTGGTCTGATGGTAAGTACCGCAATCACTGCTGCTGAGGCACTGGCTGCAAAAGGAATCAGCGCAAGAGTTGTAGATATGTACTGCATCAAACCGATCGACGCTGAGCTGATCGAGAAATGTGCAAAAGAGACCGGTGCTGTTGTTACTGCTGAGGAGCACAGCGTAATCGGTGGTCTTGGCGGAGCAGTTGCTGAGGTTCTTGCAAAAGCAGGATGTGCAGTTCCGACTGAGATGGTTGGTATGCAGGATCGCCACGGCGAGTCTGGTCCGTACAAAGACATCCTTCACAAATATGGAATGGACGCAGAGGCTGTTGCAGCAGCTGCTGAAAAGGCTGTTTCCAGAAAATAATCAGATATCTGTGGGCAGTGCATCTGTA
>OKVK01001774.1_pt1 | contig 10555 bp, 8 predicted proteins | sample 1604771 | NCBI WGS metagenome assembly OKVK01 (sample SAMN01760906, study PRJEB22395) | human gut metagenome | reverse complement strand
TACATCCTTGATATCCTAAAAGAATATGACTGCGGCTGCGACTGTGCATCCTTAACAGAACTGATGTTGGCAGACTCCCAGGGATTTGACGGAAAGCACATCATGTTTTCCTCAAACGATACACCTGCCGAGGAGTTTAAATTTGCCAATGAACTTGGTGCGATCATCAACTTAGATGATTTTACCCACATTGACTTTTTAGAGAAAACGATCGGCAAAATTCCTGAGACGATCAGCTGCCGTTATAATCCGGGCGGAGTCTTTAAGATGAGCAACGGCATCATGGATAATCCTGGTGATGCCAAATATGGTTTTACACATGAGCAGATCATCGAGGGATTTAAGATCTTAAAAGAAAAAGGCGCAAAACATTTCGGTGTACATGCATTCTTAGCGAGCAACACCGTGACAAATGAATATTACCCGAAACTGGCAAGACAGTTGTTCGAACTGGTTGTGGAACTGCGTGACAAGACCGGATGTGATATCCAGTTTATCAACCTTTCCGGCGGTGTCGGTGTGCCTTATACACCGGATCAGACACCGAACGATATCCGCGTGATCGGACAGGGGGTCAAGGAAGCTTTTGAGGAGATCTTAGTTCCGGCAGGACTTGGAAATATCTCTATTTATACAGAGATGGGACGTTTCATGTTAGCACCTTACGGCTGCCTTGTGACGAAAGCAATCCATGAGAAACACACCTATAAAGAGTATATCGGTGTGGATGCCTGTGCAGTCAACCTGATGCGTCCGGCAATTTACGGGGCATATCATCACATCACCGTTATGGGAAAAGAGGACGAGCCTTGCGACCACAAATATGATGTGACAGGTTCCCTCTGCGAGAACTGTGATAAATTTGCCATTGACCGTATGCTGCCGAAGATCGATATGGGAGATCTGCTTGTGATCCACGATGCAGGAGCACATGGTTTCTCCATGGGATATAACTATAACGGAAAACTGCGCTCCGCGGAGGTATTGTTAAAAGAGGATGGTTCCACCCAGCTGATCCGCCGTGCAGAGACACCGGATGACTACTTCAGAACTTTTGACTGCTTTGATATTTTAAAGGATATGAAGCATCCGGAGAGAAAATAAGACTTCATTCTGCAAGAGGAGTGTGACATGTGTATTGATGAATTGAGGTTTGAAGCTGCAAAAAACAGAGTGATCGGGATAAACAGGGAGCGTCAGGGAATCGGGACGCTCTCAGAGAAAACGGTACATGCCGTTTTGAAAAATTATTATGCGCCGGATACGGATATGCACGAAATCCCAATCGAAAATTTTGTGGCGGACATTTTTACGGGGACCGAGATCATTGAGATACAGACACGCTCCTTTCAGGTTATGCGGAGAAAACTGGATGCGTTCTTAAAAATCTATCCGGTCACGATCGTCTATCCGATCCCGCATGTCAAATGGCTTTCGTGGATCGATGAGGAGAGTGGCGAGATGTCACCGAAGCGCAAGTCCCCCAAAAAAGGAAATCCGTATGTGGCATTTAAAGAATTGTATAAAATACGTCCGTTTTTAAAAAATGAAAACTTAAGATTTCGGTTTGCACTGATCGATATGGAGGAGTACCGCCTGTTAAACGGCTGGAGCAAAGATAAAAAGAAAGGCAGTGAGCGCTATGACCGGATCCCGGTGCAGTTTGTGGAGGAAGTCTGCATTGAGAGACGGGAAGATTATATGCAGTTTATCCCATTTGACCTGCCGGAACCTTTTACTACGAAAGATTTTTCAAAATCTGCAAAAATTCCGTTGTCGCTTGCACAGACTGTGCTTCTGATTCTGACGGATTTAGAAATCGTGGACAGAGTGGGAAAACAGGGGAATAGTTACCTGTATAAAGTCTGTGAGATATAAGAAAAAGGGTATCTGGATTTTAATAGTTACTCACGATCAGTCTGCGCCGGAACACGGAATCCATATGATCGAGTGTATGTCTTGCCTGGGAATAGCGGTTGCGGTTGGTATGGATGACATAAAACTGGTGTGCACCCCGGTATTTTTCGCGCAGAAAAAATGGTATCTTAATAAAACTCCGCGTAAATGGAATCTGATTTTCAATCAATAACTGTGCCGCCTGATCACTGATCCGCTCATTGGTTGTGCGGCATAACTCTATATCTTTGTCAAGATGTTTTGTATCTTTTCCTAATATAAGTGCTTTTCCCATAGTTTCTTCCCCTTTTTCAAAAAACTATCATATACGATAACTTTTGTCAAACATACTTTTATTTTTGCAGAAATTGTGGTATGTTATTAAAGTTAGACGGAAAAGCTTGTCTTAAAGGATTAGAAAGGTAATTATAATTATGAAGAAAAAAGTAGTAGTATTAATGCTTTGTACGATGATGGCAGTCACTGCACTCGGATGCGGCGGGAAGAAGAATGATACCGCAGAGGGGACAGAGGCTGCAGAATCAGTAAACGGCACGGAAACAGCAGAAGGAACAGAAACAGTGAAATATGAGAGTACTTCTTATGATCTGGATCCTTCCGATTATGTGACACTCTGTGATTACAGCAAGGTTCCGGTTACGATCACAGGCGATTATGATGTGGATGACCAGGATGCAAAAGATTATTTTGAGCAGATGTTTTCTTATTACGGACCGTTCTACGTTGCAGATGATACCAAAACAACCGTTGGAGATGGTGATATCGTAAACGTGGACTATGTTGGAAAATTAGACGGAGTGGCATTTGATAATGGAAGTGCCGAGGATCAGAATATCGATGTGGACAATAACTGTTCCGCAGGAAGCCAGTCAAGCTCCTTTATCGACGGCTTTACAGATGATCTGAAAGGTGCATCTGTCGGTGATGTTATTGACAGCGATGTGACATTCCCGGATAACTATGGCAATGCAGACCTTGCCGGAAAACAGGTTGTATTCACATTTACCGTCAACTCAATCCAGAAAGAGATGACACTCGATGATGTGGATGACGATTTTGCGCAGAAACAGTTTCAGGCTGACACAGTAGATGATATGTATGCACAGATTAAATCATTCCTTGAAAATCAGGCCAGCAGCAATAAGGACAGTGACACTTACACAGCAGTGCAGGAGTACCTGTTAGAAAATTGTAAAGTGGATATCCCGGAAGATTATCTGACAGCCCGTGTCAATGATTATGAGAAACAGTATGTACAGAATTACTGTGATGGGGATGCATCCAAACTTGAGGATTACGTCAGCAGCCAGTACAACATGACACTTGATGAGGTGCGTCAGGAGTGGAAATCAGGCATGGAGAAAAATATTTCCATGGAGTTTATCACAGGTGCGATCGCAGCAAAAGAGGGCACCGAGCTTGACGAGGACGGATTTTCTTCTTATGTGCAGACTCTGATGAGCAATAACAGTCTGTCATCTGAAGACGATTTATATAAGAACTATGGCTACGGTGATGCAGCTTATGGTGAAAAATATTTAAGACAGGTCTATGTTGATAATCTTGCATTGCAGTCTGTCAAAGATAATGCGGATGTGACTGTGGAAGCTCCGGCGGAGACAGAGAGTACTGAGGGCACAGAGAGTGCAGAACCGCAGGAAGCTGTCGACGCTGCCGAGACAGAAACAGCAAATTAATCAAATAAATATCCCAAAAGAAGACCAAAGAGATGGGGATTGGAGGATTCAATTATGGATATGGTAAATGTAAGGGATTTATTCCGGAAACAGGAAGAATATGTGGATCAGACCTGGACGATCGGCGGATGGGTGCGAAGCATCCGTAACTCCAAAAATTTTGGATTTATCGTGGTGAACGACGGAACATTTTTTGAGCCGGTTCAGGTCGTATATTCCAATGTTTTAGAGAACTTTGATGATGTTGAAAAGTTAAATGTCGGTGCAGCGATCATCGTGACAGGTAAACTTGTTGCGACACCGGGAACCAAGCAGCCGTTTGAGATCCAGGCAGAGCAGATCGAGATCGAGGGTGTTTCCACACCGGATTATCCGCTTCAGAAAAAGAAACACAGCTTTGAGTATTTAAGAACGATCTCCCACTTAAGACCGAGAACAAATACATTTGAGGCAGTTTTCCGTGTGCGTTCCCTGATTGCATATGCAATTCACAAATTTTTCCAGGAGAGAGATTTTGTATATGTACACACACCACTGATCACAGGAAGCGACTGTGAGGGTGCCGGAGAGATGTTCCAGGTAACAACACTGGATATGAACAATCTTCCGAAAAATCCGGACGGAACCGTGGATTATTCCAAAGATTTCTTTAATAAGCCGACCAACCTTACCGTAAGCGGACAGTTAAACGGTGAGACTTATGCGATGGCATTTAAGAACATCTACACATTTGGACCGACGTTCCGTGCAGAAAATTCCAACACGACCAGACATGCAGCAGAGTTCTGGATGATCGAGCCGGAGATCGCATTTGCAGATCTGGAAGATGACATGATCTTAGCCGAGAGCATGTTAAAATACATCATCAACTATGTACTGGAGAATGCACCGGAAGAGATGGCATTTTTCAACAACTTCATTGACAAAGGACTCTTAGAGCGCTTGCAGCATGTGGCAAATTCCGATTTTGCCCGCGTGACATACACAGAGGCAGTTGAGATCTTAGAGAAACACAATGACAAGTTTGAATATAAAGTTTCCTGGGGAACTGATCTTCAGACGGAGCATGAGCGTTATCTGACCGAGGAGATCTTCAAACGTCCGGTATTCGTAACCGATTACCCGAAGGAGATCAAGGCATTCTACATGAAGATGAATGATGACGGAAAGACCGTAGCAGCCGTTGACTGTCTGGTACCTGGTATCGGTGAGATCATCGGAGGAAGCCAGAGAGAGGATGATTACGATAAACTTCTTGCAAGAATCAATGAACTCGGCTTAAAAGAAGAAGATTATCAGTTTTATCTGGATCTCCGTAAATATGGTTCTGCAAGACATGCAGGATTCGGACTCGGTTTCGAGCGCTGCGTTATGTACTTGACAGGAATGTCTAACATCCGTGATGTTATTCCGTTCCCAAGAACCGTAAATAACTGCGAATTATAAAAAAGAATAGAGTTACAGAGGACTGCCGCCCGGATGAATAAGATTCTGCGGGCGGCAGTTTTTTGATATCCGAATCTTCATAGGAAAATGCGTTCTGCAAATTTGTGTAAACCTCCTAAAAACCTGCAAAAATTGAGAAAAAATGTAGCATAAATATAATTGACATAATGTATAATAAGTAGTAGTATCAAAATACAAAAGATATAGTAACAAATACTACATGTAAAAATAATAAATACTATTTTGCTAAAAGGAGGTCATATTATGTTACAGATAGGGATTCGTGAACCGGGAAGCGCCATTACACATTTTATAGCTATGATGATGGCAATATTTGCCACATCGCCGTTGTTAGTCAAGGCTGCGCTGAATGGAAATCATACAACGATTCTGGCAATGGCCGTGTTTATGGGAAGCATGGTGCTGCTTTATGGTGCAAGTACGGTGTACCATTCGCTTGTTGTCCGGGATAAAATTTTAAAGATATTCCGCAAACTCGACCATATGATGATATTTGTCCTGATTGCCGGATCTTATACGCCGGTATGTCTGATCGTACTTGGCGGGAAGTCGGGTTATACGCTGCTTGCGGCAGTGTGGGGCATTGCGGCGGCAGGAATGCTGATAAAAGTGCTCTGGATCAACTGCCCGAAGTGGTTTTCATCCGTGATCTATATCGCAATGGGATGGGTGTGTCTGTTTGTATTCCGGGAACTGTTAGCCACTCTTTCCCAGGCAGCATTTTTGTGGCTGCTTGCAGGCGGTCTGATCTATACTGTCGGCGGTGTGATCTATGCATTAAAACTGCCGGTGTTCAACGCGAAGCACAGTCAGTTTGGCTCCCATGAAGTATTTCATCTGTTTGTCATGGCTGGAAGCATCTGCCATTTTGTATTCATGTATCAGTATGTAGCGTGAAAAATAAAACGATTGCCGGATAGATTTTATGGAAAAGTTAGGTTATAATGTAACAGCAATGAAAAATGAGCAGTGACAGGCAGATGAGAAATGAAATGCCTGTATGAAGAGGAGACAGATATGAGATATACGTTGGAAAATGAAAATTTAAAAGTGGAGATTGACTCATTTGGAGCAGAGATCAAATCTGTAAAAAGAAAATCAGATAACTTTGAATATATGTGGTGTGGTGATAAAAAGTACTGGGGCAGAACATCCCCTGTATTATTTCCGTTTGTCGGTGCGCCGAAAAACAAAGAATACCGTTATGACGGAAAAACTTATACGATGGGACAGCACGGATTTGCAAGAGATATGGAGTTTACATTAGAGGCACAGACGGAAGAGAACATCTCATTTGTACTGACCGATACTGCGGAAACCTGTGAAAAATATCCATTTCATTTTGCACTGCACATTGGTTATGAATTGTGCAAAAACGAGGTGAAAGTAAACTGGACTGTGGAAAACACCGACACAAAAGAATTATATTTTTCCATCGGTGCACATCCGGCATTCAACTGCCCGGTTCACGGAGAGGAAAATAAAACCGGATATGGTCTCAAATTTGGCGGCCTGGCAGATACTATTCATCATCATGGAAACACACCGGACGGTATGGCGGTGATGGAGGATAAAGTCCTGGCACTGAAAGATGGCTGTGTGACATTTACGGAAGGATTCTTTGATGAGTGCACTTACATGGTCGAAGGAAAACAGACCGGAGAGGTTTCCCTGCTTGACCGTGAAGGCATCCCGTATGTAACCGTAAAATTTGATACTCCACTATTTGCAGTATGGTCACCGGAAGGAAAAAATGCACCTTTCGTCTGCATTGAACCATGGTACGGAAGATGCGATGCCACAGATTTTACCGGCACATTGCAACAGCGCGACTACGAAAACATGCTGCCGCAGGGCGGAACATTCAAGGCAGCTTATAGTATTGCATATCTGTAAGATAGAGTCAGCAAAAGGTGGATCATAAAAATAAAAAACGCAAAAGCATGTAAAAAGAGCATAGCTTTTGCGTTTTTTTCATATAGTGAAACAGAATCGAAAACCTGTGGAGTGGTCAATGAATATACAGTCAAAAATGAAAACAAGAGATGCAAAAAACAATCCGGTCACTGCGGTATTGGTGTCCGTGCTGGTCATGTTCCTTTTAAGCTGCCTGTTCCTGTTACTGTTGGCTGCACTGTTATATAAGTTTGATCTGAGTGAATCGGCAGTAAAGGTGGGAATCGTTGTCATTTATATCGTCTCCGGAGTGATCGGTGGATTTTTCATGGGAAAGATCATGAAAACACAGAAATTTTTATGGGGATTTGCAGCGGGAGCCATTTATTTTTGCATTTTATTCCTGATATCAGTGCTGGTTAAACAGGGAGTCTCCATGGAACTGCCGAAAGTGGCGACAACATTTATTCTATGTGCGGCATCCGGGATGGCGGGCGGAATGATAAGTTAGTGGTTACTGTCAGTGTGCCAATTAGCATATAGACAGGACTTGCGCAGAATATCAGCGGCGTGCTATACTCAAAGAAAATGTGCATGAATGAAAAAAATTATCAATGTTTCATGCAGAAAAAGATACGCACGAGGAGGAAGACATGGAAAGACAGAAGAGACAGGGAGCAGAGTACGAGTTTTACGGAAAACTCCCGCTGAAAAAGGCAATCCCGCTAGGATTACAGCATGTGCTGGCAATGTTTGTGGGAAACCTGACACCGATCCTGATCATCTCAGGGGCATGTGGTATTGCAGGTGAGGAGTTCGGCAGTCTGCAGGTCGATCTGCTGCAGAATGCGATGCTGATCGCCGGGATCGTGACACTGATCCAGTTATTTGCGATCGGACCGGTTGGTGGAAAGGTACCGATCATCATGGGAACGAGTTCCGGATTTATCGGTGTGTTTAACAGTGTGGTTCAGGTAATGGGAGGAGGAATCCTTGCATATGGAGCCATTATGTGTGCATCCGTCATTGGTGGTTTGTTTGAGGGAATCCTTGGATTTCTGTTAAAGCCGCTCCGCAGATTTTTCCCTGCGGTTGTAACGGGAACCGTTGTACTGTCGATCGGATTGTCACTGATCGCGGTCGGCGTCAATTCTTTTGGCGGCGGCAATACGGCAAACGACTTTGGTTCAGTAGAAAATTTACTGCTCGGAGCAGCTGTTTTACTGATCATTGTAGCAGTGAAACACTGGATGAAAGGTATGGCGAGTGCATCATCGATCCTGATCGGTATTGTGGCAGGCTATATCATTGCTGCGATCATGGGACTGGTACTGCCGACAACAGCAGTCAATGCGGATGGTGTGGAATACACAAAAGCCTGGGTGTTAAACTGGGATAAGGTTGCAAATGCAGCCTGGTTTTCCGTTCCGAAATTAATGCCGGTCAAACTGGTATTTGACTGGAGAGCAATCATTCCGGTTCTGATCATGTTTGTTGTTACCGCGGTTGAAACAGTCGGAGATATCTCCGGTGTTATGGAAGGTGGAATGGGCAGAGAAGCTACCGACAAAGAACTTTCCGGCGGTGTCATCTGTGATGGAATTGGTTCTTCGCTTGCAGCACTTTTTGGTGTTCTGCCGAATACTTCTTTCAGTCAGAATGTAGGACTTGTCACAATGACGAAAATCGTAAACCGTATGGCGCTTGCATCCGGAGCCGTATTCCTGATTTTATGTGGTTTATTCCCGAAACTTGCAGCACTGATTTCAATCATGCCGCAGAGTGTACTTGGAGGAGCTGCCGTTATGATGTTTTCATCCATCGTGATCAGCGGAATCCAGCTTATTACCAAAGAACCGATGACGATGCGCAATATCACGATCGTCTCCGTCGCATTGGGACTTGGCTATGGAATCGGATCCAGCAGCGGCATCCTTGCACATCTGCCGCAGGGCATCCAGCTGATCTTTGGCGGTTCCGGTATTGTTCCGGCAGCCATTGTGGCGATCATCTTTAATATTATCCTGCCGAAGGATGCGGAATAAAAAAAACTTCCCATATGAAAAAAGTTATGTTATACTGTATAAGTTAACAGAACTCCGCGCGAAAGCGAATAAATACATAGTATTACGGGGAGCGGGCAAATGGCGTATCCCATGTGTGCGGAAATTACAAAAAAGGAGAGAAGCATCATGAAACATGTAAAGACATTAAATACCAAGAGATTACAGAACACAATCAAAAAAGGCGGCTGCGGCGAGTGCCAGACATCCTGCCAGTCTGCATGCAAAACATCCTGTACAGTAGGAAACCAGAGCTGCGAAAACAAATAAGCAAGGAAACTGTTTGAATAAACGGTGATTATGAGCAATGGAGGGCTGATCGAAGGAGACTTCGGTCTAGTCCTCATTGCACGTTATAGCGTCACCGTTATAGAATGAGAGGTCAAGGATGATACATCAGTATAAGAATAATGGATATAATATTGTGTTAGATGTAAACAGCGGTTCCATTCATGTTGTGGATGACGTTGTTTATGACGTGCTTTCTCTGATGGATGAAGAAAATGTAGATCGCTATGGAGAAGCTGAATTTTCACGTATTGCCGACGTTATTTTGAAGAATGATTATAAAGAAGAAGTTACGAAAGAGGATTTAAAAGACGTCTTTTCCGACTTACAGGAATTAGAAGAGAACGGAACACTTTTCACAAAAGATGTTTACAAAGAAGGCGTCATTGATTTCAAAAAGAGACAGACGGTAGTAAAAGCGCTCTGCCTGCATATTGCCCATGACTGCAACTTGGCATGCCGTTACTGTTTTGCCGGTGAAGGAGAATATCAGGGCGACCGCTCTCTTATGAGTTATGAAGTAGGAAAAAAAGCATTGGACTTTTTGGTAGCCAATTCCGGCAGCAGAAGAAATCTTGAAGTGGATTTCTTTGGCGGAGAGCCGCTTCTTAACTTTGATGTTGTAAAAAAATTAGTAGCTTACGGCAGAGAAATTGAAAAAGAAAAAGACAAGCATTTCCGTTTCACCTTAACGACAAACGGTGTTTTGTTAAACGATGACATCATTGAATTTGCGAATCAGGAAATGGACAACATTGTCTTAAGTATTGATGGACGTAAAGAAGTGCATAACCACATGCGCCCGTTCAAAAATGGAACCGGCAGTTATGACTTTATTATTGATAAATTCAAAAAAGTAGCAGAATCGAGAAACCAGCAGAAATATTATGTGCGTGGAACATTTACCCATAATAATCTGGATTTTGTTGAAGATGTGCTGCATTTGGCAGATGAAGGCTTTGAACAGATTTCGGTTGAGCCGGTTGTAGCAGACCCGAATGAACCGTATGCCATCCGGCCGGAAGATATTCCTCAAATCTGTGAGGGCTATGATATTCTTGCAAAAGAGATGCTTGCCCGCAAAAAGCAGGGAAAAGGATTTAATTTCTTCCATTACATGATTGACTTAAGCGGCGGTCCATGTGTTTACAAACGTTTGTCCGGATGTGGTTCCGGAACAGAATATTTAGCGGTTACACCGTGGGGCGATTTGTATCCTTGTCATCA
>OKVK01001772.1_pt1 | contig 10558 bp, 10 predicted proteins | sample 1604771 | NCBI WGS metagenome assembly OKVK01 (sample SAMN01760906, study PRJEB22395) | human gut metagenome | reverse complement strand
CGCAGCGCTCCCGAGCGCGGGCAGTCGTAGATGTTGCGCAGGGTCTGCGAGATCTGCTTGTGGCCGCCACACATGCGGTCAGCCATCTCCACCTCGGGCATGTTGATAAACATGGTGCGCGCGCCCAACTTCTCGCATCCCATGGCGTTTTGGACAAATGCGGCATTCGTCATATCGGCTGGAGGATACCAAAACGAAATGTCGGGACGCACGGGCTTCTCCTTATTCGCAGACTTCGACTTTACCATCTTCTGCCACTCTACGAGCTTCTCCAGCTCGCCATCGTCGTGGACGCGGAAGTCGCCACACATGGCTTCCACCAGTCCAGACAGTTGGCCCTTGCCCGCTCCGCTGTCCGCCACAAGATTGGCCATCATGCCGCACAATTCCTTCAAAGTATTGTCGGGATAGATAAATTGGGCGCCGCTGACGTGCGCAGCGAGCGTAGGGATGATCATCGGCAAAAGCGGTTGGCGCATGTCTTTCGACACCTGCGAGAGCAAAAGCGCCAGACATTCCACTCCGCGACCGAGTTTGGGCATCGGCGGAGCCGTGTTGAGCGTGATATCGTAGTTCATATTGTCTTGTTGAAAATTTATAATCTATTGATTCTAAGCCTTTTAGAGAAAAGCAGGATGAGAGCGTTCCAGTTGTTCCAGTTGTTCCAATTAAAATTCGAGATGGTCCAATTTTTCTTTTCTTATATATAACTACTTAATAATTAATTAGTTATATAGTATATATAGGGGTAACTGGAATTTTCAGACCCTCAAAAAAACTGGAACAACTGGAACAACTGGAACGCTCGCCCTTTTTTACTCCTCCTCGAAGTCCTCCTCCTCTCCAAGGCCTCTGCCCGCGGCGAAGCCCCTCATTTCTCCGAACTTCTCCTCTCCAAGGCCCCCGTCGGAGGCGAAGAGCTCGCTGAGGTCGAAGCCTTCAACCTCCGCCAGGGCCATAGCCGCCTCGTGCTTGCCCACGACCATCAGTAGCTCGCAGGTCGTATTGACGGCATAGTCGCCAAGTTTCCCGGCCCCGATGCCTTTCGTCCGTTTGAAGGTCGGATAGACCGTGCCGTCGGCTCTGCGCTTGACGTTGATCCATTGGCCCATGTAGATGCTCGGGTTGCGGCGCTCGGCTTTTCTCTGCTCCGTGTCATTCTCCACGAAGGTGAAGTGGTCCTCGCCGTCGCGCGTGATCATCCCGTCGAGATACTCGCCCAGCTCCATGCGCCCCTGCTCCTGCGTGACCAGTTTCAGGTCCACGTCCAGCTCCGTGTTGGGGTAGAGGCCCGTCCAAGCCCTTCCAGCGCCTGCGCTTTCCGTGCCATCCTGGCCCGAGCGTGTGCAGCCTGCGCCAGCCTGGCCCGTCCACGCCCTGCCCGTGCGGTGGCGGCGGGCCCGTGCGAAGGGCGTCTGCCCGTTGAGGAGGTCGTTGATGATCTCATTCATGAGCCGAGGCTCCTGAGTCCGCACCGTCTGTTGCTTGACGCGCAGAACCGTTCTTTTCTTTGTCATAATTTATTAAACTTAAAAAAGCACCTCTCTGGTACGGATGGCAGTCGAAGAGGTATCCGTGCCACCTGCTTTAGTACCATCATTCCCCGCCCCCTGCTTTCGAACGCAAGAGGGCGGGTAGCCGCGGGAGATCCCGAACGACGAGTGCAAAATTAGAGAGAAAGCGTGGAGGGGCATGGGGTGAATGGTGGGTGCGCACCAACGAAAAAAGCACCCCAGAGAGCGGGATGCTTTGCTTGCTATGCGATAGCTGGAAAATCAAAAAAATGGTAGATGAATGGAAAAATCATCTTTTATTCACCTGGCAAACCGCTATGATGGTGGTGAAAAAACGCCCTGACTTGGCGTAAAGTGTCTTGCGTGTAATGTTTTGTTTTGTAATGAAGTTTTATCTTGTTGGAGAAAGACTTTTCGGTAACTCCGCTCCTCAGGCCGCAGTCCGCCGTCAGAAAACGATAAACCGATCCCCCCGTTGGCGTGTCCTCTGCCAAGACGTTTTCTTCTCGCCAAGTGTGTAGCCAGCAGACCGTGACGTCGTTGAAGAAGTCGTCGCGCTTGCACGTCAAGCTGCGGCCGCAAAGATGGTGGAAGCGCAAGAAGTCAAGAAACCGGGCGCGCTCGCGAAGAAGCGTCGAATGGTCCTTGAAGAGGGGACGTTGGCGTCCGCCACGCCCCTTGCCGCGGGTAGTGGATGCTGTCTCCTCCGCCTCGCCGCCAACATGGGCGGTCTGCTTGCGTAAGTCGTTGGCTATCTGGTTGTTCTGGGTCTGAATCTCTCCACCAACATTTGTGATATTACATCCCTGGATTTGATAAACTATTTTCGTCGACTTCTCTGCTTGCTCCATGCCGAAAAAAGAATTTTGTAATAATTGATAAATAATGACCTTGGAAATGATGGCGACGAATTCGTCCATCGTCGGCCATCCGAAATCCGCTTGGCGCGGCGGCTCTCGACAGGAACGCAGGGTGCTGTCCACGCTCCACACCTCGAGGTCGGTCCGATAGCCAAAGCTGCTTTTGTCGAGCGGCAAAGTCTGCGAGGAGTAGACTTCTGCGCTACATGGCCAATGATCGTCTTGCCTCGACAGTTGATGGCGCATGAGGCCAAGACCGTCAGCCATCGCATCCCAAATCTTGCCCAGCGACGAAGGCTGCTTTCGACGAACCGTTCCAGACTTCGGCTCGTCCTTCTTTCTAAAAAACTTACAAATTTTCCAGTCCATAGTACTTATGTTTATGGTCCTACAATCTCTCCTACCGTCGATTTTGAATCGGGGGGAAATTGCGTTCAAAGTTATGAATAATATTTTTGAATTTTCGCACAAATTGTGTTAAAAAATACAAAGCTGCTTTCTTTGGTCTTTTTACAATAGGGTGAAACTGGCGTGATTGTAGGCGATTTTTCCAAAAGTCCTTACAGATTTTCTTTTTCGTGGAGATTGTTGCAAGAAGGTTACAGGCGTCGTTGTGCTAGCTTTTGCAACTTTTTGTCTATTGTCTTGATAGTGGATCTGTGGTTTCGTAGTCTTTTTGTAATACCGTTGGGATGTGTGAGGGGCTTCTATCGCGCGACGCTTCGTACTCCGAAGGTTCTGGTGTTCTTCCCCATCACCTCGCTTTGGAAATAGGCGTAGTTGCCAGGGCTTTGCCATGGGGGGCTGACCGCCGGGTGGACGGTCTCCTCCACATACATTTCCAGCAGCTCGTTGTAGTCGAGGCAGATGACCTGGTCGCGGAAGTCCTCGTAGCCGTTCTTGTGGCAAAAGACGTTTTGGACCTCCCATCGCGTGAAGCGGCGCGCCATCGAGGCCAGTTGTCGGGGGCTGAGGGCGTAGCCGCTCTCTCGGACGTAGGTCTCGAGAAAGGCGAGGTTGATGGCGTAGTTGCTCATCCTCCGCCTGCGTGGCGCGGGGGTCCTGCCGAGCCGCCAGTCCTGCAGGGTCGTGTGGCCGTGTGGGGCGCTATGGGTTCGTCTCTTGTGCATGGTTGGTCACGATGTTCCATCCCCATTTGTTCAACAGGGCTAGGATGTTGAGGAAGTTTTTCGCATTCCATTGAGTGCAGACGGCGAAGGTCGTGCCGTCGGCGCTGGTCAGGGTGAGGCCTTCGGTCAGTACGTAGCGCCTGCTGAGGTCCTTTTTCTTCTTTTGGTCTAAGGAGTCTATGCTTTGCAGGGTGCGCAGCACGCCTAAGGATGTTCTTTGAAGTTTAGGGAAAAAGATTTGGGTAAGCTGCTCGTAGGTCAGCCCCGGATTTTCCTCCATATACTTTGCCACGACCTCTCGGACAAATTTTCCCTTGCCGAAGAAATGCTTGCCTTCGTCGAGGGAGTATTTCGTCGTGTCTCTTTTGTGTTTCGCTTGATGGATCGCGGGACAACTATATTCTGCCGACTGCGCTAAAGGCGTGGCGTGGCCCTTGTCGCCCGTGCCGTCTGTTTGCGTGGCGAAGTGCAGGCGGTTGAGGGCTTCCTCTACGATGGCGGGGTCGCATCGCTTCTGTAGCACGAAGTAGTCGGTCAGCACTCGACGGATAGTGTCGTCTGGGTCGGTTTCCAAAGACTGCCGGAAGTCAGCCATCGCTTGGCGGGTCTTGATGGTATGTACCTGCGCGTCGCAGAGGCTCTCTATCCTTTGTCTGCTAAAAGTATCGTGATGGAACAGATCGACAAACTCCTCCCCCGAAGCTGCGTCGAGGGCGAGGTCCGTGCGCCATACCTCGGTAGGTAGGTCTTCGTTGGTGTCGTAGTATAGCTTGATGTCGTCGCCAATATACAGTCCGAACGAGGTCTTGCGCAACCGCATGTATGAGAGCAGCTGCTGCTCCTGTCGGGGCGTGATGGCGTTTCGTGGGCGTTTTAGCTCTATGACGAGGGCGGGCTGGTCCGATAGCTTGATCGTGATGTCGGGTTCTATTTGATTATGCGATCCGACGTTGATCCTTTCCTTGGGGCATATCTCGCCCCTTACCTTGCTCCAGCCCAGCTGGCGCAGGTTGGACTCCACGAGTTCTTGATAGACGTCTTCCGTGGTATCTTTTTCTCGAGCTTCTATTAGGTCGTAGCAGAATTCCTGCCAAATCATTCTCTTTTCTCTCATCGGTACTCCGTGTTATTTCCTACAAAAGTACTACATTTTTCCCAATCCTCTGCCTTTTTCCCGAAGAAATGTTTTGGAAAGCCAAAGATCATTCTTACCTTTGCATCGTCAGTCCTCGCCAAGCCTCTTCACAATGCTCAAATCGTGCGAGGCGTTTTTTGTTTATGCCCCCTTGCGCACGGACGGTCCTACGGCCTTTGCCAAACGGCATGGATTCCTCAGAACATAGGCATCCTCGGAAAATCAGAAAAAGCCTGTCAGCTGAGGAAGAAGGTCTCGACCAGCGAGCGCAGTTGCTCGTCGGTCAAGTGGTCCGTGGCTTCTTATGTCTTATGCGTTGCACTTTCTTTTCCTTCCTGATCAGGTAGGGCGAGGGCGGCAGCTCCGGCAGCAGGTCGTCCAGGGCCTCGATCTCTCCTATCGCCTTCAGCAGCAGGAGAAACGTGGCGAGCGAGATGTTGTCCGCGGCGCCGCTCTCAAACTTGTGGATGGTCGTGATCGTGAGGCCCGACTGTTCCGAGACCTCCTTCTGCGTCATGTTGCTGCGCAGTCGGTAGTCCTTGAAGCGGGCGCCAAGGAGCTTCACCAGTTGGGGGATCGCATACTCGTAATAGTCCGTCATGAGGCTTTTTTTAATTTATATTGCGCTATAAGTTATGCCCGATTTTTGGCCTTATCTTATATTCCGCTTATATTTATCTCGCATGCAAAAATACGCGTTTTTTCCCGTCTCTCCAAACATTCCTGGGGAAAATCCTTCTCCCGCCCGCTTTTTTTAGCTTTTCGGCCGGGTGGGGCGTGTCGGCTTTCTTGCAGACGAAGTGCGGACGTAAAGGAAAGAATGCCCTTTCGGGGGCGCGCTATTTACAAAAAGAGAGGTCTTAGCGTAAAATTTACGCAATAAAATTTGCAAGAGAAAAATAGAATGTTTAACTTTGCGGCGTGAAATGGAACGCTTTCGATAAGCCATGCGCAGAACAGAGCTCGCTCAAGTTATGCCATGGCGAGAAAGGGTATCATGAAGTGAAACTATTTAGTATAGACGATATGAAATTCAACGAAATAACCAAGAAATGGGAATCTCCCTTCTGGCATCCTGCGGTGACCACAGATGCCGTGGTGTTCGGATTCGACAAAGAAGACCGATCGCTCCAGGTGCTCCTGATCAGGAGGGGTAATGCCAAGCCTGGCGAGGCGCCTGCTTTCGAAGGTTATTGGGCTCTCCCAGGCGGTTTTCTCCAAAAGGAGGAAACGACTGATGAATGCGTTCACAGAGAGTTGTTTGAAGAGTCGTCCATGAAATTGTTCAATAACGAAAGCGGCATTAGGCCGGAGTTTATAGAACAACTGAAAACATATTCCGCACGCGGAAGAGATCCCCGTGAATTCGTCATCACCGTCGCCTACTACGCACTTGTAAAAAAAGAAAAGTACGAAATCAAAGGAGGTGATGATGCCGTCGAAGCCAGATGGTTCCCGGTCGATGTTCTACCTGAACTGAAGATAGCATTCGACCATGCTCAGATCATACAAGATGCAGTAGAAATGCTGCGTGAAAGGATCCACTTCGAACCAATCGGATTCAACCTGCTCGACAAAGAATTCACCATGCCTCAATTGCAGAATATATATATTGCAATATTGAATCCTTCCGAGGAAGACAAAAACTTGCGAGACAGAAGGAATTTCCCCAAGAAAATGCTGAAGCTCGGCTATATCAGGGAAACAGGCAAAAAGCTGACAGGCAACCCCTATCGTTCGCCCAAGTTATATACTTTTGACGAAGAGGCGTATGCTCCCGCAAAAAAGATTGGCATGAGACTGGAATTCTAATCATAGATCTGCGTGGACCTCTCTTATCCGGAGAGGTTTAAAAGGCGCCAGTTTTCAATGTGTATCCGTTACGCATTGGCTCTCGTAAAGCAGAGTCATTTCTGTTGCCTATAACCAAAATTTCATTGCGTAAAACTTACGATAAGTAATTAACATTTAAAAAAAAGCAATTATGGAAAGATTTGATGACATTTGTCCGGAAAATGAGTTCGAGGACAAGAATTACAACGAGGAGTACGATCGGGAATACTCTTTCGATCAAGGCTACGAGTGGACCGAAGAAGATGCTTGGGATGCTCTGACCGACGGCATGTATGGTGATATGCCAAGCAATCCGTTGGAATACGATGCAATGATGGACGCCATGGGCTTTTAACATAATCCGTTCGAATATGAAAAAGACTATCACAAAATCAAAGCATAAGACTGCTCCAAAGGACAACCATGTCCAGCGCGTTTTCAATCTGATCATTCTCGACGAGAGTGGATCGATGTCAAGTATTGCAGGACAGGCGATAAGCGGACTCAACGAAGTCTTCCAGACCATCGGAAAGGCTCAATAAGAACATCCGGGACAGCAGCATTTTATCTCGTTCGTGACTTTCAACAGCGCAAAGATCAGAACAGTCTTTGATCGCCAAGCGGTAAGATCCGACAAGGAAATCAAGTGGACTGACTATATGCCGAACAGTTGCACCCCGTTGTATGATGCGATGGGAGAATCTCTGAACAAATTGAAAAAGCACGTTGGTGATGATGATGTCGTTTTGGTGACGATCATTACTGATGGCTACGAGAATGCTTCAAGAGAATATAGCGGGCATGGTATCAAGAGACTTGTAGCAGAGCTGAAAGAGAAAGGTTGGGTCTTCGCTTATATCGGCACTAATCAGGACGTGGATGCGGTTGCTGACGACATGGGGATTGGTAGCAGAATGCGTTACCAATATTCCCCCGAAGGTGCAGCCAGGATGTTTGCACAAGAGCGCGTTAGTAGGAGAAGGTTCTTTGACAGGCTGGCAACTCATGGTAAAAGTATTATAAAGGGTAAGCGCTTTGACTATTTTGAGTCGGAAGAAGAGTCAGGGAAAGAGCCAGAAACTGCTCGGGACAAGATTGGCGATACTTCTTCTCTCAGCGATAGCCAGGAAGTGGAAGGCAAGGAATGGCAGGAGGCTGGCCAGGAGCAAGTTTCTTCAGAAGACAACGAAACGACAGAAGGCCCCGAAAAGTCAAAGACCTTTTTTGGGAAAATGATGAATGGTATTAGGGCTATAATATGTCCTAAAAAATGATTTTTTTTTAAAAGTATGGAAAAGGTAAAAATGTTAGGCGCTATGCCATGTGCCATAGCAGCCTGTATGTGTCCCATTCCTGGATATATAGCAAAACGTTGCCATTCTCTCTCTTTGGACAGAGGATCTCAGGGATGTCAAGGATAGATGGTGTGAATTAATAGAAGTGAGAACCGTGTAAATAGTGAGAATCATGAATATTTGGATAATCGTTGCACTTTACTGGATAGTATGTTGCGTTTTGGTATATGTGCTTGCACATATAAACGGACAAGTGGCTTATCGCAGAATGATGAAGCAAAAGACTACCTTTTGGGAACATCTGCTCATCGTCCTATTTAGCCCATTGGCAGCTCCTATAATGCTATTTGCCTTAGCGTATCATGGCTGCATCAATCTGTATTATAGGAACCGTCCAAGACCGCTGCCCAAAAAGATGAAAAAGTATATGAAGAAAGATTGCGTGTTGGACGAGAACAATCAGACCGTCTCCTTGGCGAAGTACAACTACATGCATAACACGGAATATACCTTGGATGATGTCTATGGCAAGGGTTATGTTGAATCGTTGACCGAAAAAGAGCGGGCTAGTATCGCCACAGAATTCAAGGAGCATGACGAACCGGAGGAGGTTCATGAGAGCATACCAGACTTACCAGATGTAGGAGAAAGATGGTTGTGAGAAGATTTGCCCTTTGGGTACTTTCGTGGATTTTGAAAATCTTCCCGACTCAAATGCTGAGCATGCAGAGAGATTCAGATACGCAATGGCAAAGAGACCTCCTATGAAGAGAAAGAAAAGATGATCATATTCAAGTATCATTGTGGCAGATATTTCCGAAACAGGTTGTAAATGTAGGCCCCAGAGCATTGCTTTGGGGCCTATACTTATAGGTTCCATTATTATTGTACCCTTTTCCCGCCATTATTATTGTACCCTTTCCCGCCATGGCATAACTCGATCGAGTTCGGTTCTGCGCATGACTATCGAATGCGTTCCAATATTTCCAGTATCCCAGTATTTCAAAATCCCCAAATCCCAATATTCCAATAGGCCGATATGGTCTTCTCATGCCTCGCTCCTCCTCGCCCTGGGGGGCAAGAGAAAAGCGATATGGGAGACTTCTTGGGAAGGTCCTGTATCGCCCGGGGGGTGATCATTTACAGATAGGGGGAATATAGATTGGGGGGCTATATGGGGCAGGGACGGTTAGTCGCGATCGTGCTTGTCGTGCTTGTGATGCTTGCCGGGTCGTCCATAGCCTCGGTCGTGCTTGTCGTGCTTTCCCGGACGTCCATAGCCTCGGTCGTGCTTGTGATGCTTTCCCGGGCGGCCATAGCCTCGGTCGTGCTTTCCCGGACGGCCATGATGCTTGTCGAAGCGGGGGCGATGGTGGCCGTGGCCTCGGTCGTAGCGCGGGCGATGGTGGTAGCCCGGTCGGCAGGTGGGGTATCTCCTATATATATGGTGGACGTAGGCGCGGTCTTGCCAGCCGATGGGGCGGTAGAAGTAGTATGTGTTGCAGTATTTGCGCCATTGTCCGGGCGAGAGGTAGCGGCGTATCTCGCGGTTGCGGCGCTCCCATCCGTAGGAGTCGATGTCGCGATAGCTATTGATGCTGTTGAGGTAGGCGAGGTTGATGTTGAGGATGCTGTTGCGGTAGCCCGGTCCGATGCCCAGTTCGGCTATCATCTTGTCGGTAATGACCGTGGCTTCCGCTCGCACGTCGGCCAGTCGCTGGGCCGAGGCGGAGACGATCACGACGAGGGCGGCTACGGTTGCTAAAATAATACGTTTCATAATCCAGACTTTCTTTTGAGGGTTATTACTCGTTTTCTGCTGCAAAAGTACGACTCCCCGCTCATGCGGCCAAAGGAAAACCCATAAACCCGCATATAGTTTTCCCTTTGCCTTGAGAGGAAATCCCGAGGACATAAATGAAAACAACTTGAACAACCTTTACAACAATGAACAACGCTTCGCCAGGATATTGCCTCTTCGAGGCCCATGCAGATCAAGGACTGCTGCAAGGGAAACAACAAGTAACAACGCTTCGCCTTGAACACGTTTCCTGCTGAATCTACGTGGACACATGGGAAAACAACTTGAACAACTTTTACAACAAGTAACAACGCTTCGCCAGGACATCGCCTCTTCGAGGCCTATGCAAATCAAGGCTTGCTTGTTGCGAAACAACAAAATACAACGCTTCGCCTTGAACACGCTTCTTGCTGATTTGTCCTGGTGATATGTCCTGGCGAAGCCTTGTATCATGTTGTTTACCTTGCAGCAAGATTGTAATACACGCGAAGCGTGTAGGTTGTTACTTGTTGTAAAAGTTGTATTTGTTGTTTTTCCTCTTGTCCTGACGATATTGTCCAGCCAATTTGTCCCCAAGATGTTGTGTTTCGTCCTGCGTCAGAGGGACTGTATTCTGTTGATGACCCAGGCGAAGCCTTTGGCCGTTCGCAGGCCGTTGTCCTGGAAGTGGTTGCCCTCGTTCCATTCGAGCGTGGAGGGAGTGGAGGAGGCGATCAGGAGGTCGTGCTGGCGACGGATGCATTGGCTGACGGTCGTCATGATGGGGGTGCGGGATCGGTCCTCGCGGTCGCCCAGACTGAGGTAGAAGGCTGCGGACAAGGGAGTGTGGAGGGCCGCATAGGCGAGCCATTGGGGATACCAGATGGAGGGGGAGGCCGCAACGATACCGTCAAAGGAATGCTGGTAGCCCGCCCAAAGCGCGAAGAGGCCCGCCAGGGAGTAGCCCCCGAGGATCGTGGGGCAGTCGGGAGAGGAGACGAGGCCCGAGGA
>OKVK01001770.1_pt1 | contig 10561 bp, 4 predicted proteins | sample 1604771 | NCBI WGS metagenome assembly OKVK01 (sample SAMN01760906, study PRJEB22395) | human gut metagenome | reverse complement strand
AGAAAAACTTTTCTTGCTCATATATATTGAAGTTTTAGAAAGATATGTTGTTAATTAGAAATACTCTCCATTCATACTCCGGATGCTTGAAAACATACGGCTTCATATTGTTCTTATCCATATTCATATATGTATTATCACGTTGGGGCTGCGACCATCCGCTAAATTCCGTACCAGGAAATGGTACCGGTTTCCCAGATACAGAAAAGCCCCGCAACCAAACTTTATCATCTGATTGCGAGGCAAAGGTACGGCGAAATCCGATACTGACCAAGAAAATAACCCTGCGGTTATTTCGAGGGTTATAAAGTTATAACGAGGGTTATTTCTGAGCCGTTTTCAAGCAATTTTTTCGTCGATTCCCAACAGATTTCTGAAGCAAACCACCACATGGGTCATCGCAACATAAGGTTCTTTCTTCACATTTCCCATCGGAGCATATCCCCATTTATCGAATGGTTTCATATAACAATCCGAGTTGCTGATCTGCTTCAGATCACCCTGCGTCAGCTTCACTCTGAAAGCTCCCGGGTGAATCGTATCTATCCAGTTACAGAAACCCTTGTAGTCATTCTCTCCTATTAAATGCAAATCTACAGCCACTCTGAACACGGCAATCCAGTGGCGCTGAATCTTGAATATGTACTTGCCTGATTCATCTACAGACTCCATCAGCTGGTCGATGGCATAAGCAAACTCCTGCTCAGATATACGCTTGGGGTTCAATTCGCCATTCTTGGCTTTCATATACTTTCCAAACTCATCAATATCCTGAGCATGTGCCTCCACACGTTCTATCTGCTCTTCTAAATCAAGATGATGCTTGCGGCTGAATTCCATCAGTAAATGTTTGCAGAAAATCGCCTCTTTGTATTCATGGGTATCATTCATTACATCAACGATCAGGTTAACCATACCTATGGCACCTTTTTGATAGCCCGGCTGGTTGACAAAGTTCTTGGCTCCCTCATCATCAGGAGCCCAGTGATTGCTTTTTGGTTTTTGTTCTTCTTCTTTCATATTATTACGGTTTTTAAGTATATGCAAAAGCCCCGCCTAGCGAGAGCGTTTTACTCTGCTAGGCGGGGCTTGCGTTCCATATTGTTATGTTGTTATTCTTTCGGGAAAGACTATTATAAAATCCCTGCCAGCTTTCACAAGCTGGCAGGGATAATTATAAGTAAAAGATGTAATTCGCTATTCTGATTTCACTTAGAAAATCATCTTATAGTCCTTACTGCTACCATCTGTCAATTCTATGTGTATGATTTGAATGCCTGTGGCTATGCTCGCCTTTAAACACCTTGAACCATTTCCCTGTACCCTGCTGATGATTCTGCCATTCAGGTCTATGACCTTGACACTCTTGAGCAGACCGCTGGCAGATTGCACGAGGACAGAAGAACCTTCCTGAACAATACTGATGCGCTGATCAGTATCGACAGATGTCACATCTGTACTTCCATAACGGCTTCTGATAACAAATCTGCCTAACGAGGTCTCGGCATCCGCAATAATGAGAGGAGAATCGAGAGAATAATCGGCACCCGAAAGCATATCATGGAGAACATATCCGCTCATATCAACACCCTGAATAGGTTTTACCTCGATACGGATGCTATCCTTTTGCGACAGATAGATTCCTAAAGGTGTAGCGCCAGTCATCGGAAGGATATCGTAAGCCTGACTCTGCTGAATACCAAATACCTTCAAAGGTGACTTCACTTCACTATCCAAAAGAGTTGGAACCCATACAGAGTTCTTGAAAGAAGAACCGGCAGAAACATCATAAGCAGTTTCTGAATTCTCCATCACCAGCATAGCTGCTGATTTGCTTTGCGTCTTCAGGCTTTCCACACACACTTTCAGTCCCTTGGCTTCAGCAGGTTTACTTTCCTCAGTAGCCTTCTTGCTTCCACCAATCATTTCTTGGGTGAGCAGCAGGGTGATTTTCGTACTCGGCTCATCATTTGTGGTAACATAGAATGCCTGCATTGGGGCGATGGTGGTGGCGTTGCCCGTAGAAGCGACCTTGCTTACAGTTTGCTCTTCCATACCTCCTAATTCATTCTCTACTTCCACCTTCACACTGCTCACGTTCTCATTCACCTCCAGGAACTTCTTGATATTCAGGCGGCTCATGAATGGGTTGCCCAGCACGAAGGTCTGCGTAGGAATATCCGATTTCAGCGTAATCTGATACTCGCTCTGCCCCACGAACACCGTGCGGTTCTCCGTCACTTCCTTGCCTTCCGACAGATACTTATATTCCATCGTCAAGTCGCCCTCCTTCGGAGAATCCGGTTCGTAGATGAAGCGGTTTATCTTATCTGCATCTTTCGTCACTGTTTCACTAGCCACTTTCTCCTGATCGTAATCCACGAAGTAACTATATTCTTTATGCGCCTTAGGCAGGCGGATACTGAACTTATTGGTAGCCGGCAGATTGCCGTTGTCTATCCACATAGAGAAGCCTTCACCCATGCCGTAAGGCTTAGCCACGGCATTGAAGTTGTGCGACCAGGTGGCCTCGTTCACGTCGAGCTTTTCATCCTGCAAGCCTGCATTCCCCTTGCTGTCTAGCGAATAAATCTTACCCGGATACGCAGCCGCCCAGAGGCGCTGGTAGATGCTCGGGGTGAAGCGCTGTTCCTTCCAGTTTTCTTCGTTCAGATCCTCGAAGTATTTCGCCTTCGTGGTGTCGGCAGGCATGAACATATCGCCCGTGTACATCTGCTTGAGCGGTGCACTCAGCAGATAGTAATGGTTCGGCTTCTGCTCCAGTTCTACCCACGCCTTGCGATAGTTGAGCGATGGCACGTTATCCACCGCCGAACGGGGTTCGAAGAAGATGTCCTTGCAGCAGTAGTCGGCTGGCTTCACTGGCGTGCCCAACATTGGGAAGTTATCAGCATCCGACGAGATGATGGCGTTGGTACAGCAGTAAGGCGAACCGTCGCTCCAGTTGTCCCATTTGTTCCATTCATTGGTAGATGCACTCGGAAGCCATCGGGTCTGTAATGGATGAACCTGATATACTACAGAAGAGAGTGGTGTCCAGCTGCCGTCGAAGAAGGTGAGCTGATATTCGCCCGGCTTCTTGGTGGTGTAGGTATATTGGATATTGTTCTTGGTGTCTGATGTAGAATGCAGAGACACGATGCCATTCTCTCCCGCATTCTTATCACCGAAGTAAAGATGATAATCTACTCCGGTCAATCCGGTAGCAGTTACGACAATCTTATCTCCTACGCATACATTGTTGACAACGATATCATCTACACCATCTACGCACGAGTTGTTGTCCTTACAGTCAGGAATACCATCATTATCAATATCACCACGTGTCACGAGTCCGTAGAATTTCTGCACATCCAATGCGCCTACAATTTTGCCTAAAGTAAATCGCACCTCGTCATACGCTTTCTTTGGCTGAAGGAAGAGGATATTCTTATCGCCATAACCCGCTACTTTAGCGGAAATCACCTTCCAGTCGGTAAATTTATCTCCCGTAGAATTACCGTCTTTGAAGGTTTCTACCGTTAGCCAGTCTCCTACGTTTACGGCTGCCAGGAAAGTCTTGTTGTCAATGACTATTCCCAACTGATGATGATAGTCGAGTGTTCTACCCATCTTTACGGCGAATGTTTGACCAACTCCCAGACTTACCGTATTGGCAACCGCCATATAGGTATTCAAGTCATCATCCACCAGATAACCTAAGTTATCATCTACAGTAGCCACACTCACCGCTCCGCCAAATTTGGTTTCATTAGCATTGATGGTAGTATGTGAATGATTATGCGACATCACCATACTGCTACATGCAAGTGGCGAAGAACAGTCGTCGGAAGCCTCCTCGATAAAGGCATAGTAGATACGGAGTTTAGAACCGCCCAGATTGACTGCACCCGAATACCAGAGTTGAAACTCGTCCATCTGGGTTGGCTTTCCATTCTTGTCAATGGAAGGCACCTCGATGGAATATCTCACTTTCTGCACTTTCTCTGAACCTATCAGGTCGGCACTGATGGCATTGTTCTCGTCTATCAGATGGCGATATATTTCCTCGCCGTTATGATAGCATCTTATATGCAAGAACTCCAGTGCATGCAGGTTCAGCACCGTTCCCGTGGCTTCTACCACGAATCCGATGCGCTTAGGCTTCGCTCGCTTCACGGCATCTTCCTGTTTCTCGTTCGGATATCTGCCGGCAGCATCATATATCAGACTACCCTTCTCTATTCTTTTGATACCGATGATACCCAGGTCGTTGAACAGGTTGAGACCGCTGATGTATTCTGCATACGAAGTATCATCCTTGTTGAGAATATTCTGAGGATTTTGGAGGTCGGAAATGGAAATCAGCGAACCTGAGGTAGCGTGCTTGTCGGTGGAGAGAGCATAGACGGCTTTTTCAGTATCGTTGATAAGCGGTTTGCCGCACAGCGTTTCACCCTTTCCGAATCCACCTACGGTAATGGTGGTTTCATCATAACACCCGTCCTTAGCCGTAGCCTTGAAGGTATATTTGCCCAGCAGCATGCCGGTTACATGGCCATCGGCAGTCACCTTCACGGGAGTGGTGGTCAGGATGTCGTTGCCATTCAAATCCCAGGCACCCGTCAGCTTCCATGTTACGCTTACTTTCGGATTAGAACGGAGAGTAAACGAAGTCTGCGACCCGCAGATGTTGCTGCTGATGGTAGGATTGATGGGGCACCGGTGGGATACATCTGGAGCCATTCTTACGAATCCATAGTGGATGCCAATGGCGCCTACATCTACTCCGAGCACCGTGAGGAATCTGATTTCGCATCCTGAAAACGGCACCTTTGCCTTGATGCTCACCGTTCCGTCGCCAATCTGCACCAGCGAGAGGTGGAGCACCTGGGCAGAAATCGTTTCTTCCTGCACCTTGTTTCCCTTGTGGTCGAAGAGCAGCACGTTGACCCATGTTCCTGCATTGAGGCTCAGCAGGGCATCCATCTTGTATTTGAAGCCAGCCTCCATACCCGCCTCGAATGCTTCGCCTTGCGGGTTCTTGTCGTTCTGCATCATAAACTTGGCTCCGCCCTGGTAACCTATGTCAAGAAGAGGGACGATGGTGGCGAAATTGTCCGGATCATCATCTGTCATCTTCTTTATATCGTTGTCCAGGAAAGGCAGGGGGATGCCGAGGATAACAGGGCGCCAGCCTTTCATCTCTTTGAGCGCCACCTGCTTGTCGCCTTCCAAATATTCGTTGTATTTTTTGATGCCTCCATCGGTGATGGTAAACTCCGTAGATTCGCCCACGAAGGCATATTTGATTTTCAGAATATTCGCCACTTCTGCCTGAATGCCGCCCGAGCAGTCGAGAGTGATTTCATCGAAGAGCCAGTCGCTTTCTGCAGTCAGCATGGCGCAGATGTTGTCGGAACCCGGTATCTGGAGCAGCTTCAGCGTTACTCCCGAACCATCCTGTCCTTCTCTCACCGCCTTTACGCCCTTCAGTTTGCCGTCGCGATAGAATCCGATGGAGAATGCCTTGACTACATCGAGGCTCAGCACGCTGCTACCCGAACCAGCCACGATGGTAAAGCCTGCCACCGTTCCCTTGGAATAGTAATTATCCATATCTTTTACACTTACTATCGGGTCTACGGTTACCCCTGCCCGTACCACGGAGTTCACCTGTGCATAGTTGTCGAGTGAATCGTCGGTAAGGGCGCCCATATCCTTTGCCCAGCTGCCTACGCCTACCACACCAATCAATTTGTTAATGGTGCACGATTCGCCTGTAAGGGCACGGCGGTTGCACAGCTCACGGAATGTCATGTTGTAATATTTGGGGTGATTGTTGAACTCCACAAAATGGTCCTGGTGCTTGTCGGCTGGCAGATCATCCCAGTTGTTGGTCCAGATGGGTTTCTTGCAGTTCTTGAACGAGTCTCTAACGGCAGCACTCTCGAAATAGGGACTGGTGTTGTCATCCTTGGGTTGTGCCGCCTGGATAGAGGCGGGCACAACCATCAGGAATGCCAACAAAAATGATATGAAAGTTTTGTATATAAAATGCAGTTTCATTGTCTGTTTGATTTTAAAACATAGCATAACGTCTTGATAATTTTCTTGATCTTATTCGATCAAATGTCTGGAGTCTGTAAGTTTTCCTTGATCAGTGTATGTGAAGACATATTTATGGTTTCGCCTCAGATAGAAGAGGTTGCTGACTCCATCTACCACGATAACGCCCGTGGCTGCTTCAGAAGACATCATATCCTTTGCCTTTATCTGATAATTGTGGGCGAAAGGTAAGGCTTTGAGGCCTATTCTCACGGCAAGATGGGTCTTGCCTGGCAGCACAAATGCCTTGAGAACCACTTCCTTGCCTTCACCCGGAAATGGGGCATAGGCAATGGCGGTATAGGAGCCTCCCTTTTTTGAATATTTATTGATAGGTTCCCCACCCTGCTTAAAACCGTCGTAGCTGGTAAGAGGCATCTGGGTAAGCACGTTGTCGGCAAGTAGGCAATACCATTGCGTCTTCGCTATACTGCTGTGATGGGCGGCATGAGCGATATGAACCTCCACTTCTGCCATGCCTCTATAGAGTGTTCCTACAAGCGGCGTAGGGGTGTTGTTTCCCAGATTTTCCTTCTGGTAATCAGCAGAAGAGATGATTGGATTTTGGGTGGCATCCCCCTGCTGGTAGAGGGTGCCATAGAAGAGCTGCGGCACCGTGATGAGCCGGCGGCTCAAGCAATTTACATTATTTAGTGTGAGAACTATTTTTTTTAGATAGTCAAGCCAGTTGTTGGAGGTGTCGGTTTTGTCACCATCGACCAGGTAACTCGCAAACGTGGCCTTGAACTCCTGAAATGTAGTACCTTTTTTTAAATTGAGCATTTCCGTGGTAACCACATTGTTTTCCTCATACTGCGGATAGGGCGATTTCTCCTGGCTATTGTAAGCGAGGGCAATGATGCGATATTCGTAGCCCCTGCTGATGCCGAATTTGCCTTTTACCACATAGTGCTTGTGGGGCTTTCCCGAAAGATAATCGTCTTTCTTGCCGTCTTCTACCGTGGGGTTCCCAGTAATCACTTTGTCGTTGGTAGGGTCGTACTCGAAGCCCTGGATATCGTTGACTGCGGCATCATAGGTTGCAGTATTTTCTCCATTGTTCTGAACTCTTCGGCGAAAAGCTATCAGCCTTACGGCATTGACGTTGTCGGTCTCGGTATATCCGTCGTCCTCGCCTATTGTGCCCGACGAGGAAGAGGATCCTGCACCAGGAGGGGCTACACGGGTGTTTCCGCCCCCCTGCCCTGCATTGCCATCGCTGCCGCTTAATCCGCCCAGGGTGATGGTGAAGGGAACAGTCGTAATCTCGTCGTCCTTTTCAGAAGGCTGATTCATCCCTGCATCTCCATTGCTGCCATCCGGATAAGGTGGCAGATCGGCATCGCTGCTGCATCCTGCGGCTAGTGCGAGGAGAAAACAAAAACCTGCCGCCATGCCTATCCTGATGGCATTCATCCTGATGGCGTTCATCTTGATGGAGCTTATTTGATAGATGCTAAATCTTGATTTCTGCATATTCTATTTTCGTTTTTATGCGGTTTTGTAACGTTTATTCTGTTTCAAATACATGTTTTTTTTCGAAGGCTGGTTCTATCTCAATCTTCACGTCGATCATCACCGGCTCGTAATACTCCTTCAGGTCGTATGGCTGGTTCACGGTCTTGCTCTTGGCTCCCAGGCAATACAGGTGGTTTGCCTCGATAGGGAACTTGAACTTGTCGCCAGTGGCTGCTGACAACCTGATGTTGTCGTACCTGTGGTATGTGCCATCCGTGTAATGCAGATAGAAGGTGGTCTCGTTCTCGACCAAGTTCTTGCTTTTCTGCATTTTTTCCTCTGGTGTAGGCATCATGAAGTTGCTTATCATGTAGCTGTTTGCCTTCCATCCTTTCTGGGAGTCTTCAGCTCGCTTGAATATGTTCTCTTTAGCATCTACGGTCCATCCGTTTGAGGGGGTGAGGTCGATGGTGCCCAACGTCTGATAAGTCAACAGTTCAGCATCTGCTGGTGCCTGCTTCTTCCTTATCAGCGTTTCGGTGCTGATGCTGGTGGCTACAACGGATAGAGAGGTGGGCTTGAAGGTAACGGTTCTCACGTCGCCTGCTGCATTCGACTCCACTTGTGCCGGGATGTTTTCTACGTAAATCATCAGGCCAGCCACGTTACGGCTGGCGGTCAGCGTGCGGTGGAAGTATTTCGTCTCTTCCGTTACGAGAACGGGGGCTTTCTCCCGGGTATTCTCGTCTTGCAGAATGCCGCTAAACAGCTCTGTGGTATTGAGGATACCGAGTTTGGCGCTGTTTTTTGCCTGCTCGGTGAGGGCGATTCTTGCGTCCTCCAGTTTCGTTTCGTTTTCAGTGAATTTGGGTTCTGTAAGTACTTTCTTCGTTGCGTATTTGTCATCTCTGCCTATGGCTAGAAACTGGTAGTAGTAGCCGTTCTCCAGATAGGGTTCGAAGGTGTATAGATGCTGCTCGGGCATGTTCTGGTGCTCGGCAGAATAGTAGGGTTCTCGATTGTTGAATGCGTCAACGGAATAGTAACCATTCTTGGCTGCTTCCGTTTCAATAGGGATGCAATAGGTATATGCTTCTTCGGGGGTGCCCTTCTTGTCTTCGGGACATCTGAAGACGTAGATTCTCATATCATTCACCTGCTGTGCTCCATCCCATGTATCAAGTTCTCGGGAGCCGGTAACAACACCTGCGCTTACACCCACTCTCATGCTCAACTTCACGGCATGCGAGCCGTCGGCGAGGGTATCAGGCGCATCATTGCTTGCGCTGCAGCTCATTAGGAGACTGGCTGCGAGGATTACATTTAAACTGTTTTTTATAGATTTTCTCATCATATTCGTCTATTCGATTTCAATGTTCGCCTATTCGATTTGAATGGGAATTACGTATAAAATGAATGATAAATTAAATATTGTGATGTTGGGATAGTAAGGGATGCGAGTGCCTATAGCGGGCACTGTGCATCCCTTGGATATATTTTTCTTAATACTGCCTATATTATGAGCACGTAGTAAGATTAATCACCCAGCACCAACTTGTGGATAGCCTCCCAGTTGTCGTTCACCTTCAAGATGAGGTTCTGAGATTTGGTCAAGTCTTCTGGCTCGTCTTTACCTGGATCTGGAGTTGGTTTTGGATCTGGATCTGGATCTGGAGTTGGATTACTTGGATCTGGAGTTGTTGTTGTACCAGTTGAAGTCTTCACACCCAAGTTGTACATGTGGTTACGAACGACGTTGAAGATAAAAGAACTTACGTCTGCAACATTTCCATTTGTGGCATCAGTATTTACATCTGATTCTGGGATAGAAACGGTCCAGTGCTTGATGATGTTGCCATCAGCATCCAAGAGCTGAAGCTCCATGGTGTTCTTACCCTCTGTGTATTTAAATGGAATAACGAAGTTGCTTCCGAATACAGAACCCTTCACAACCTGAGTCTTTACATTATCAGGGCGTTTCCAGCTGGCATCTTGAGCATTCAGCACACCATCACCGTTTTCATCAAGTTGAGGGAACCATTTCTTCAAATCGATAGAGTAGAGCACATAACCATCCTCGTTGTTATTGAACTTTGCATCTGTAGCAAGTGCTTCACCTGTTGATGTAGAACCATTAACGTAATACTTGATAGTGCTGCCAGGTGCTCCATTAGCTGTGAATAAGCTGTTGAAGTTGTTGAAAGTCAACTTATCATTCTTACCTCTTACTACGAGACGAAGAGTTGCGGCAGTTTTTTCACCAACTTTGGCTGGGATGTTACTGAAATAGCCGAAGCTACCAGCTACCTGACGATGCAAGGTTACTGCTACGCCATTCTTCTCACCAGAAGTAAAGTTGGTAATATTCTTATCAACTCCGATTTTAAGATCTGCATCACCTGCGAATACTTCCTCTGCATCTTTTTTGCCTGCCTTCAAGGTTGCAGTAAGGTCACTGTAAGAACCAGTAAGGGCTTCATTACTTGTTACATCCAAAGAATACCCGTAGTCACTGTCATTGCTGTAACCTACAGCCATAACCTTGTAATCACCTTTCTCCAGTCTATCATTACCCTTGAAAGTAAGAGTAAGCTGGCGACCATGATTGCCATAATTAGAACTCTCTGTCCAGTCTTTCTTTACTTTTTTGACAATAGTCTTTGTTGCATCATCCTTGTAAATTACGACGCAAACATTCTGGATAGTCTGCAAAGCCTCTGAAGAATACAATGGGCGGCCGGCACGTGTGCTCAAGCCATCACCGCTACTTGCTACCTGCAATACAATCTGCTGTACTGCCTCATTCTGACCCACTGTGCTAACCACAGCGTCGTCACTGCTACATGCGCAGAACAACAAGCTGCTTGCTGCAAGCGCAAAAAACATACCTTTTTTCATAAAAAATAAATTTAAAAATTGAGTTATATTAATTATCAATCCTGAGCCCACTTTAAAAAGTAAGGCCTGTTTAAAATGTTTATATTTCACGATAATA
>OKVK01001758.1_pt1 | contig 10595 bp, 7 predicted proteins | sample 1604771 | NCBI WGS metagenome assembly OKVK01 (sample SAMN01760906, study PRJEB22395) | human gut metagenome | reverse complement strand
CCCCTGGTCTTTGAGCTTTCCTGCCAGTTTTCCAACGGAAGTAGTCTTACCGACACCGTTGACACCGATCACCAGCACAACGGAAGTCCGATGTTCAAACTCATAGGCAGTCTCACCTACCTGCATCTGTTCTTTAATGCTGTTGATCAGAAGTTCCTTGCATTCCTGCGGGTTCTTAATATGCTGCTCTTTTACTTTCTGTTTCAGATTGGCAATAATTGCGGTAGTCGCATTGATGCCGATATCACCCATGACAAGAATCTCTTCGATCTCGTCATAAAAATCATCGTCAATATCCGAAAATCCGCTGAAAATAGCGTCCATGCCGGACACAATGTTATTTCTGGTCTTTGTCAGACCCTCTGCCAGACGTCTGAAAAAACCTTTTCTCTCCTCTGCCATAACATTTTCCTCCTATTTATCCAGATCATTTTCAATCAGATTGACCGATACCAGAGTGGATACACCCTTCTCCTGCATGGTAATACCATACAGCCGGTCTGCCGCATTCATCGTACCACGTCTGTGGGTGATAACAATAAACTGCGTATCTTTGGTAAGCTTATGTAAATATTTTGCAAAACGATCAACGTTGGAATCGTCCAGTGCTGCCTCGATCTCGTCCAGAAGACAGAAAGGAGACGGCTTTAAGTTCTGAATGGCGAACAAAAGCGCAATGGCAGTCAGTGCCTTCTCTCCACCGGACAGCTGCATCATGTTCTGCAGTTTCTTTCCAGGCGGCTGGGAAATAATCCGGATACCGGTCTCCAGCACATCGTCCTCGTCGATCAGCTCCAGTGTACCTTTTCCTCCGCCGAACAATTCTTTGAACGCCTTGTCAAACTCTGTCTGTATCAGTACAAACTGCTCTTTGAACTGCCGTTTCATACCTTCGTCCAGTTCGGAAATAATCTTTTTCAACGCCTCTTCCGCATCCTGCAGGTCATTTCTCTGCCCATTCATGAACGTATAACGTTCCGAGATTTCTTTATAATCATCAATGGCGTTCACATTAACATTTCCAAGTGCCTTAATCTCATCTTTCATCTGGCTGCAGTTCTTCTTCAATTCCGAAAGGCTGGTATATTCTTCCTTTCTAAGCGGGAGTGCTGCATTATAGGTCAGTTCATATTCTGACCACATATGGTTCATGAGACTCTCGGAATTCTCATCCAGTTTTTCCTTCTGACTGTTAATACGGAACAGTTCCTTATCCAGTTCATTCATTCTGGATGATAACTCTTCTCTCTTTCCAAAGAAAGATTTGTGAGAAGCAGACTGCTCCTCCTTCTTCTCCTGAAGTTCTGCTGTCCGTTCCTCCAGCGAAGCAGTTTTCTCCGTGAGCAAATTCATTTCCTGTTTCAGAGCCTGAATGCCTTCCTCCCGGCTTCTGGTATCGGATTCTGACTGTTCCCGGCTAATCTTCAACTCTGCCTGTTCCTGCGTAACTCTTGCGATCTCACCTTCGATTCGCTTCAGATTGGATGCCGCAAATTCTGCTTTCTGTTTGATGGATGCTGTATCCAGATGCAGCTCTTCCAGTTCTTTTGCTGCTTCTGCTTCCAGTCCGCGATCCTCATCCAGTCGTTTCTGGTAAGTCTCCACTGCATAAGTGTGAGCTTTTTCCATACTCTCAGAATCCTTCAATTCTGTCTGATTCTGCTCTTTCAGTGCTGCGATTTCCTGTGTCTGGTGAAGCAGTTCTGCCTCCTCTTTTCTGAGAGAAGAAAGTCCACTTCCGGCGGCTTCCCGCTGTGCTTTCAGTTGTTCCACATTCATGCGGGCCGTATTCTCACGTACACGGATCTCCTGCAGCACTGCTGCATTCTGGTCGAGCTGTGAATAGCAGCTACTGCGGTCGTTCTGGAATTCCACCAATTTTGCTCTGGCAGTTTCCAGTATTTTTCGTGACTGTTCTACCTTTTCCCGCAGTTCCTCAATCTCGCGGTTTCTGCTTAAAAGGCTGCTGCTGTTTCGGAAAGAACCACCTGTCATGGAACCTCCCGGATTTAAGGATTCTCCTTCCAGTGTTACAATTCGCAGCATATGGTGATATTTTCTCTGCAGAGCAATCGCATGATCGATCTGATCCACAACCAGCGTCCTGCCAAGAAGCTGCGCCATAATATTCCGGTATCTGGCATCGGTCTGCACCAGCGTGTGGGCAAGGCCAATAACGCCCGGCTCTTTTAATGCCTGCAGGTTTTTAAATTCCTGCACATTTCTGACTGCTGTCAGCGGTAAAAATGTCACCCGGCCAAAACGGTTCTGTTTCAGATACTGGATCAGGCGTTTTGCTGTCTCCTCATCTTCTGTAACTACATTCTGAATACTTCCGCCAAGTGCGGTCTCAATAGCAGTTTCATAGGTCTTTTCCGTCTGAATCAGGTCTGCGACCACGCCGCAGATGCCCTGCTCCTGATTTTTCCGCTCCATGACTTTACGGATACTTCCACCATAACCATCATATCGCTCCGCAAGATTCTGTAAGGATTCCAACCTCGATGCTTCTCTGTGATAAGCGGTCTGACCGTCTTCCAGTCTCTTTCTACAGATCGTAATCTGCTGCTGAAGCCCGGCAATTTTCTTTTCTGCTGCTTCGCGCTCTGCATTTTTCTCCTGAAGCTCCTTCTGCACAGCTGCAAGTTCTTCTTCCCGTGCTTTCAGAAGTTCTTCCTGACCCATCTCCTCGCTTCGCATCTGAATCAGCTTCTGATTCACTTCTGCTTTCCGGATCTGAATCTGCTCCGTCATAGCCGCATAGCGCTGCAATTTTCCCTTAATCGTTGCCCGATTATTCAGGAGTGCCATAATCTCACTTTTACTATTTTCAATATTGGTCTGACTGTCTGCAATACGCTGCTGTATTTCCTGTAATTTCCGGTCAGCTGCCTCCTGTACTTTCTCTGCCTGTGCAAGCTCTGTATCCAGATCCGTCTTTTCTTTGAGCACTTCTGCTCTTTCTTTTTCGCGCACGAGAAGTTCTTTTTCCATACTCTCCATGCGTTCCTGATAATGTCTGGAACTCAACTTTGCAGAACGGGCCTGTTCCTCCAGGACTGCAATCTGTCCTTTCACCTGCTGCTTTTCGACTCTCGCCTGCGCTGCATTTTCTTTTGCCTGATCAATTTCCCGCTCTACTGCTTCCAGTTCTTTTTCAATCCGCTCATACTCAAGCTTTGTGTTCTCAAAAGCGTCTGTCGTCTCAGCCAGATCTGACTTGGCAGCATTTTCTGCCTCTTCCAGTCTGGTAAGCTGTGCTTTCATGTTTTCCATCTCCATGAGGAATACATGTACTTCATACTCTTTCAGAATTTCTCTCTTCTTCAGGTATTCTCTCGCCTTTTCCGACTGACGTTCCAGAGGTCCCAACTGTTTTTCCAACTCTGTGAGAATATCGTTAACACGCAGAAGGTTCTGTTTTTCGTCTTCCAGTTTTTTCTCCGCGGTCTTCTTGCGCTTCTTGAATTTTACGATTCCGGTAGCCTCATCAAAAAGCTCTCTGGCTTCTTCCGGCTTGGTACTTAAGATCCGGTCAATCTGACCCTGTCCGATAATGGAATAGCCTTCTTTACCTATACCGGTATCATAGAAAAGTTCCTGGATATCCTTCAGTCTGCAGACAGTTCCATTTAAAAGATATTCGCTCTCCCCTGATCGGTATAACCGTCTGGTAACCGTTACTTCCTCATATGCCACGGAAAGCTTGTGGTCTGAGTTATCCATGGTAATGGCAACCGATGCAAAGCTTAACGGTTTTCGGTTCTCCGTTCCTGAGAAAATAACATCCTGCATGGTACCGCCTCGCAGCTGCTTCACACGCTGCTCACCTAATACCCAGCGCACCGCATCAGCTACATTACTTTTTCCGGAGCCGTTCGGACCTACAATTCCCGTAATGCCGTTATGAAATTCAAATACGATCTTATTTGCGAAGGATTTGAACCCCTGCACCTCTATACTTTTTAAATACATACATCTTTTCCTGTCAGAGCATGATAAGCTGCTTCCTGCTCTGCCGCTTTCTTTGTTCTGCCGACACCGCGGCCGATGACACGGTCACCCAGCCTTGCCTCCACAATAAACTGTTTCAGATGATCCGGTCCCTCTTCTCCCACCAGTTCATAATGCAGAGTATCCGCATGATGGGCCTGAATCCGTTCCTGTAAAATGGTCTTGCTATCAAAAAAGAGCTGTTTGTGTTCCAAATCGTCCAGTACAAATTTTGCGATAAACTCTTTTGCGCTAGTAAAACCACCATCCAGATGAATTGCTCCGATCAGTGCTTCAAATGCATCTGAAGTAATCGAAGCTCTTAAACGTCCTCCGCTTAATTCCTCACCTTTTCCCAGCAGGATGTAATCTCCCAGCGGAATACTTTTTGCACAGAATGCCAGACTCTGCTCACATACAATACTCGCTCTTGTCTTCGTAGCATCCCCTTCCGGCATCTCCGGAAATTTCTCATATAAATACTCACTGGTTGTCAACTCCAGCACTGCGTCTCCCAGAAATTCCAGACGTTCATTACTCCGCAGTCTGCCCATATGGTGCTCATTGGCATAGGAGCTGTGACGCATGGCCTGTTCCAGAAGATCCTTGTCATGGAAGGTATATCCTATCTTCTCTTCCAGTTCTTTTAATTTATTCTTCATATCCATTTCATTCTTCTCCGGAAAGAAAAAGCCCCTTTCTACCGAAGGGGCTTTTCATTTGTCTAGTTTATTGCATTTTTAATCTGCTCAACAGCATCCCCGACTGATACGATCTTCTCAGCGTCCTCGTTTGAAATCTCAATATCAAATTCCTCTTCGATGCCCATAATAATCTGAAATACATCCAGGGAATCCGCTCCCAGGTCATCCACAAAGGTAGTGTCCATTGTGATCTCGTCCGCATCCACATTCAATACTTCCGCAATGATTTCCCGTAATTTGTCAAATTCCATGATTTTCAATCCTTCCTAGTTTTCTTCTGCCTGAATCCCGGCTTTGATTTTATCGTTCATCCGCTGTTCCGTGAAAGTTACACACTGGATGATGGAATTACGCACTTCCACTGCCTTAGAACTTCCATGAGTCTTCACTACCAGACCTTTCAGTCCAAGCATCGGTGCGCCTCCGTACTGGCTGGTGTCAAAGCGTTTCAGCGTCTGCTTTAATGCCGGTTTTACCAGCAGTGCGCCAATCTTGCTGCGCAGACTTGCCATCATACCTTTTTTCACCATGGAGATCAGCGTTGCGCCGACTCCTTCGTAGAGTTTCAGGATAATATTGCCGGCAAATGCCTCGCATACAATGACATCCGCATATCCGGACGGAATATCACGCGCCTCAATGCTTCCGATGAAATTGATATCCTTGCACTCTTTCAAAAGCGGGAACGTTTCCTTTACAAGTGCATTGCCTTTTTCTTCCTCGGCACCGATATTCACAATCGCTACTCTGGGGTTCTGAATGCCCATTACATTCTCCATGTAGATGGAACCCATCTTTGCAAACTGTACCAGATGGGAAGGTCTTGCATCCACATTGGCTCCGCAGTCAATTAACAGGGAAGCTCCCTTCTCAGTAGGTAAAAGCGGAGCAAGCGGCGGACGTTCCACACCTTTCAGCCTTCCAACGATCAGCTGTCCTCCTACAAGAACGGCTCCTGTGCTTCCTGCCCCTACAAAGGCATCTGCCTCACCATTCTTCACCAGTTTCATGGCTACTACAATAGAAGAATCTTTCTTTGTACGAATTGCCTGTACCGGCGGTTCTGCCATCTCAATCACTTCAGACGCGTTCACCACTTCCACTCTGGCTTCATCATAAGAATATTTCTTCAGTTCCGCACGGACTGTCTCTTCCGGACCTACCAGAATCACTTTCAGATCTTTTCGAAGTTCAAGTGCTTCCACAGCTCCCTTCACAATCTCCAGCGGTGCGTTGTCTCCGCCCATGGCATCGACTGCCACTCTCACCAGTTCCTGCATGCTTTCTCCTCCTTGTCATCTATATCATAATACGAAAAGCATTTCCCGAAGTCAATAGTTTCCCTTTAAAAAAGCGAAAAAGAAAAAACAGGATGCATGCCTTTTCCCGCAATGCATCCTGTATTCATTTTCATAGACAGACTATTTCCATTCTGCCACAACAGTCTCTCCTGCTACAGCATCCATTCCCGTCTGATAGGAAACTCCCGCGGATTTATCTCCTTCCATTACGATCTGCATACTTCCATGCAATATCCTTTTGCTTCCAGGGCTTCTCTGTCAAAATGGATCAGTTTTGCACCTGCTTCTACTTTATCCCCGTTCTTGATATAAGATTCAAATCCTTCACCCTTCAGTTCTACCGTATCAACGCCGATATGAATCAGAATCTCAATACCGCCTTCCAGTTCCAGTCCGACTGCATGATTACTGTCATCCATGGTAACCGTCACAGTTCCTGCTGCCGGGGCAACCACTACCTCACCCGTCGGCTGGATTACTACACCATTTCCAAGTGCACAGGACGAAAATACCGGATCCTTTGCCTCGCTCATAGGAATTACCTTACCATCTGCAGCTGCCGTCATCTTATATCCTTCCGGCGCTTTTTTCTTCTTAAAAAAATCAAACATATTCTTCCTCCTGCTCTTTGGGCTTTCATCCTTCCCTGCTATGTTGTTCAGTATATCAGAGGCTTTATGCAACGTCTATTCATTATTTCCTGCTTTATATGGAAGATTTTGTTTTTTCCATAGGTACCCGTCCGGGCGTCTTTATTCTAAAACGCTGGATACAGAAACGAAACAGACCATAATACAGGAGACCAAACAACAGTCCCACAGGCCAGAGAATCCACGGATTTTCCGCCATCGGCGCATTTAACGACAGTATGTAATCCAGAAGGCCCGCGCTGAAATTAAATCCGACGCGGAACGGCAGAACCGCACATACAAATCCTGACAGTCCCGTCAGCAGTGCATGAAGCAGAAACAGTTCCGGTGCCAGGAACATAAAGGAAAATTCCAGTGGTTCCGTTACTCCGGTCAGTACAGAGCAGATAGAAGCAGTCAGAAGCAGTCCTCCCGCCATCTTCTTATATTCCGGAAACGCAGTATGGTACATGGCCAACGCAGCCCCGGGGAGTCCGAAAATCATAACCGGGAAAAACCCGGTCATATACACGCCAGTCTGTCCATAGACTCCTGTTCCGCTCCAGAACTGATTCAGATCGGAAATTCCTGCCACATCAAACCAGAATACGGAATTCAGCGCATGATGAAGGCCACTTGGAATCAACAGCCGGTTCAGAAATGTATAGACACCTGCTCCAAGCGCCCCTGTCTCTACCAGGGATTCTCCCAGATATACACAGATCCCATAAAGCGGCGGCCACAAAAACAGAAAAGCCAGTGATGCAGCTGCAGACTGTGCAACAGCCATCAGAATTGCAAGCCGTTTTCCGCCAAATACATGCAGCAAACCATCAAAATGACATTTCCGATAAGTATCACTGCAGTACGCTCCCAGCATACCGCAGAAAATTCCAACCAGCTGATTGTCAATATGTTCAAAAGAAGAGGCATCAACCATGTCTCCTGTCAGAATCAGCACATTGTCAACTGTCAGAATCTGCTGAACCACAATCCAGCTGGCAACACCTGCCAGTGCAGCTGTCCCGTCCTGCTCATCGGCCATCCCCACAGCCACACCGAGGGTAAACAGAAGACTCATATTGTCGATCAATGCTTTTCCTGCAGCCACCAGAACCCGTGAAAGCAGATAACTGTCCCCGTGACCAATCGGATCCATCCAGAACCCGATTCCCATCAAAAGTCCTGCCACTGGCAGACATGCCACCGGCAGCATTAAAGCCCGTCCAAGGCGATACGCATATTTCACAGCATTACTCCCTCTTTTGCCGTATATTGCCATAATGTTATCATATTATGATAGCAAATCACCTCTCTTATGTCAAATGCTCTGCCTCTATTTCTGTATGAAAAAAGCCCCGGAAACCGGAGCTTTTTTCTGAATATATGTGTGTTTTAGGATAGTGGATGTAATTACATCAGCTTCTTGAACTCATCAGCCACGAACTGTACCTTCGGTCCAATGATAACCTGAACAGAAGTTTTGCTCGGACGGATAACTCCGCTGATTCCTGCAGATTTGATCTTCTTCTCATCTACTGCAGTGTAGTCTTTGATCTCCAGACGAAGTCTGGTGATGCAGTTGTCAACGCTTGTTACGTTGTCTTTTCCGCCAAGACCTTCAAGAATGATTGCTGCCATGCTGGTGAAATCATCATTTGCAAGTTCGATCTTGGTCTCATCCTCTTCATCATCCTCACGGCCCGGAGTCTTAAGATTCCAGGTAGTGATTGCGAAGCGGAATACTACGTAGAACACGATTGCTGCTGCAATGCCGATCGGGATGATCAGCCATGTCTTAGCATGTGCCGGCAGAGATGCACTGAATACCAGGTCGGTAAGTCCTGCAGAGAAGGAGAAACCTGCTCTGAAGCCAAGTGCTACAGTAACTGCTGCAAATACTCCGTAAAGGATTGCATATACAAGATACAGTGCCGGAGCAAGGAACATAAATGCGAACTCGAACGGCTCAGTAACACCACAGATGAATGCACAGATTGCTGCTGCACCCATCAGGGAAGCTGCTGCTTTTTTCTTCTCCGGTTTTGCACAGTGGATGATTGCCATTGCTGCTGCCGGAAGACCGAACATCATACACGGGAAGAATCCAGCCATGTACATACCTGCACTTCCGCCTGCTCCATTGAGAAGTTCGCCTCCCCAATAAGAACCAAGGTCATTGATTCCTGCTGCGTCAAACCAGAATACAGAGTTCAGTGCGTGATGCAGACCAAACGGAATCAGAAGACGGTTCAGGAAAGAATAAATACCTACACCAACAACTCCAAGACCAACGATTTTCTCACCTACAAATACCAGTGCAGTGTAAACGATCGGCCATACGAAGAACAGAATAGCTGCTACGATAATGGAAACAACTGCCGTTACAATAGCAACACAACGTTTGCCAGAGAAGAAGGACAGTGCATCCGGAAGTCTGGTTCCTTTGAATTTGTTGTAGCAGGCAGAACCAATCAGACCTGCAAGAATACCGATGAACTGATTGCTGATTTTAGCAAATGCTGCATTCGCCTCAGCTCCGGTCAGAGTAGCTACAACACCGCTGGACAGAAGATTGGTGATCATCAGCCAGGATACCAGACCTGCCAGACCTGCTGTACCATCATTGTCATCTGCCATACCTACTGCTACGCCGATAGCGAACAGCCAGGACATATTATCGATCAGTGCTCCACCTGCTTTTACCAGGAAGAATCCAATGATCTGAGCTGCGCCGCTGATGTCACCACCCTGCATGGTGCTCGGACAGAGTGCATAACCAATTCCCATCAGAATACCACATACCGGAAGGCATGCAACTGGAAGCATCAGGGATTTTCCAAGTTTCTGTAAATATTTCATCATATCTACATTTTCCTCCTTTTTTTGAACTCTCGTTCTTAAGTTGATTTTATTATATAAAAATCAGCTGGAAGTGTATAGTTACGATCTTCTCCTTCCTATGGAGTATCTTCGATTATTAAATATCTATAAAATTTTAAGAAAAAAACTTAAAACACCCTTATATGGATTTTTTTATTTTTCCTATGGATTATTTTCTTATTTCCTATTAAAATAGACATACTGAACAAAAATCATTTATACTGTAACTGTTATCTGTTCAAATATGCACGAAAGGAATTTCCATGCATTTCGATGAAAATTACACAGAAAAATCTTTCCGCACTCTACAGAACTTTGCTCTCGTAGGTCTGCGCAATCTGAAAATCCGGCACCGGCTAATACTTTCCTATTCTATATCCACAGTTCTTCCACTGGTTGCCGTCTATATTTACACCTATTTTCGATACGGTACTTCTTCCATCACCGGACAGGTGCTGGTACTGTCGCTTCTCATGGCATGTGTCTCTATGACCATGACTACTTATACTTATTTAAGTATCTCCAGCCCGATCAATCAGATGGTAGAAACCTGCCAGACCATCTCCGACGGTGATATGGAGAAACGTATCCATGATCAGGGAAATGATGAACTCGCCTTCCTGTCCGACAATATCGACAGTATGGTGACAGAGATTCAGCTTCTTCTGGAACAGCGTCAGCAATCTGAAGCCAAAAAACGGGAACTGGAATTGAAAATGCTGCAGTATCAGATCAATCCGCATTTTCTTTTCAATACTTTGAATACGCTCCGACTGGTTGCCCAGATGAATCAGGACAAAGTCGTCGCAGAAGGCATCTGTTCCTTGAGCGAACTTTTGAAAAACACATTGATCAATGATCATGAATTTATTACGATTCGGGAAGAAATAGCCAACCTGAAACATTATTTTTCCATACAGGCGATCCTGTGGAATCTGGAAAGCGAAAATCTGCCGGAACTTGCGGAGATGAAGCGTGTCGGCTGGATTGTGGACGATCCGGTGTACCACCAGAAAAGAATCTGGGGAAGCCTGGGAACAAACGCCCGTCTTCTGATGGTGCGCGATTCGCACGCGGCGCAGCTG
>OKVK01001757.1_pt1 | contig 10596 bp, 10 predicted proteins | sample 1604771 | NCBI WGS metagenome assembly OKVK01 (sample SAMN01760906, study PRJEB22395) | human gut metagenome | reverse complement strand
CAAAGCCGCAGACGCAGCAAAGCAGGGCGACCACGCGCGGGCAATGGAACTCCTGCAGCCTGTCCTGAACACAGAGCAGGCACAGGCGCTGTTGAGAAAACTCAATGGATGATCTGGAGCGCGCGCTGCGCGCCGTATTAGACGATCCCGCGCAGATGCAGGAACTGCGGGAGTTAGCCGGAGCGATGGGCTTTTCCGCACCACAGCCGCAGTCTGTAAGTGCAACTGCGCCAAAAGCTGCGGAGCCGGAACCCGAACCAAAGCCGGTGCAGGCCGTTTTTCAACAGCAGCCGCTGCCGGAGCCTGCCGCCGCAATGCTGCGGCAGGCGGGAAAAATGGACAAAAAGCAAGAGGCGCTTCTGCTGGCGCTGAAGCCATTTCTGCGCAGGGAGCGGCAGGAAAAGATCGACCGGGCGCTGCAAGCAGCGCGGCTGGCAAGCCTTGCGAGTCTGGCTCTGAAAAACCGGGGCCGAAGTCCCGGAGCAAAGGAGACGCCATGATGTATAACCGCTACATACCGGATGCCGCAGGCGTCTATCATCCGACGCGCGTCAGCGCCGAGCCGCAGACAGCTGCGCCTGCTCCGCCTCCGGAGCCTGTGCGCGCGCCGCCTGCTCCCCCGCCTCCGCCGCCATCTTCTCCGCCCTGTGCGGCGGAACATGGAGGTTTTTTGTCACGGCTGCTGCCGCGCAGTATTGACACGGGGGATCTGCTGATGCTGCTGATTTTGCTGCTGCTCGTCGTGGACAGCGAGGAGGAAGATCAGCTGTCGGTTATTTTAACGGCGGCGGCGTTTTTGCTGTCGTGAGGTTTTTCTGAGGAAACAGCCGCGCCCAAGCCTCCACTGAAAGGGGAGGTGGCTCGGCGAAGCCGAGTCGGAGAGGTTATGCCGTAGGATGTTGCAGATTTCGTACAGATTTTCGGCGAATTCGCAGGCATTTACAGATTCGGTTGTAGGGGCCGATGCCCACATTGGCCCGTTGGGAAGTTACGACTTCGCCGGAGATCCCCGTAAAATCGGTGCATTCTGCCGGGCCGATGTGGGCATCGGCCCCTACAGTTAAATGGGCAGGTGCCTACGGATTCGCATTGGATTCCCGCTTCTCGCTGCTGCCTGCCGCAACCTCTCAGGCGCTGCGCGCCAGCTCCCCTTGAAAGGGGAGCCTCGGGGTGCCGCTTACTCCTGGAACGGGACGCTCCCGTCTGGGAGGGTGAAGACGTCCTCGAAGGTCTCGTCTCCTGCGGCGAGGATTTCGAGTCCGGTCTGGAGCGCGTCGTAGATCGTCTCGCCGCCGGATTTAAGGATACTCTCGGTCAATAGGCCATAGTTGAGGCTGATCCAGCACTCGCGGCGAACGGTTCCTTCTTCAGCGGCAGCAAAAATCTGCTGCCCGGAATCATAGCGGTCATCCGTGATGAATTCACCGTCGGTAATAGCGGCCGGCGGCATGGCCCCGACCTGTTCATAAGTTGGGATACCGATGAGTTCATCCATCGTCGCATTCTGAGAGGCTGCAAGCGTGCGCACCGTTTCATCCCCGGCATACCATACATAGAGTGTCTCGCCGTCAGTCAGAATGTGCTTTTCTCCGCTTGCGGTCGTTAGAACAGCGCAGACGCGCGTATCTGCAACCCAGAGTTCAGCAGATGTCTCGGACACAGCGCCGTTCATCTGGCGGGTAATGGTATAGGTCTGGTGGTAATACTGCGGCCGGTGCAGGCTTCGCACGATGTTCTGCACATTTTCGCGCGTGACCTCAAGCAGCGCAGGCTTATTTTCATCCGGCTGCGACTCTGACTGAACACTCTGCGCTGTGTCCGGCAGGACGATGGCATCGCGCGTATTCTGGCGGATATTCCCGATAAAAAGCGCGCCGATCACGACGATTACGGCCAGCGTTGCGAGAATGAACATCAGTAACGTCCGCTTGTTTTTCTGGTTCTGCTCCGTCGTCCGTCACCGTCCTTTCCTATTGCTTCCGCTCAGGCGCCGAAATCAGCTGGTCTTTCCGCTGTGCGGCCGAAGTGCCACAAAATTGCCTGCACAATGCGTTCGCTTGCATGGCCGTCTCCGTAGGGGTTGACGGCCTTTGCCATGCTCGCATACGCGTCTGGATTGTCCAGCAGTTCGTTTGCAAGCCGCACAATCTCGTTCTTTTCTACGCCGGCAAGCTTCGCCGTTCCGGCGGCAATGGCCTCCGGGCGCTCCGTCTCGCGGCGCATGACAAGGACGGGCTTACCGAGGGCAGGTGCTTCCTCCTGCAATCCGCCGGAATCCGTCATGACCATATAACAGCGGGCAATGAGATTGTGCATTTCCTCCACATCGACCGGGTCGATCAGGTGGATGCGGTCATGGCCGCCTAAAATCGGGAACGCACATTCGCGCACGACGGGGCTCAGGTGGACGGGATAGACAACCTCCACATCGGGGTGCGTCTCCACGATTTCCAGAATGGCGTGCATGATGTCCTCCATGGGTTTGCCGTAATTCTCCCGCCGGTGGCAGGTAACGGCAATAATCCGGTGATTTTGGAAGTCCAGTTCGTTGAGCAGCGCCGTCGGGAAAACAAAATTCGGCTTCACGGTATACTGCATGGCATCGATTGCCGTATTGCCGGTGATGAAAATGTCGCCCATAATGGCCTCGCGGCGCAGATTGTCCGCATTGGCCTTTGTTGGGGAAAAATGCAGATCGGCAATATCGCCGACGAGCGTGCGGTTCATCTCCTCCGGGAAGGGGGAGTATTTGTCCCAGGTACGAAGTCCGGCCTCAACATGACCGACCTTGACCTGATGATAGAACGCGGCAAGCGCACCGGCGAACGTTGTGGACGTGTCGCCGTGGACAAGAACAAGGTCAGGCTTGGCTGTATTTAAAACTTCGTCCATGCCAAGAAGCGTCTTGGTTGTGATGGTGGAAAGCGTCTGGCGCTTTTCCATGATATGCAGGTCGTAATCCCCCGTCAGCCGGAAGATTTCCATGACGGAATCAAGCATTTCCCGGTGCTGACCGGTCAGGCAGACGATACTTTCAATCTGCTCACAGGCCTGCAGCGCCTTGACAAGCGGCGCCATTTTGATGGCCTCCGGCCTTGTGCCGAAGACGGACATGACTTTCAGCTTATTCATGCGGTTCCTCCTGTTTTTCTTCCGGCTCGTCCTCTGCCGGGTCGTTCTTCGAGAAGATCAGTTTGAAGCCGATAGCGCTGACAATAAAAATTGCAGCGATGAGAATGAGCGCCTTGAGTTCACCCGAGGACGTCAGCAGCACAGCAGCTAACCCTAAAATGCCGGTCAGCATATAGGCGATGGCGACAGCCTGCTTCTGTGAGAAGCCCATGTCGATGAGGCGGTGATGGAAATGGCCGCGGTCGGCCTTCATCGGGTTCTGGCCGTGGGCAATACGGCGCAGGAAGGCAAAGCTGATATCGAAGATTGGGATACCGAGGATGAGGAACGGCACGGCAAAGGAGATAATGGCATACATCTTGAACAGGCCCGTAATGGAAAGCGTGGCAAGAATATAGCCGAGAAAGGTCGAGCCGGTGTCGCCCATGAAAATTTTCGCAGGGTTCATGTTATACGGGATAAAGCCGAGGCATGCGCCGAAGAGCGCACAGAGGATGATGGCGATGTTGACCTCCTTCACCATGAGCGCCACGACGATCAAGGACGCGGTCGAGATGGCTGACACACCGACGGCGAGTCCGTCGAGGCCGTCGATAAAATTGACGGCGTTGGTGATAGCGACGATCCAGATGATGGTGACGGGGATGGACAGCCAGCCGAGATTGAGATAGGTTGCCTCGGAAAAGACGTTGGGGTTGGAGACAAACTGAATTGTGCAGCCGTGCCAGACAGCGACGCCTGCGGCGGCAATCTGGACAAACAGCTTCGGCAGCGCCTTGAGTGCCATGATATCGTCCAGAACGCCGAGAATAACGATCATAATGGAGCCGAGCAAAATGCCCTGCATCTGCCGGTCAATGTCTGCGAAGACGAGAACCGACAGCAGAAACGCCAGGAAAATCGCCAGACCGCCCATGCGTGGAATGGGAACCTTGTGCATGCGGCGGTTATCCTTTGGCACATCGATCGCACCGACCTTACAGGCCAGCGTCTTGACCATCGGCGTGGACGCAAACGACACAGCTGCAGCGACAAGCATCGCCAGCAGCATGTAAACGACTTGTTTTGTTGTCATAATGATTGTTTAACCTTGTATGGGGGCCGACGCTCTGCCTGTGTAGGGGCCGATGCCCACATCGGCCCGGCAGAATATGGCCGTTTTTGCGGAAATCTACGGCAAATTCGGCACTTCCCAACGGGCCGATGTGGGCATCGGCCCCTACTGGGAAGCAGCGTGCTTCATGCGTTACCGCGCGACGAAGCCGACCTTTTTGTAGACCTTGCGGAGGGTCTTGTTGGCGAGATAAGATGCGCGCTCAGCGCCCTCCTTGTAGATGCTTTCCAGATACGCCTTATCGCCGAGCAGCTGCTCGGTCTTTTCGCGGATGGGACGGACAAGTTCGACAACGGCTTCGCCGACAGCGGGCTTGAAGACGCCGTAGCCCTGATCTGCAAACTCTGCCTCGGCCTGCTCGATGGTCTTGCCGGTGGCGGCGCAGTAGATCGTAAGGAGATTAGAGATGCCGGGTTTGTTTTCCTTGTCAAAGCGGACGGCGGTTTCGCAGTCGGTCACGGCGCGCTTGAATTTGCGCATGATATCCTCGGGCTTATCCATGAGGAAGACGCAGCCGTCGGGATCGGACTTTGACATCTTGTTCTCCGGATTGCCGAGGCTCATAACGCGTGCGCCCATTTTGGGAATGAACGCCTCGGGCAGCTTGAAGGTGTCGGGGAAGGAATTGTTGAAGCGCGCGCCGATGTCGCGGCAGAGTTCAACATGCTGGCGCTGATCCTCACCGACGGGGACAAGGTCAGTCTGATAAAGCAGGATATCGGCGGCCATCAGCACAGGATAGGTAAACAGACCGGCGGTAATATTATCTGCATGCTGCTGCGATTTCATTTTGAACTGCGTCATGCGCGACAGTTCGCCGAACTGCGTATAGCAGCCCAGGACCCAGGAGAGTTCCGCGTGCTGCGGCACATGGGACTGGATAAACATGATGTTTTTCTGCGGGTCGAGGCCGCAGGCGATATACTGCGCAAGCTGCTCCAGACTTCTGCGGCGCAGATCAGCCGGAACCTGCCGGACAGTAATGGCGTGCATATCGACGATACAATAGACGCACTCATATTCGTCCTGCAGCTCGACCCAGTTTTTGATCGCGCCCATATAAGAGCCAAGCGTCAGATCGCCGCTAGGCTGGATACCGGAAAAGATGCGTTTTTTTTCGTCCATGATATGTCCTTCTTTCTATTCGATAGATGTGCTTATCATACCACAAACCGCCGGAATGCGCAATCAATGATTGACTGTTTCTGAAAAAAACTATATAATGTTTACACTGTATTTATTTTTATTGGAGGAATACGCATCATGGATTTTTTTGAGCAGATGGAAGCGCGCATCCCGCACGGCGAGGTCCGCACCCGCTTTGCTCCGAGCCCCACGGGCTATATGCACGTTGGCAACCTGCGCACTGCGCTTTATACATGGCTGATTGCCCGCCGCCACCACGGCAAGTTCATTCTCCGCATTGAAGACACCGATCAGGGCCGTCTGGTCGAGGGCGCGGTCGATGTAATCTACAAGACGATGGCCGAGTGTGGTCTGACGCATGACGAGGGACCGGACGTCGGCGGTCCAGTTGGCCCGTATGTGCAGTCTGAACGGCGCGATCTGTTCGGCAAGTATGCGAAGCTGCTGTGCGAAAAGGGCGGCGCGTATTACTGCTTCTGCCAGAAATCAGACGAGGAAGAGGCTGGAGACGAGACAGGCGAGATCAAAAAACACGTCTGCGCCTGCCGTGATCTGCCGCTTGAGGAGGCAAAAAAGCGCGTGGAGGCGGGCGAACCGTTCGTCATCCGTCAGCGCATCCCGCATGAGGGTACAACAACGTTCCATGACGCCTCCTTCGGCGATATCACGGTAGAGAACAAGGAGTTGGAAGATCAGGTGCTGCTGAAGTCTGACGGTCTGCCGACGTATAATTTCGCAAACGTCGTTGACGACCATCTGATGGGCATCACACATGTCGTGCGCGGCAGCGAATACCTGTCCTCGGCGCCCAAGTACAATCTGCTGTACGAAGCCTTTGGCTGGGAAATCCCGACATATGTCCACTGCTCCCCTGTTATGCGCGACGCGCAGCACAAGATGTCCAAGCGCCATGGTGACCCGAGTTATGAGGATCTCATCCGCGAAGGCTATCTGACTGAGGCTGTGCTCAATTATGTTGCGCTGCTTGGCTGGAGTCCGAAGGGCGAATATGCAGAGCGGGAGTTCTATACGCTCTGCGAACTTGCCGAGATCTTTGACATTTCCGGCATTTCCAAGTCCCCCGCTGTATTCGATATCAACAAGCTGCGCTGGATGAACGCGGAATACATGAAAAAACTCAGCCCAGAGGCATTCTTTTCCAAGGCCGAGCCGGTTCTGAAATCTGTCATTACAAATCCCGCGATTGATCTGAAGGCGGTCGCCGCGCTGGTGCAGCCGCGCTGTGAGATTCTGTCCGACCTTCCCGAACGCGTGGATTTCATTGACAAGCTGCCCGTGTATTCGACAGACCTGTACGTCCACAAAAAGTCCAAGACAACGCTGGAAAACAGTCTTTCGTCGCTGCAGGCCGCTCTGCCGGTTCTGGAAGGGCTGGAAACGTGGACAAATGAGGCGCTTTACGACGCACTCGTCGCGCTGGCAGCCAAGCTGGAGGTCAAGAACTCCATCATTCTCTGGCCGCTGCGCGTAGCCGTATCCGGCAAAGCCTCGACGCCCGGCGGCGCAACAGAATTGTGTGCACTTCTAGGCAAGGAAGAATCAATCGCACGCGTGAAAACCGGCATCGAACTGCTTCAAAAATGAAGAAAATCAGCCCCTGCCTCTCATCTGCAAGAGGCAGGGGCCTGCTTTACCATGCGGAATAAAACAGTTCTATGGAAATAACGGCGAATTCGTCTCTTTTACGAATGAAGAGGGCTGCAGCACTCCGTTATCGGGGCATTATTTCTGCTCCTGCATATAGAGACCGACGCGGCTCTGAATGAGTTTAGATGCCTCTTCGACGGTCTTGCTGCCGGCAAAATAGCCTGCGGCTTCGTCGGAGATGATGGACAGAACATTCTGATCGTAATCCACAAAGCTGGTCGTAGAATCAATAAGCGCCATTACAGCATCGTACTGTTCCTGCGTGACGGCATAGAGTTCGATCATCGGCTCGTTGCCGTAACTCATGCCGCCGTTGGAGATGGGGATGGGATTGCCGTCGTCATCGAGGATCTGATTGCCGTCGGCGTCTGTCTCGTATTCCTGCGTCATAGCCTCCTGCGCTTTTGCCTCAAAGACTGACTTCACGATGGGGTAATTCCAGAGATTCTTCTGGTAGTCATCAGAGAGCGTTGAGCGGATAAAGGCCCATGCACCGGACTTATCCTTGCATGTCGTGGAGATGGAAAGCGTGCAGCTGGCGTTGAACGCGTTGCCGCTGGAGCCGTCCTCGCGCGGGAAGCCGACAAAGCGAATGTCGTTGTTCAGTGCGGCGAAGGTATAGTACAGATCACTGAAACCGGAAAGTGACGTCGGATAGAGCAGCTGCTTGCCGTTTTTCAGGCTGGTGTAATCGCTTTCATAATCCTCCGAATCTGATTGCCAGTCATAGTCTGTCGGGAAAGGCTTGACAAACTCCAGAAGCGCGCGGAATTCGTCAGAGTCAAAGCTGCATGTTCCGTCCTGCCAGTTCATGAAGCTTTCCGCATTCATTGCAACGCAGTATTGCAGCATCTCGGCCTGGGTGTAATATTTGTTGAAAACCGTCGCGCCCTCGGGAAGCTTGGAAAGTGCATCGTTGACATCAGCCAGCGTCCATGTCGTGTACTCGCCCACAACTTTGCCAAGTCCGACCGCAGTCGTAACGCCGAAGTCGAGGGGCAGGCGGTAGAGTTTGCCTTCTGTCTGCGCCGCGTTCAACGGCTGCGCCATAAGCTTATCGCGCGAATATTCGGGGTCCGCATCGATATACGGCCACAGGTCTTCCAATAGGCCCTTAGAAGCGTACTGTGCAAGAGGGAGTCCCGTTTCGTTGGCGATAATATCGGGCACATTGCCAGAAATGATCTCCGTATTGAGTTTGGTAAGACCGGCATTGGAATCGTCATCGGTCGCATACTCCGAATAGTCCTTGACAACGATGCGGTAATCCGGGTTGGTCTTGTTGAATCTGACAATCTGGCTGCGAAGGTTGTAGTCAAGGTAGAGGCAGGCCAGTGTAAGTTCGGTCTTGGTCTGCACAGAAGCCGCGTCCACACGGTTGAGGACCAGAATCTGCTGCTTGCTGGGACCGTTGTCTGCATACTCATAAGTCACGGCGACGATACGGCCGTCGGAGAGGAAGCCGAAGCGGTCGGAATCGATGGTGTTGCTGTCCACGTCGCAGGCCATCCAGTCAACGACCTTCTCAACGTCACCGTTGTCCCTGCGTTCGCCAAAGATATTGCCGTTATCCATAAAGAAATAGGCATAGACATCATTGCCGGGGAGGATGTTCCACGCGCGGGAGGAAACGGGCGTTTCCTTGCCCCAGTCCTTCGTCTCCGGGTCAAGCTGCTTGAAGACCATCTTGCCGTCTGCGGAGGAGGTCGTCATGCCGACCTCGCTGGCGGACAGCCGGCAGATCTGGCCGTTCAGCTCGTCGCCGGACTTGCTGAACACGAAGCTGCCGTCCGGACCGTAGACGTTGACGGTCTGATAGTCGTAAGTATAGACATAGCCCTTATCATCGGAAAGGATGGTATCGATATAGCTGTAGCGCCAGCTTTCGGTGCTGTCCGTCTCTTCATCGGAAACGGGCGTGATGGTGCGCAGCAGCGTACCGTGCGCATCAAGCTGAATCAGTTCGGAGATGGAATCGCCCTCCGTCCCGTCGTCCGTATAGCGGCTCGTCTGCCGGTAGAGCCAGAGTGTGCCGTCAGCGCCTGGGGCCATTGTCTGGATATTGGTACTGCTGTTGAAAACCTGCATGCTGCCGTCCGGGTTCATCGTCACACCGTCGGGAGCATCCGGATCTTCCGTGACCGGCTCCGCTACATAATTGTCAAGCTGCACACATTCGCCGGTGTCGAGATCAAAGCGGAAGATGACCTCGGAATAGGTATCGTAGGAGATTTCCTCGCCATTTTCATCGGTGTAAGTCTCCTGTCCGCCGTCCGGAATGCTGGCGGAAAAGTAGAGCGTGTCGCCGGAAACGCAACTCGTGCCAATCCACTGGATATCCTCCGGCAAATCAAAATACTGTGCTTGGTAGGCAAACTGCGTCGAGGTCTTGTCCTCCGCAGCGTTTTGTTCTGTCTTTTTTGTATCGTCCGCCGACTGCGGCTCACTTTTGCTGCATCCGGCGAGAACGCCGAACAGCAGAACGAGCACAAGGCAGACGGAAAGAATCCGTTTTGTCATAAACGATTCTCCTTCCTGTTCGCATATAGCATAGTTTTCCGTGCTGCCACATCGTAACAGAAAACCAGCAAAAAAGAAACCCCTCCGGAACAGATTTAAGAAAGAATTAAGTAAATTGACCATTTTTCATACTGCTTGGAATTCGCAGAAATTCGTGCTATACTGTAAAAAAACCGCAACAGGAGGCACTTTATGCCCGCGCATGTCATTTCCAGTGAGCAGCAGCGCGACCGAATGCTGTACACACCGATTCCGAAGTTAATTGTATCGCTGTCTGTTCCGACGCTGGCGTCACAGCTGATTTCCGTGTTTTACAATACTGCCGACACCTATTTTGTCTCCAAGCTGTCCACAAGCGCTTCGGCAGCAGTCGGCGTCGTTTTTTCGCTCATGTCCATCATTCAGGCTTTCGGTTTCGGCATCGGCATGGGCTGCGGGTCGATCATCAGCCGCAGTCTCGGCAGCCGGGACAACGAGCGGGCTAACCGCACCGCAAGCAGTGCGTTCTTTTTTGCCGCCGCCGTGGGCCTTCTCATCTGCATTGCAGGCCTCTGCACGCTCCGGCCGCTTATGCGGCTGCTTGGCTCAACGGAAACGATTCTCCCCTACTCCGAAAGCTACGCACGCATTATTCTGCTGGCTGCGCCCATCATGTGCGCCTCGTTCGTGCTGAGCAACACCTTGCGCTCCGAGGGTGAGGCAATGCTCTCCATGTACGGCATCTGCACAGGCGGACTCCTGAACGTCGCACTCGACCCGCTGTTCATCTTTGTCTTCGATATGGGCATCGCGGGCGCGGCGCTGGCCACAGCGCTCAGTCAGCTGGTCAGCTTCTGCATCCTTGCGTGGCTGTTCCTGCACGGGCGGAGCATCGTGCGGGTTCACCTCCGCTGCGTCAGCAAACGGCCCGGACTTTACGGCGAAATTCTGCTTGTCGGCTTCCCGACGATCTGCAGGCAGGGCTTCGCCAGTCTGTCCTCGGCGCTTTTAAACAACGCAGCAGCCGTCTATTCCGA
>OKVK01001752.1_pt1 | contig 10620 bp, 11 predicted proteins | sample 1604771 | NCBI WGS metagenome assembly OKVK01 (sample SAMN01760906, study PRJEB22395) | human gut metagenome | reverse complement strand
GGCAGAACCGGTAACTTTAAATGTATTTGCAGCTGCATCCATGACCGAAACCCTGACCGAGATTCAGGAAATGTATAAGGACGTTGCTCCGAATGTAACACTGGTTTTTAATTTTGATTCTTCAGGAACTCTGAAAACCCAGATTCAGGAGGGAGCAGACTGCGATCTTTTTATTTCCGCAGCACAGAAACAGATGAATCAGCTTGATAAGGATGCAGATCCGGAAGTGAACACAGAAGGGCTTGATTATGTCCTGGAAGGAACCAGAGTGAATCTTCTTGAAAATAAGGTAGTTCTGGCTGTTCCAGATGGTAATCCTAAGGATATTGAGTCTTTTGAGGATCTGGGAACCGACAAGCTTTCCCTGCTGGCTCTTGGCAATGAAGATGTTCCGGTAGGACAGTATTCTACCGAGATTCTGACGAATCTTGATATTCTGGACAGCCTGGAGGCAGAGGGCAAGATTACCTATGGTTCTAATGTAAAGGAGGTAACTACCCAGGTATCTGAGGCAGCTGCTGATGCAGGTATTATTTATGCGACAGATGCATTTTCAGCAGGACTGACGGTTGTTGATCAGGCTGAGGGAGACTTGTGCAAACAGGTGATTTATCCTGCAGCAGTTCTGAATATTTCCAAGAACCCTGAGGCAGCAAAGGAATTCCTTGCATATCTGCAGACAGATACTTGTATGCAGGTATTTGAAGCTGTGGGATTTACGGCAGCGGAATAATGGAATCGGGAGGCATGTATGGACTGGTTTCCACTGTATAATTCTCTGCGCATTGCGCTGATTGCCAGTGTGATCGTGTTTTTTTCGGGCATTTTTTCGGCCTACTATATAGCGAAGCTTCCACCGGCGGTAAAGGGTGTGTTGGATGTAGTACTGACATTGCCGCTGGTACTGCCGCCTACGGTTGTGGGGTATTTTCTACTTATGCTCATGGGACCCAGACGGCCTTTTGGTGCATGGATGCTGGAGACGTTTGGTACAAAAATGGTCATGACCTGGTATTCCGGGATTTTTGCAGCGGCAGTAGTGGCATTTCCGCTTATGTACCGGACAGCCCGCGGTGCTTTTGAGAGTTTTGACGAGACCCTTGCCTATTCTGGTCAGACGCTGGGACTTTCCAATACATTTATTTTCGGGCATATTCGGATGCCGGCCTGCCGACAGGGAATCCTGGCAGGAACGGTACTGGCCTTTGCAAGAGCATTGGGCGAGTATGGTGCCACCAGCATGATAGCAGGCTATACCCCCGGCAAGACTGCCACAATTTCGACAACGGTCTATCAGTTGTGGCGGACCGACAACGATGCCCTTGCATTTAAGTGGGTGCTGGTAAATGTAGCGATTTCTGCAGTGGTACTGTTGGCTGTAAACCTTCTGGAAAAGAAGCAGAGACGGTCAGTCGGGAGGAGATCATGTCATTATATGTAGATATCAGAAAGAAGCTGGGCGACTTTACATTGGAGACGAAGTTTGAGGTTCAGGATGGTGTGACGGGTATCTTAGGTGCCTCCGGATGCGGAAAGAGCATGACCCTTCGTTGTATCGCCGGTATTATGAAACCGGACGAGGGACATATTGAACTGAATGGTAAAGTACTGTTCGATTCTTCCAGGAAGATCAACGTCCGCCCCCAGGACCGCCATGTGGGCCTTTTATTTCAGAATTATGCATTGTTTCCGAACATGACGGTACAGCAGAACCTGATGGCGGGGCTTATGGCCTGTGAGAAAAATAAAAATGCAGCTAGGCAGAAGATTCGGGAAATACTGGAGAAATTTGAACTGAATGGTCTGGAAGGGCATAAACCTTCTGAATTATCAGGCGGACAGCAGCAGAGAGTCGCACTGGCTCGTATTTTTCTGTCCAGCCCGGATATTTTGATGTTGGATGAGCCTTTTTCGGCGCTGGACGGTTATCTTCGGTGGAATCTGGAACAGGAACTGCTGGATGTGCTGAAGGATTTTGCGGGACCAACTCTCTTTGTCTCTCATAGCAGAGATGAAGTTTATCGAATCTGTGACCGTGTGTGTGTCATGGATCATGGCATTTCCAGTCCGGTAATTCCTGTAAAACAGCTGTTTGAAGCACCGGAGTCAAGAGCTGCGGCATTGTTATCCGGCTGCAAAAATTTTGCAAGAGCAAAAGTTACAAAAGCAGCTTCCGCAGAACAACCGGGCAACGTTTATGTACCGGATTGGGGCGAGACACTTTCCTATACGGGAATGTCTTCAGGAGAAATCCATTATATTGGAGTCCGTAGTCATTATATTCATCCTGTCACTGAGCAGGAAGCGGCTGCTCATCCGGAAAATACATTTCCATGTCATATGGAAAAGGTCATTGATGATGTATTTTCAACGGTGCTCATGGTACGTCCTGAGCATGCAGAAAGCTCAGAAAAGAGCCGAAAACAGCATTTTGATAAAATCCGTGTGGAGATAACTAAGGAATTCTGGCAGGAGTTCTGTGAAAAAGAACATCCGCAGGATACTGTATGGCTCCATGTAAATCCTGCGGATGTGATGGTATTAAAATAAACATTAACCGCCGATACGGGACATTTCATTCGTTTCCGTTACAGCAGAAATAGTTTCAAAGCAGTGAGCGGCAGGTTTCTGATAGATAGCCTGTGTGAGCAGCTGCCTGACGTCCTCAGGACTTCCGGTTCTGAGGGCTTTTTTTATGGAAATATGGTCGCCGTAACAAAGACATGGTTTGAGTTCTCCTGTCGCAGTCAGGCGGATACGGTTGCACTGATTACAGAATTTTCCATGAATGGCACTGATAAAGCCGATGCTGCCCTGAAATCCTTCGATACGATAATAGCGGGCAGGTCCGTTTCCATGAGGTCGTTCTTCTGGTATCAACGAACCGAATGTAAAAGTCAGCTTTTCCAAAAGTTCTGAATTAGAAATGGGAGACAGTTCTTTTCCGTATCCAATGGGCATTAGCTCGATAAAACGAACATCCAGAGGATGATCTTTTGCAAGTAAAACAAGATCCTTCCACTCTCCAGCATTGACATTCTGCTGCAATACCACGTTAATTTTCAGTGGAATGTGTAAGGCTTCCATGGTGCGGATACCTTCCAGTACGCGGGAAAGTTCAGAAGCTCCGGTAATCTTTGTATACGTATCCGGATTCAGGGTATCAAGGCTTACATTAACTGCATGGAGTCCCTGACGCTTCAGGTCTGCTGCATATTCTTTAAGCAGAATACCGTTGGTGGTCAGAGTTACCTGCTCGATCCCCGGAAGGGAGGTCAGCATACCAATGAGATCGATGCATCCCTTCCGCACCAATGGTTCCCCGCCGGTGATTTTGATTTTTCGGATACCAAGGGCAGATGCCTGTCTGCAGACTTCTGTGATTTCTTCCAGCGTCAGGATCTCTTCTATAGGAACCCATTCAATTCCATGGGGCATACAGTAACGGCATCTTAAATTGCAGCGGTCTGTGATGGAGACACGCAGGTAATCGATGGTTCGTCCGTAGTGATCCTTCATCGTACAAAATCCCCGCTTTTTCCACCTTTTTTTTCGCAAAGATGGATATCGCTCATCTCCATCCGTTTGTCCACGGCCTTGCACATATCGTAGATGGTCAGAAGGGCAATCTGCACACCGGTTAATGCTTCCATCTCCACACCGGTCTTTCCCGTGGTGCGGGTAGTACATATGGCACGGATAGAAGATTCCGGTTCTTCCATTTCAAAATGAATTTCCACTTTTGTCAGGTTCAGAAGATGACAGAGGGGAATGAGCTCTGAGGTTTTCTTAGCAGCCATGATACCGGCCACCCTTGCCACACCGAGCACATCTCCTTTTCCCATAGATCCTTCTTTTACTTTTTCAAAACACTCCTGGCTCATGCAGATGCGGCCTTCCGCAATCGCTTCCCGTGCGGTATCGGATTTTTCGCTTACATCGACCATGACAGCTTCGCCCTGCCGGTTAAAATGTGTAAATTCACTCATGTGATTCTCCTTATGTGATCCCACAATTGATAGAAAAATGAGGGATTTCTGGGATTTATTATATCGTTGGCATTCTTTTCTGTCAAACTTGTGGCGGTTGCTTTTCCATCGAAGATAAGGTACCATAGAAGTAGATTTACTTACAGTACGCATGAGGAGGAACTGACAGTATGGGGAAAATTATTGCTGTAAATATAAGTGAAGAGAAGGGGACACCCAAAAAAAATATACATTCCGCAAACCTTATCGAAGACTGGGGCGTGGAGCACGACGCTCATGCCGGAAAATGGCATCGCCAGGTCAGTCTTTTATCTTATGAAAAAATAGAAGATTTTAAGAAGAAAGGCGCACCGGTTGTAGATGGTGCATTTGGCGAAAATCTGACGGTGCAGGGAATTGATTTAAAGACACTTCCCATAGGGACGCGTCTGCAGTGCAATGAGGTCCTTCTGGAAGTAACTCAGATTGGTAAGCAGTGTCACAGCGGTTGTGAGATCTTTAAGGTCATGGGGGACTGCATTATGCCAAGAGAAGGAATTTTTGCAAGAGTTCTGAAGGGTGGTGTCATTTCTGAGGGAGATGAGATTAACGTGGTAAAAAGGCCTTTCCGGGCAGCGATTCTTACGTCCAGTGATTCCGGTTATGCAGGAGAAAGAGAGGATCTAAGTGGTCCGACAATCAGGAAAATACTGGAAAACAATGGATATGAAGTGGTGCATACCATTCTCCTGCCGGATGACCGGGATATGCTGGCGGTGGAGATGGCTCGTATTGCTGATGAGGGGATTGCAGAGCTTCTGTTGACGACAGGGGGAACGGGATTTTCACCGAGGGACTGTATGCCGGAGGCAACCATGGACATCTCGGAGCGGATGGTTCCGGGGATCCCGGAGGCCATCCGTGCCTACAGCATGACCATTACGCCGAGAGCTATGCTGAGCAGGGCAACAGCCTGTATCCGAAAACAGACTCTGATTATCAATCTTCCGGGCAGTCCGAAAGCGGTGAAAGAGTCACTGGAATATATTCTGCCTTCCCTGCAGCACGGACTGGAAATTCTGACAGGGGCAGCAACTAATTGTGCTCGGAAATAAAATTACACCTGCTCTGTGATTCCTAATTCTGCCGGAAGAAATCGGGGACATACATTTTCAGAAGAAGTAATTACGGAAGCAGCCAGGCGGGTTCCGATGGCAACTGCTTTTTCCAGGGTATTTCCATAGGTAAGACCGCTGGCTACACCGGCACAGAAGGAATCACCCGCACCGGTGGTATCCTTCACCTGTACGCTTCTGGCCGGACAGAAGCCTCGAAGACCGTTTTTATCTGCAAAAACAGCTCCCTGGCCACCCATAGTAACAACCATAGACGAAATATTGGCGTGTTTCAGGCAGTCTGCCAGAATGGCCTGCATTTCATCCGGAGTCTTATCATTGTAGTCATTAGAAAAGAACATGCCGGCTTCCTGCTGATTGCAGATAAAGCAGTCGAATTTCTGAAGGAAGTCCCGGCGTTCTATAGCAATACTCATATTGCTGACCACACCATATAGTTTTTTATTATATTTTTCGCAAAGCAGAACTACCTTTTTCACAATTTCTTTGTCCATATCCACTTCGATGACAACCGAATCACATTGAGAGATAATCTCGTCACCCTTTTCCTCCAGAATCGTGAGGATCGGGGTAAGATCCGGACGCTGGGAGATAGAACCGGCCACATCACCATTGTGATCAAATACAGCCAGCCAGGTGCCCATGCCGCCGGGAACAGTCTGCATATATTCAGTATTTACCTTGTGTCTCTGCAGTTTGTGGATGACCTCCTCACCGAGAGCAGAATTATCTACAATACCAAGAAAGGTGGGGCGAAGCTCGATGTTTGCAATGTCCTCTACCACATTGCGGCTGACACCGCCGTGAACATATTCTACTTTTCCTGCATTTCTCCCGTCCGGGATATACACGTCTTCCGGAAATCCTTTGATATCCACAAATACCGCGCCCAATACTACAATACCATTTTTATTTACTGCCATCTTTTGTTTTCGTTCCTTCCGTTTATCATTCATTTCTGTTAAAAATTCTCACAAGTGAATGCTTATTATACCATGAAAGCCGATTGAAAGCAAAAAGAAAAAGATCGAACAAATATTCGAAAATATCGTTGACAAACATTTGTTCTGGTAATATAATGAGATCAATAAAGAACGAATGTTCGGAATATTTGTTCGAAGGAGGACAAGTAAAATGTATGCAGCAGAGATGGCAAAGAGAGAGCAGGTAAGAAAAGCTCACAGAGTACATGCAGCCCGTAAGCAGCGTGAGAGAAGAAGAACCGCACTGATTCTTCTTGTCACTCTGATTTCTATTTTTATTATCGGAGTTGGTTTTGGAACAATGCTTGCAAAAGCACAGGAGCCGGAGAAGTCGACATCCGAGAAATATTATCGCAGTATCTGTGTGGAGAAAGGAGATACCCTATGGGATATTGCCTCTGAATATATGGACTCTGTGTATTATGCATCTCATGCAGAGTATATGAAAGAGATCAGAGAGATCAACCATATTTCTCCGACCGGTCAGATTATTTCAGGACAGACACTGATCATTCCTTATTATGCGGAAGATATAGAATAATGTTTTAAGATTCCATTAAGATTCTGGTATGTCCATTGTAGCCTCCAACAAAATATGCTAGAGTAGTAATACATAATTTTGCAAAGGAGGTTCTTTATGAAGAACAAAGCTTACTATTTTCTCTTTGTACTGTATCTTTTGATGTTTGGATTTATTCTTTATATTAACGGTGTATTTACAGGGCAGATAACTTCCCGGAGTAATCTGGTGATCAATATTTCATTCCTGCTTCTGATTGGTATTCTGATGGTGATTTCAGCCATATCATTTGGCCGTCTGAACCAGGCTACAGATGCACTTCTGGATGCGGCAGATGATATGTAAAAAAATTACTCTGCCGATCAGCAGAATCTCTGGAACCGTTATAAAGATAAAAAGGATGTGTTCCATCATACGGTATTGGATGATCAGTTTTCCAAATATCAGCGAAGAATTGCTGCACATACGACTCCAAAAGGATCTGTCACCAGCATATGCCCGATTGAAGATTATCTGAATGAAGATCTTCTGGATCGCATTGGAAGTGCCCATTATAACGGTGTAGTATCGGCGACAATGTCCGGACTCGGTATTCTTGGAACATTCCTGGGTCTGACACTTGGAATGATTCATTTCTCGGGAAATGATATTTTTACAATTTCCGATAACATCGGACCGCTTCTGGAAGGTATGAAAGTAGCATTCCATACTTCTGTGTATGGCATTTTCTTCTCCTTAGTATTTAACTTTGTATACCGCAGTATTATGGCGGATGCTTATGAAAAACTGACCGATTTTCTGGAAACTTTCCATGAATGTGCGGAACCACCAATCAGTACGATAGATGAAAATACCAGTGCCATGCTGATCTATCAGGCTAATATGTCCAATTCATTGAAGACTATGATGGAACTGATGAAAGGCCAGGCTGCAGAGCAGACAAAAGGGCTTTCAACGATCGTACAGCAGTTCGTAAATCAGATGAATGATATAATGGGTACGGACATGGAAAAGCTCGGAAAGAATCTTACTGCAGCCTGTGAAGCACAGAGTACATATGCCCGTAATTTCCAGCGACTTGAAGAAAGCACAAAACTTCTTCTGGAAGCAAGCCGTGCTATGAATGATACGATGAATCTGGCATTGAACCGTCAGGATGAAGTGGCGGAAAAATTATCAGAGACATGTGACGGCCTGAGTAATGAATTATATACCTTTCACAGAATGAGGGATTTGTATGAGAAATAATCGTAAAGAACGGAATGCCTTCCATTCACCTAGTTACTGGCAGTCCTATTCTGATATGATGGCAGCGCTGCTTCTGATCTTTATTCTGATTATTGCAATTACCCTTGCAATTTATAAGCAGAAGCAGACAGATCTGGAGGTTACACAACAGCAGCTCAGCAGTACCCAGGCAGATCTTGCCATGTCAGAGGAAGAACTGAAGAATTATATGGCACAGCTGGACGATGCAAATACCAAAGTATCGATGACGCAAGAAGAGCTGCAGGCAGCGTATAATGCGATTGCTGCCAAGCAGGAGGAAGTTGATGCCACACAGGAAGAACTGCGTGCAACAAAAAGTCAGCTGCAGGATATCGTCGGTGTCAGAACAGATATTATCCGTGCATTGCAGGAAAGTCTGGATGGCTCTTCCATGACGGTTGATGCACAGAATGGTTCGATCACTTTTTCTTCTGATGTTCTGTTTCGATATAACAGCGCAGTATTGACGGAAAACAGTAAAAATACTTTGAGGGAGGTTATTCCTACCTATCTAAGTGTCCTTTTACAGGCTGATTACCGTCCATATATTGCGGAAATTATTGTTGAAGGACATACTGATACAGAAGGCGGATATGCAAGTAATATGGAATTATCTTTTGCCCGTGCCAATGCTGTAGCAACGTTTTGCCAGAACTCAAAGAATGGATTGACGGATGATCAGATCACGGCACTTCAGAATGTTCTGACTGTAAACGGACGTTCTTACAGTAGCCCGGTATATAAGGAAGGCACTTCCGAAGTAGATATGGCGGCATCCAGAAGAGTAGAGATCAAGTTTCGTCTGAAAGAGGATGAGATGATTGAAAAGATTAATGAAGTTTTGAACGAATCATAGATAATATCTATTGATTGATAGAAAAAAAGTAGTTGATTAAATAATAAAACCGAACTATCCTTTGATGGTAAAGCAAAGGAGTGTTCAAAATTATGAAAGTAAATACGACAGAAAAGACAACTTTGCGTGGAGAACTGGCACTGATTGTTGCAGTAATTATCAACAGTTTTGGGGTTGTTTTGATGCTGTATTCCGGTTCCGGAATTTCAGCAATCTCCAGTGTGCCCTACGCATTCTCAGAAGTATTTCCATGGTTAACACTTGGTACCTGGACATACCTTTTTCAGGGTCTTCTGGTTTTAAGCCTGATGATTCTTCGAAAAAGATTTGTTCCGATATATCTGTTCAGTTTTGTAGTGGGATTCTGTTTTGGAATTCTGGTGGATGTACATGAGGCATGGATATCAGTCCTTCCTCAGACACTTCCACTTAGAGTTTTATACTTCTGCATCAGCTATTTGCTGATCAGCATTGGAATTGCTCTTTCCAACCGTTGTAAGATGCCTATTGTTCCAACAGATCTTTTTCCGAGAGAACTGTCCTCTATCATTAAGGTTTCTTATTCCAAAGTGAAGGTTTGTTTTGATGTGATATGTCTTGCAGTAACATTCTTAATGACCTATTGTTTCCTTGGACATGTAAAGGGATTGGGAATCGGAACCGTTCTGGCTGCATTTACGTTAGGTAAAGTGATTGGAATGGTTGGAGAGCAGATGGATAAGAAGTGGATGTTTACTTCTGTATTTGAAAAATAATAATTACAGGAAAAACAACGAGACCGTAAATTGCTGTCTCGTTGTTTTTTTCAGAAATATGATTAACCCCGAAACCGGTTCAGGCAGGCATAAATCTCCTGAACACGGGGTCTTGCCAGTCCACAGGGTACATAGGAGCTGCAGAATGGAGTCCAGCCTTTATCAGTAAATAAATCTGTGAGATGCTCTACCGTTTCCTGCACCGTAAGATTTGCTTCTGACTGTTCCAGAGCATAGCGCAGCAGATAGGCGAGAGCACAGGTTTGCTCGGAGTCTGCCAGCTGTTCCACATAACGAAGATCAATCATTTCTTTATCGAGGGAGAAGGAATCCTTCCCGAGCACTTTTACCTTCATATGCTCATGTTGGGATCTATTTCCACGACCACCGCGACGACTCATATCAGATGCTTCCCGTCGGAAAGGTGGGAGAGTGCGGTGAAAGTCCGGAATCTGAAATCCAGGTGCCTGTGTTCGAGGTGCCTTGTGCTTCAGGCACAGAGTTTTTACTTTTTCTGTAATATCGACAGGCAGATAATTGTCCATTTGCAAAATCTGATCTGCAATATAGAAGAAGGCTCCCGAACTTCCGGCAACTAAGATCGTAGAAACACCGGCTTTTTCATAAAGGTCTCTTGCACGTTCCAGGAAAGGCGTAATCGGTTCTTTCTCCCGGTTGATAACTTCCTGCATAAAATCATCCCGAAGCATAAAATTTGTGGCAGAAGATCTTCATCAATTAGGAATAAGCGGGAACCTGCTTCCAGACTTTCTATAACACCGGCAGCCTGTGAAGTGCTTCCACTGGCGTCCGGTGTAGAGAATGCCGTGGTATCTTTTTTATTTGGAAGATCCTTAATAAACATGGAAATATCCACATTACGGATCCCACGACCGTCTTCTGCCCGAAGTTTAACAGCGGTATTATCTGTAATGACATATTCCCGGCCATCCCCCGCAATATGGTTATAAACACCGGTCTGTAGTGCTTCCAGGAGAGTAGATTTTCCGTGATAACCACCACCTACAATTAAAGTAATGCCCACGGGAATCGCCATACCGGTGAGTGCTCCTTTATGGGGAAGAATATATGTTCGCCTCATGGAAGTGGGAGAAGAGAAGGGGACGCTGTTT
>OKVK01001748.1_pt1 | contig 10638 bp, 10 predicted proteins | sample 1604771 | NCBI WGS metagenome assembly OKVK01 (sample SAMN01760906, study PRJEB22395) | human gut metagenome | reverse complement strand
CACTGTATCATACGGCATTTTCAGTTCAGAAAATGCCTGCCTGTGAACAGTAACTATCCGTTCGCAACACTGTTACAGACTGTTGAAACCGGCCATGATTTCCTAAGTGCCATATAAGAAATCAGAAAATTTGCAAACCAGCCAGCCGGTACAGCAAGCCAGACAAATGCAATGCCAAAACATGGTGCAAAAATCATGGCAACAGACAGGCGGATTGCAAGGTTAACTATATTTGCAATGAGAAATGGGCGCATAATCCCAAGTCCACGCAGAACTCCATCTGTTGCCATCTTGATACCCATGAAGATGAAAAAACAGCCAAGCCATCTCATATAATCCCCGGACACCTGATATGCTAAGTCAGTTCCATCTTTACCCAGGAATAATGAAGAAATCTGTGTGTACATGGTTTCAATAACTACAAAGGCAAGAATTGCGAAACACAGGTCTAATACCAGCGCAGCGTGATATCCTTTTTTGATGCGGTTAATTTTCTTTGCACCAAGATTCTGTGAGACATACGGTGAAACCGCATTGCCGATGGACACAAATATCAACGAAAAAACATTCTCTACTCTCATTGTTGCCGCATAACCTGCGAGTGCCTGTGTACCAAATGGATTTACAACTGCCTGTACGATCATCATACCAATTGACACTGTGGACTGCTGGAGAATCGACGGTACAGCAATTTTGAGCATCAAATGTAATTCCTGACCATCAAACCACTGAAATTGACTCTTATATTGACGCATCCGGCAAAAGAAAATCAGAAATGAAAATACCGCAGAAATCCCCTGTGCAATAAGGGTTGCAAGAGCTGCCCCGAACACACCGAGACCAAGTCCTGCCACCATCCAAAGATCCATAAGAATATTTAAAATAGAAGAAAATATCAAAAGACCCAATGGTATTTTTGATTCTCCAATTGAGTTAAACATCGTTGAAAAAATATTATACATAAACAGAAATGGAAATCCTACGAAATAAATGCGGAGATACTGTACTGCTTCTTCCAGTATATCAGTTGGTGTCTGTAATAAATTCATCATTGAATGTGAAAAACAAAAACCAAAGCCACCCAGAAGCAGGCTTAAAATCAGAAAACTGACCAACGATGTTGACACAATTGTTTTCATTTTACCATAATCTCCGGCACCAAAATAGCGGCTTACGAGCACACCGGCACCGACACCGGCACCTAATGCCACACAAATAAATACATTCGTTAGTGCAGCACAGGCACCGACAGCTGCAAGTGCAGAGGAACCGACAAACTGACCAACAATGATGGAATCAGCCATATTATACACTTGCTGAAAAAACTGCCGAGAATCATCGGCATTGCAAATATTGTCAGTGCTTTAAGGGGCTCATCTGTGATTAAATATTCATCTTTTGACATTATCATATTTCTCCCTTTTCCCAGAGACTCTGCTCTGGCAAATTTCACAGATATTGTACCATAAATTTCAGCAAAAAGTCCTGTAATCTCGTGAAAACACCATCATCATATCCAAATGTTCTCTTTCCATGGACTTCCATACTTTCGGATACCTCCAGACAAGTGTCTGAAAACTTCTCCCACAGCCTGAATACCATAACCGGGGTAAATTGGCTCACACTGCCCCCTTCCCAGACACCATCCTTTTCCTGATATATAGCTGGTGTAAACTTTTCAGATTTTTTATTTTATCGTTATAGACAGTATTCACATGCTGTGCATATGGAAATATTTTCCCCGCTTCTTTCATTTCTGTAAATTGTTCTTTGTTATCAAAATGTCCTGTCATTAGTTTTACAAATCTTTCTACATTCACTATAATTTCCTGCCTTTCTGCAGATATTACTGCTCTTAAAACATAAGCTGAAGCCCCATTACAATGATCCACATATATGCGCAGGTCTTTGGTATCATTAATAATCCGACCTGCGGTTTTGTTTTACTGAACAGTGTTACCGGAAGATAACAGCCAAAAGAAATAATGATGGCTGCAGCCATCCTCGTCATATGATATCCATATGTATTTCCGGAAATCAGATATAAGATCATTACACCTATACCGGTAACAGCAAAGACCGCATTTCTTATAACAGATAATTTCATATTTCCTTCATCTGTACACCAGTTATTCTGCGGAAACATACATATCACAATTCTGATAACCGCTGATATCCATATAACAACCTCAATGACTACTGGTATTTTTAATTCCGGGAATGTATATTTCCATATATACATTAAAAGAATATAAAACATCGTCATTGTGATAGACGATACCTGCAATCCAATTCCAAGCTGTCTCTTTATTTTATCATTTGTTCCACGTACAGCCCTTATAATTCTTGGCACCAGATGAAAAGCATCCCCTCCACAAAGTGTCAATGTCAGTATTCCATATAGTACATACAGGATATTTCCTTTTGAGAATAAAAAAAATAAGGCTGCTGCTGCCAGATCAAAAGTCAGATACACTGCATCAAAGACTGCTTCCATCAAATCAGGAATCTGTGGTTTATAATTACTCTTTTTCACTTGCTCTCTCCTCTTAATAGCTCTTCCGCATTGTTACAAATTTTGTCAAATACATTCATACACACATGCTTTTCTTCTTCTGTCAGCCCTCTTAAAACATTCTGTGCAAACTGTTTTTGTGCGTTTAATCCTGCGTCCACGATAAGTGCCGCATCATCCAGAAGGACAATTTCAATATGTTTTTTATTATCTTTACTTTGTTTTCTTTTTATAAGACCTTTGTTTTCCAATTTTTTCAGTGAAGATGAAACATGTGATTTCGTTGACTTTCTGATCCTTACTATTTCCGCTGCAGTATTATGATGTGGATTATTAGTAATACTTCTGCTATGTCAATTATTTTTTTTTCACAATACGCATTGGTCCAGCCCGTGATATATGATCAGCATTGCTTATTGTATTAAAAAGACCTTCTGCAGAAGCCTGTTTCATCCTTTGATGAATCCAGCTTTTTCCACAGAAGGTCTTTTATTTTTCTACACATATTTACTATGTTCGGATTTTATTTGATGAACCCGACCTGTTTGCTGATGATTTCGACCTGCTCATCTTTCTTTTTATTATATTCCACTTTCTTCTCTTCAAAGTAGTTTCTTCCATAAGAATCAATGGATACGATCAGTGGTCCAAATTCTTTTACATGGCAATGCCACAAAGTCTCAGGCATTCCCAGATCTTTCCACTGTGCCTCCACGATTTCTTCCACTTCTACTGCTGCCACGACTGCATTTCCTGCAGGAAATACACAATGGATTGCACCAAAGTCCTTGCAGGCTCTCTCGGTATTTTCCTTCATGCCGCCCTTGCCTACAATGACACGGACGCCTGTGGTCTCTACAAATTCATACTCAAACTTTTCCATTCTCATAGATGTCGTAGGACCTACGGATACCATCTCGTATTTGTCATCTCCCAAGGGGCGGATAATCGGGCCGGCATGCAGGATTGCAGCATCTCTGACATCCACAGGAATCTCTCTTCCCTCTTCTACAACACGACGGTGTGCCACATCACGACAGGTTGTAATATCTCCTGTCAGGTATACAATATCTCCAATATGAATATCCTTTAAATCCTCTGCCGATACAGGTGTTACCAGAATTTTCTTACCATCTTTTATTTCTACTGCCATAATTATTCTCTCCCTTCTGAATTAGTTCTCTTCCTTATATTCAAAACCGGTATGGGTATCTACCGTAAAGTTTAAGTCCTTATCAAATACAATATGTCCTCTTCTGTGGCTCCAGCAGCCTACATTTACTGCCACACCAATCGCAGATGGATGGCGTGCGGTATTCTCAATGTTAACTCCCATGACAGAATAATTGCCACCCATACCCTGCGGTCCAAGACCAATGGCATTAATACCGTCTTCCAACAATTTCTCCATCTTAGCAGCGTTAGCATTGTCATTGTGAGAACCTACCGGACGCATCAGTGCCTTTTTCGAATTTAATGCTGCTGTTTCTACGGAAGTACCAACGCCGACACCAACCAAAAGTGGAGGACATGCATTCAATCCATAAGTTGTCATACGATCTAATACAAACTTGGTCACTCCCTCATAGCCTTCGCCCGGCATTAAAACCGTGGCATTGCCAGGAAGCGTACAGCCTCCACCTGCCATGTAAGTATAGATTTCACATTTATCGGAATTTGGAACAATGTCCCACCATACAGTAGGGGTTCCTTTTCCTACATTTTTACCTGTATTGTACTCATCAAAAGTTTCTACGGAATTGTGACGAAGCGGTGTTGCAACTGTAGCCTGCATCACTGCATCCTTCAGTAATGCTTCCAGATTATCAATCAGTGGGAATTTTGTTCCACATTTTACCCAGAACTGTAATACACCGGTATCCTGACAGGAAGGACGGTTTAATTTCAATGCCAGTTCCTGGTTGCGGAACATGGTATCGTAGATGACATTCGTCATAGGAGAATCCTCTTTGTCTCTCAGTTCCTGCAGTTTTGCGATAACATCATCCGGCAGCTTCTTTGCTGTAAATCCTACGAACTGCGCCATAATATCAGTCAGTTTCTTTACTTGTACTTCATTTGACATATTTTTTTCCTCCAGATTTTTTAATAATATAATTTAAAAGTGAAATTTTATCCTACGTGATAAAAATTTTATCCTACGTGATAAAAATTTTATCCTACGGATAAAATGGAAATGCTATTGGTAAAATAATCATGCTGATCACGGTTGCAATGACGATCAACGGCATTCCGGCTTTTACATAATCCATAAATTTATAGTTGCCGGCTCCGACTACCATCGTATTGGCAGGCATTCCGATTGGAGTAGCGTAGGCACAGGAACCTCCTATGACACATGCCATCAGAACTGCTCTTGGATCTGCACCCATTCCCTGGGCAATGGATATACAAATCGGTGCCATCAGGGCTGTAGTAGCTGTATTTGACATAAAGTTTGTCATGATACAGCACAGAATAAACACCACAAAAGTGAATAGTACCGGAGAAGGATTTTCACCCAATGCTCCAACCACCTTATCTGCAATCAGTTCTCCTGCTCCAGTAACCTCGAGTGCCTTTGCCAGAGAAAGCGTACCTCCAAACAGGAAAATAGTTTTTAAATCAATGGATTTTAAAGCATTCTTTTCAGAAATGACACCGGTGAGGATTAATAAAATTGCTCCTACGCAGCCTGTGATACAAAGTTTTACACCAATCTGTTCTTCAAAAATCATCCCTATCAGGGTGGCAATCAGAATCACCAGCGATAATACTTTTTTCCACTTTGGAACATTGCTAAAATCCTGTGACTCATCAAAAATAGAATCATCTGCATCCGTCGTGTCATGATGCGGTAAAATTTTAAATCCGATCGTAGCATAAAATAGAATACCAACGATCAGAATCGGCAAACCGACAATCGCATACTCGAAAAATCCAAATTTCAATCCCAACGGTTCAAGTGCAGATTGTGCAATCATATTGCCGGGTGCACCAATCAGTGAAAGATTTCCTCCCATTGCTGCTGCAAATACTAACGGCATTAAAAGTCTTGACCGCTTATACCCTGACTTCGCTGCAATTCCAATTACAACCGGAATAAGAACTGCTGCCGTACCGGTATTGGAAAGAAATCCGCTCATAACTGCCACAATCACCATGATTGCGATAATCAGACTGCGTTCCGTTTTTGCAAATTTTGTTACCAGACTTCCAATCTCATTTGCCATACCGGTTTCAAACAATGCCCCGCCTACAATGAACATGGCAACAAACAGAATCACGTTACTGTTGATAAATCCATTGAAAGCATCACTTACGCTCAACACACCGGTAATCACAAGACCAATGCAGACAATCATGGATGTCAGACCGAGTGGAATCTTCTCTGTAACAAACATGATAATGGCAAATGCCAGAAATATTAATGTAATTACTGTCGGGCTCATAGAAAACCTCCTTTTTTCTCTTTTTTATCATGTTAAAAAGTGACATGGCCTTGTCGTTTTCCTTTTGTAAACACAGCATATCGCATTTTCAGTATAATGTACATTTCATATACTTGACGTCAGCATAGTTTTTTCCTATACTGAAACTATAGTATAATTTTTCTGTACAATGACGGAGGATTCTATGACACTGACACAATTAGAATACTTTTGTATGGTATGCCGCTACCATAGTATTACCCGCGCGGCTGACGCGCTCTATGTTTCCCAGCCTACGATCTCCACTTCGATCCGGGATCTGGAAAAAGAATTTCATCTGAAACTTTTTAACCATGGAAAGAACAGAATTTCCCTCACCAAAGACGGTGCGGCTTTTTATCAGAAAGCAGAATTTATTCTAAAACAGACGCAGGAACTGTACACCGACTTTTCAAATATTGAAAAAAAGCGGCACCCGCTGCGGATCGGTATTCCTCCTATGATCAGCACGGTATTTTTTCCGCGGGTGACCGACCAGTTTCAGGAACAGTATAATATACCCATTCAGCTTTTAGAATATGGCTCCCTCCGCGCCCGTACTTTAGTCGACAATGAACAGTTAGATATCGCCATGGCAAATATGGATTTTTATAATCTGGATAAATATAACAGTTATGTCATGATGGAAGACAGATATGTCTACTGTGTTTCCAAGACGCACCGGTATGCCGGTGAAAAAGAAATTACAATGGATATGTTAAAAGATGAGCCCATTATCTTATTCAATACGGACTCTGTTCAAACCCAGACAGTCATCACCCGTCTGCGCAGTGCCGGGATCACACCAAATGTCCACATGTACTGCAGCCAGCTCGTTACTGTCCTTAATTTTGTCCGGGGTGGTAAATGCGGTGCTTTTTTGTATTCCTCTCTCGCTACCAATCCCCGTGATTTTGTTGTGATCCCGGTATCCCCGGAAATCACCAGTAAATTTGGTATCATCTGGAAAAAGGGTGTTTTTGTACCGGATCAGTTAACTAAATTTGTAAAATTCATTCAGGAGTATGATGTTACCCCTTATTTACCGAAACTTTAATCTGACAGTCTTGTTTTTTATCAACTTGTTTAGAAAACTTTACGGTAACTGCAATCACTCAAAATCTCTGGTAATGTTCGTAAGCCATTTATTTCTGAAATAGTGAATGAATACCACAGGCATTTTTTCGAACTCGTCCAGGGTCATGACAAAGTATACCCAGACAGGCGGCAGTTTAAAAACATATGCAGCAAGAAAAGTAAGTGGGACTGCAACAAGCCACATAAATATAGTATCTACGATCATTCCAAATCTGGTATCACCGCCACCCCTGAAGCAGCCGCATATAAGACAGGTATTAATACCTTCGCCCACAAAACGCCAGGTTGTCATAATGATAAAAATGCCAAGATAATAAATAGCCGTCTCTGTTAATTTATCCCGGTAGAAATCCAGTATCATAGGACGGATCGCCAGAATAACGACACATCCGATCAGGCTGACAATAAATGTTATTCTAAGCATTCGTTTTCCGTACTCTCTTGCTGTATCGATGCGGTCTTTCCCAAGTTCCTGACTGACAATGATCGTAGTAGCGTTGGCAAAACCACGGCAGGCGATAGCGCCGATATTTACCACCATAACAGCAACGGCATTTGCTGCAACCATATCATCACTAATATGACCAAGAATTGCTGCAAATGCTGAATTGGCAAAGCTCCAGACAACGTCATTTATCACGGCCGGAGTGGCAATTTTTATAAAGTCCTGAAACAGAATATCTGATTTTGCAAAGAAATATTTTATTCTGAATCTGACGTCTGAACTGCGTAATGAGTAAATCAGACAAATCAACACTTCTGAGATTCTGGCAATCACAGTGCCAAGTGCAACACCGGTAACACCGAGCTTTGGAAGACCAAACAATCCAAAAATAAAGGATGCATTACAAAGTACATTGACACAAAGCGAAACAATATACGTAACCGACGGCAGCATGATTTTCCCGATGCTTCGGAGAGAGCTCATAAAAATCTGTGAGAATCCCATGAATAAAAATGAAAATGAAATCACCTTCAGATACTCACTTCCGGCAGCGATCGTGTCAGGACTGTTTGTAAAAATCTTCATAATTGCCGTTGGCATAGTAAAAGAGATAACAAAAAATATAAGAGAAATAATCAGGGAGATACGTTCTGCGAGACCAAGAATCTTCTCAACTGTCTTTTTATCACCTTTTCCCCAGTACTGGGCACATAAAACCGAAGTACCTGTTGCCATTCCATAATATAAGCAGAAAAGAATAAACGTATACTGGTTCGCAAGCGATGAAGCCGACATGGCAGTCTGGCTCACGTATCCAAGCATTACCGTGTCTGCAATGTTTACCAATGTTCCGATCAGATTTTGGAGCATAATCGGAAATGCTAATGTCGATGCATATTTTAAGAAATCTTTTTTATTTAACATACAGTAGTTCTTCCTTAGTTCTTAGAATTTATATATAACAATTGACTGACCATACAGACTATACTGTCTGCAGATAATATATGCAAACAGGAGTCATTCTTCTATATTCTTAAAGCATGATTACCGCAGCATCAAGCCCCTCAACTTTTCCATTAAACGGTTCATCTCTAAGCAAATTATATTTTCCCTCATACTCGCTAAAGTTCTTTGCATTACTGCTACAATTAAAAATCAAGGCAATTGTCTCTTCGACATTTTTCCTGATCAGGACAATTGTTTCTTCCTCATCCTTTGTAATTGACCCTATCAGTTCGCCTTCTGAAATGCACGCATGTTTTTTTCGAATCCAAAGCAGCTGTTTATACCATTCATACATCTCTTTGTCCTGATATTCTTCATCCCAGTACATACCGCGCCTGCAATCCGGATCGTTTGCTCCCGGCATCGCAAACTCATCCCCATAATAAATCATTGGCATTCCCGGCAATAACAGCTGAAAAGCCGCTGCCAGATGCTGTTTTTTCTTATTTCCATTACACAGATGTAAAAATCTTGCTGTATCATGGCTGTCAATCAGATTCCACATAAGAGGATAACATTTTTTATTTAAACGTCCCTTCAAATATCCAAGATTCTGTATAAACTGACTGACCTGTATCTTTTCATCTGCCAGCAGATCGATCAGATTCAGATAAAACGGATAGTTCATGACCGTATCCCATTCATCTCCCTCAAGAAAATCTCCTGCATAATGCCAGATTTCTCCAATGATCAGCATATCCTTTTTTACAGCCTTGACCGCTCTTCTAAAATTCTTCCAGAAATAATGACTGATCTCGTCTCCTACATCCATTCGCCATCCGTCAATATTACATTCCTTAATCCAATAGCACGCAACATCTGTAATGAATTTCTCAACTTCAGGATTTTTCAGATTTAGCTTAGGCATTCCGCCATAGTATCCGAAGCATTTATAGTTTGGAATCTCTCCTCTTTCACTTTTAAGTGGAAATTTCTCAATATAATACCAGTCCAGATATTTCGATTTTTCTCCCTTTTCCATGATATCTTCAAATGCAAAAAATTCTCTTCCTGTATGGTTGAACACTGCATCCATGACGATTTTCATTCCACGTTTATGAGCTTCCTGCACCAGTTCCCTCAGATCCTCTGTCGTTCCAAATGAAGGATCGATCTGATAATAATCGATGATATCGTACTTATGACTTGAATATGATTTGAAGATAGGTGTCATATACAAAACATCGATTCCCAGATTCTGAACGTGATCCAGATGTTCAATTATTCCTCTGAGATCACCATGCAGATCATCCATAGACGAAATTGGTGCTTTATACCATTGTTCCTTATCTACCTGCTGCGATGCTGCAAAACGGGCCGGAAAAATCTGATACACGACCTTATTTGCTGCCCAGTCCGGCACCTCAAACATTTCTTCTTCCCGAAGATTCTGCGGACAATCAAACATTCTGTCCCTGTTTGTGATACATTCCTTAGAAAACTCATAATTGCCATAATATATTTTTTCACCCTGCGTGTCCGTAAATTCAAAATAATATCTGAGACATATCAGATGCATCTGAAGCTGTGCTTCATAATAATCATGAAACTGTGAAGTGGCAATCTTCTTCATCAGAATAGTCTTCCGCGTATCCTTGCACTCCATTGGTATATACTTATCTTCACAGTGAAGGATAATCTCCTTCATGTCATCTTTTTTAACCTGCACACGTATCACAAACAGATCCTTATCAATTGCGTAACAGAATCTTTTGTCCATGTCATGATAAATTGCTGAATATTCCATAATATTTTCCCTTTACATATTCTTTCCATTCAAATATTTTCTGCTGACACATCCTCGGAAACCATGTTTCTTCCAAGAAGAGGAATCCGATATCCGTTTTTATGCCTCACAAACACTCTTTCTGTACGGACAACACCATCAATATTCGTTGCAAATAACGGACAACCTGTGATGCACAGATGATTTCCAAATTCATCAATGTGATTCAGTTTAGATTCCGAACACTCCAAACCTAACATTTCATCTGCCTGATAACCGGTTATCTGTTCTGCTCCCTTATTCCAGAATTTAATTTTTCGATGTATATCCACATAATACACACCATCCTGAATATTATTAAGTATGCTTAAATACAATT
>OKVK01001747.1_pt1 | contig 10640 bp, 9 predicted proteins | sample 1604771 | NCBI WGS metagenome assembly OKVK01 (sample SAMN01760906, study PRJEB22395) | human gut metagenome | reverse complement strand
GGGCTGGCTCGCCGCAGCGGCGCTGGCGCTCCTCGCCCTCGTCGTCTGGCTCTCCAACCGCCATAGATCATAAAAAACCACGCTGCCCGGCTCCCAGGCAGCGTGGTTTTTATTATGATGCTTATTCGTAGATCGGGTGCTTTTTGACGAGCGATGCCACGGCGGCGAGCACGGCTTCGCGGTTTGCGTCGTAGTCGGTCGCGATCTTGTCGATGCAGTCGGCGACGACGGGCATGTCTTCCTCGGTAAAGCCGCGCGTGGTGCAGGCCGGAGTGCCGATGCGCACGCCGCTGGTGACGCCGGGCTTCTGCGGATCGTTCGGGATAGCGTTCTTGTTGACGGTGATGTGGACCTCGTCGAGCTTGATCTGCAGGTCCTTGCCGGTGATGTTCTTTTTGCGAAGATCCGCCAGCATCAGATGGTTGTCCGTGCCGCCGGTGACAAGGTCAAACCCGCGGTCGAGCAGCGCCGCAGCCAGCGCCTTCGCGTTTTTGACGACGTTTTCGGCGTAGACCTTGAACGCCGGCTGCGCCGCCTCGCGCAGGCAGACGGCCTTGCCTGCGATCACGTGCATCAGCGGCCCGCCCTGCGTGCCGGGGAAGACGGCGCTGTTGAGCTTCTTTGCAAACTGCTCGTCGCGCGAGAGGATCATGCCGCCGCGCGGGCCGCGCAGCGTCTTGTGCGTCGTGGTGGTGACAACGTCCGCATAGGGGACGGGGTTCATGTGAAGCCCCGCCGCGACAAGGCCTGCGATGTGCGCCATATCCACCATGAAAAGAGCGCCGGTTTCATCCGCGATTTCGCGCAGTTTTGCAAAGTCGATCGCACGCGGATATGCGGATGCGCCTGCAACGATCATCTTGGGTTTGTGCACAAGGGCAAGGCGGCGCACTTCATCATAGTCGATCATTTCCGTTTTCGGATCTACACCATAGGCAACGAAGTTATAATACTTGCCGGACATGTTCACGGGGCTGCCGTGCGTCAGGTGTCCGCCATGGGACAGATTCATGCCAAGCACGGTGTCTCCATAGTTCAGGAGCGCAAAATAAACGGCAAGGTTCGCTTGCGCGCCGGAATGCGGCTGCACATTTGCGTGTTCTGCGCCAAACAGCCTGCATGCGCGTTCACGGGCCAAGTTTTCTACGATGTCCACGCACTCACAGCCGCCGTAATACCGTTTGCCGGGATAGCCTTCGGCATATTTGTTGGTCAAATGGCTGCCCATCGCTGCCATCACGGCCTCCGAAACGAAGTTTTCGGAAGCGATCAGCTCCAAATGGTCGCGCTGGCGCTTGAGTTCCAACTCCATTGCTTCGGCAACCTGCGGATCCGTTGCGCGAATCAGGTCAAATTGAATCATAATGCCCTCCCGTTTTTTTGAATAAATATAGTTCAGCCGCGCATGCGCCCGGCCGATTATCCAAGCTTATTATAAAGGAGCTTTCCCCCGCTTACAACCATTGTTAAAGAAATCTCCATGCATTTTTCCGGTGCAGCCCATCGAAAAAAGCGGTCCAAGGCGCGCTGCCCGGACCGCCCGTATCCTTTTGTCATTCCGCCCTGCATGCCGCGAGAAGCTCGTCTCTCAGTGCAGCAATGCGCTCCACCGCCTCTGTCACAGGTACCTTTTCGCTCACCTTCTTGTCACGCGTGGAAAGTTCGATGCAGCCTTCCTTCAGGTTGCGCGGGCTTGCGACAACGCGCACCGGAACGCCAAGCAGGTCCGCATCCGAGAACATTACGCCCGCGCTCACGGAGCGGTCGTCGTAAATGACCTCCAACCCGTGTGCCTGCAACGCTTCATAAAGTGAATCCGCATATGCGCGCACTTCGGCATTGTCTGCACGCATGCAGCAAAGATGCACCTGCCACGGCGCGATAGACATCGGCCAAATTGGGCCGTACGCATCGTGATGCGCTTCGCATACGGAGGCTGCAAGCCGGCCAACGCCGATGCCATAGCACCCCATGATAGGATATTGCAGCTGGCCGTTCTGGTCAAGATATTGCATGCCCATGGTTTTGGTGTATTTGGTGCCGAGCTGGAAGATGTTTCCAACCTCAATGCCACGGGAAATGCTGAGCGTGTGCTTGCCGCACTTAGGGCAGATCCCGCCTTCTTTTACCTTGGCGAAATCGTGGAACGCAGCACCGGGGCAATCCCGCTCGAAGCAGAAGCCCGTGTAATGGTATTCCTCGCGGTTTGCGCCGCAGCAAAGGTTGTTCGTTTCCTTAAGCGAGCTGTCGAAGAGCGCCGTCACGCCCTTGGGCAGGCCGAGCGGCCCGATGTAGCCGGCAGCAATGCCGCTTTCCGGCGTGATGGTTGCCGGGTGGATCGCTTCGCCCAGAAAATTCGTGAGCTTGGTCTCGTTTGCTTCCAGATCGCCGCGCAGGAACAATATGACGTATTCGTCCGTCGCGTTTTTCTGATAAACAACCGCCTTGCAGGATTGTTCCACCGGCAGCTTCAGGAACGTGCAAACGTCCTCGATGGTCTGTTGGCCGGGCGTGTGTACGGGTGTGAGCGGGGCGTCCTCCGCATCCTTTTTGTTTTCAATGATGCTTTCCGCCGCTTCCATGTTCGCTCGCCAGCCGCATTCCGGGCAGGTGACGATGGTGTCCTCGCCCACGGGGGTAAGGAGCATGTATTCATGGGAAACGCTGCCGCCCATCATGCCCGAATCGGACAGGACGGCCACGGTTTCCGGGATGCCCGCGCGCGCAAAGATACGCTCGTATGCGTGATAGCAGCGGGCATAGTATTGTTCCAGATCCTCCTGTGAGGTATGGAAGGAATAGGCGTCCTTCATCGTGAACTCACGCACGCGGATCAGGCCGGCGCGCGGGCGCGCCTCATCGCGGAACTTGGTCTGGATCTGGTAGATCATGAAAGGATACTTGGAATAGCTTTGGCCATATTCGCGCACAAGCTGCACGGCCGCTTCCTCGTGCGTCATGCCAAGCACAAGCGGGCTGCCGTTGCGATCCGAAAGGCGCATCAGCTCACTGCCGACGCTCTGATACCGGCCGGATTCCTCCCACAGGGAAGCGGGCATCACCACCGGGAACTGCACTTCCTGGCCATCGATGGCGTCCATCTCCTCGCGAATGATGGCCTCGATTTTGCGCGTGACGCGCCGAAGCGGCATGTACGAAGAAAAAATGCCGTTGGCAACATATTTCATGTAGCCTCCGCGCAGCATCAGCGCGTGGCTGTCGATCACGCAATCGGACGGGCGCTCTTTAAACCGGTCCCCCACAAGGCGTTCAAGCTTCATAACAACAATTACCTCCGCAATAGGCGGCGCATATCGGCCGCCGCGCTTGTTTCTTATCCGATTTATTGTAGCAAACCCTGTGAAAAGTGGCAACGCCTATTTCGCGCAAAACCGGCCTCTTCGGCATTTTTCTGCAAAATCGTGTTTGCCGGCTCCGCGTGCATATGGTATGATTGGTGCGGAATTTGTCTCACCATAGGGGGTAATTCAATGAATTCAAATGCAAACAGGCGAAAGTCTCAGGGGATCGCGCTGCTCATTTTGGGCGTCGTTCTGCTTGGCATAGGGCTTATGGCTTTTATCGGTGTGCAAAGCGATCTGAAAAAGTATGAGGCTGAAGGCACGCGGGATTTTAACCAGCTCACTGAAGCCGAGCTTTCCGGCAAGCCCTATGTGAAAGGCCGGGTGGAATTCGTTTTTGAGGTGTTTGCCGAAGAATACACGACGAATTACGGTATTCGCCTTTCAGACGACAGCGATAAGCTTTATTACCTGATTCCGCTTGTAACGGAGGAGGGCTACATCGACTATTTCGTGACGCTTGAGGCAACCGAGCGCTATTACGACACGCTGAACCAGATTTACGAGGAAACCTGGGACGAAAGCCTGCCCGCCGTCTACACGGAGCTTTACCTTGACGATGCAAAGATCCGTTCTCTGCCTTCCAGCATTGAAAGGATTCTTTATGACTGGTGCGAAACCGGAGAATTTTACCAAAACGGCAGCTTTGTGGATTGGTGCGTTGCGTCCGATTTCTTCGGCACGACCGATTCCGCGGAAATCGTTTCGCACGTTCTGCCCTATATGATCGTGCCGGACAGCAAACCCGGAGGTTCCGCCCTCATCGGGCTCGTTATGGCGGGTATTGGCCTCGCGCTGCTCGTGGTAGCCGTCGTGCTTCTGAACAAGGCGAAAAATGTGCCTGCTGCGCCGAACGAAGCCTTTGCGTCGCAAGCCCCCGCAGAGGGATTCTCCACGCCGGAAGCCGCCCCGGCCAATGCCGCACCGTCCCGCACAAACTTCTGCCCGCAATGCGGCGCGCCGCTTGAACCCGGCGCAAAATTCTGCCCCTCCTGCGGTGCAAAAATGGAAGGCATGCATCGCTGACTTCCCGCTTTTCATTTTTTCAGAAAGTTGGTATCTGCTCATGGCACTCGATCCAAAAACCCTGCTGTGCGAGGCAAAAGCCCTGCAAGAGGAGCTTGTCACCCTCCGCCGCGACCTGCACGCCCACCCCGAGCTTGGCAGCTGCGAGGTGCGTACCACCGCGCTGATCAAAACGTATCTGGAGGAGTTGAGCATTGAAGTTCGCCCCTGCACCGAAACGGGCGTTCTCGGCATCCTTTACGGCGGTAAGCCGGGCAAGACCATCGGCCTTCGTGCCGACATCGACGCACTTCCGATTCAAGAGGAAACCGGCCTCCCCTTCGCCTCGAAAAACGCGGGCGTTATGCACGCCTGCGGGCATGATTTGCATACCGCGTCGCTGATGGGCGCCGCCAAGATTCTTTCGGCGCACCGCGATGCGCTTTGCGGAAACGTAAAGTTCTTCTTCCAGCCTGACGAAGAAGGCAATGGCGGTGCGGAGCGCATGGTCAGGGCCGGCTGCCTGCAAGACCCAGATGTGGACGCTGTTTTCGGCGGGCACAGCAGCACCGGCAGAATCGCCGGCCATTATGGTTTGAAATACGGCAAAACCTACGCGGCTTCCAACCCGTTCACCATTCTCATCCGCGGCCAGGGCTGCCACGGCGCATATCCCGGCAGCGGCATTGATTCTATTGCCGTCGCCTGTCAGGTCGTGACTGCGCTTCAAACCCTTGTATCCCGCCGGATTTTCGCAACGGATTCCGCCGTAGTCACAGTGGGCAGCTTCCACGCGGGTACCGCCGGAAACATCATTGCCGGCGAAGCCGAGCTCAAGGGAATCATCCGCACGCTTGGCCCTGAAATGCGGGAAAAGATGTGCCGCATGGTGAAGGAAACCGCAGAAGGCGTCGCCGCGGCCATGGGCGCTTCCGCGGAGGTACAAATTCGAACCAGCTACCCCGGCGTTGTAAATGAAGATGGGTTTACAGCGCTTGTGCAGCAGGCAATGGCCGAGCTTGTGGGCAAAGAAGGAATTGAGCTGGAAACCGTCCCCAACATGGGAACCGAAGACTTTGGGTATTTCATGGATGGTATCCCCGGCTGCTATTGCTCCTTTGGTTTTGGGGACGGAAGAAACGAGTGCCGTTTCCCTGCCCATGGCCCGTATTTCCGCGCAAATGAAGCCGGGCTCGCGTATGCCGCCGCCCTCCACGCAAACGTTGCGGTGCGCTATCTGAACGGCGGGCGTTAATGGGTTTCACACGTAAGAAAAGCCCCGGGCCATTACAGCGGCCCGGGGCTTTTTCACGGATGCCTTTTTACAGATTTTCTTCAATTGCTTCCACGAACGCCTGCTTCGGGCGCGCACCGACCATTTTTTCTACGATCTCCCCGCCGCGGAACAGGAAAATTGCAGGGATGGACATGATCCGATACCGCTGTGCAAGGGCGGATTCTTCATCCACATTCACCTTGCAAACCTTTGCACGGCCGCTGTACTCCTCGGCCAACTCATCCAAGATAGGCGCGATCATGCGGCAGGGGCCGCACCACGTTGCCCAAAAATCAACGAGCACGGGTTGCTCGCATCTCAGCACCTCCGCATCAAAGGTTTCTTCCGTCACATGCAACACTTTCTCACTCGCCATTATTTTCTCCTCCTTCATTCGCTCGTTCGGGTTCTTCCGTCTGCTCAATGATCTCCACCATGCGCGGCTTAAATTCCGTCATGCGGGAGAACTTCGGCTCCAGGGCACGCAGGATAAAGAACGCACCTGCTGCAAACAATACCCCGCCGAGCGCCGCGTACAAATCGCCCTGCAGGGAACCGATAAACGCACCCACAAGCAGTGCCACAAGCGGCACGCCATACAGAATCAGGCTTGCCTTAAGTACGCTTTTGGCATGCATTTCAATCCCAACCAGATCGCCGATCTGCGCGTTCAGCGCATTATCAATATCAATGTCGGCCTCATTGCTGCCCAAACGGAAGCAGGCGTTACAATGCCCGCAAGCGTCGCTGCGCACGAAGCGCACAACGGCCTTCTTTCCCTTTGTTTCTATCACCTTTCCCGTTTGACGCATCGTGGTTCCATTCCTTTCCAAATCAACTGGCTTTTGCCAAGTTTTATTATATCACATCCGAACCCGCGCGGCATCCCCAGTTTCAGCCTGCGCCGCCTTTTTTATTCAGGTTCCGGTAAATCAGCACACCGGCTGCCGCGAGCGCCGCCGCCACGCCGAATGCGATGAGCGCAAACTGGTAATTTTGAAGGCCGAGCGCATCTCCGCCAATGGTAGAAGTCACAATAGAGGGGATGCGCGCCGTAGAAGAAATCAGCAGCCACGTTCCAAGCGGCATCTTCGTGAGTCCAACGCAATAGGTCATCACATCCTTTGGGGTGCCCGGAATAAAGAACAGGAGGAATACCAGAAAGTTCAGTTCGCGCCCCGCCCTGAGGAACCGCACGGAATCAATCTGTTCCGGCGGGAAGAACACCTCCACTGCACGCCTGCCGAACGAACGCACGAACAGGAATACCACAAGTCCCCCGATCAGCGCTCCGAGCATGCAAAGGCCCGTGCCCTCCCAAACCCCAAAGGCATACCCGGCTGCAATCTCCAGCGGCTCGCCGGGAATGAACGCAACGATAACCTGCAGCGCCATCATGCCAACAAAGGACAGCCGTCCCCAAATTCCATGCGTATCCACCCAATCACGGAACTTCTGCGGATCGTCGATGAATTTAAGCAGCGGCCGTCCCACCAGCACACAGGCAATAGCAAGAAAAGCAGCAAAAGCAATAATCGCCGCAATCGTGCGCTTCATGCGCCGCTTTTCCTCCGGCGTACGGTTTTTGAAATCGGGCTTGCAAGGCATTTGCAATGGTCTCCTTCTGTTCGGGATGCCGGGTCTATTCTGTCCGGCTCATACAAAAGTATAACAGCACAACATCAATAAACCTTCAATACCGGATTATGGTTTTCTTAAATTTCAGCGATCCAAAAGCGGCCCAGGCGAACTTTCCGGGCCGCTTTTTGCGTTTGCGCTTTATTTTTCCACATCCGTGCAGATGTGCAGCTCCCGAAGCTGCTTTTCTTCCACTACGTTGGGCGCATCGGTCATCAGGCAGGAGGCCGTCTGCACCTTTGGGAACGCGATGACGTCGCGGATGTTCGTGGTGCCCGTCATGAGCATCACAAGCCGGTCAAGGCCATAGGCAAGGCCGCCGTGCGGCGGAGTGCCATACTTGAATGCGTCGATGAAATACCCAAAACGTTCGCGTGCCTGCTCCGGCGTGAAACCGATCGTCTCGAACATTTTCTCCTGCAATTCTGAAGAGTGGATTCGGATGGAGCCGCCGCCCGCCTCGTAGCCGTTGATGACCATGTCGTAAGCCTTGGCGCGCGCCTTGCCCGGATCGGTATCAAGCAATGCAATGTCTTCATCCTTGGGGCTCGTGAACGGGTGGTGGCACGCAACATAGCGGTTTTCTTCCTCATCCCATTCAAGCAGCGGGAAATCCGTTACCCAGAGCACATCGAACTTCGTCTGATCAATGAGGTCAAGCCGCTTGGCAATCTCAACGCGCAGCGCGCCGAGCGAAGCGTACACCACCTCGTTTTTCGCATCCGCAACGAAGAACAGAATGTCCCCCTGCTCCGCGCCCGCGGCTTTCTGAACATCCGCAATCTGCGCCTCGGTTAGGAACTTTGCGAACGAGCACTGGAGCCCCTCGGGTTTCAAGCTCATCCACGCCATGCCCTTTGCGCGGTAGATCTTCACAAACTCCGCAAGCTCGTCGATCTTCTTGCGCGGGAATTTCTCCACGCCGCCCTTGACGCAGATGCAGCGCACGCTGCCGCCGCCCGCAATGGCGGAATTGAACACCCCGAAGCCGGAACCGCGCACGATGTCCGTCACATCCACAAGCTCCAGACCAAAGCGGGTATCCGGCTTATCGGAGCCAAAGCGGTCCATGGCCTCCTGCCAAGGCAGGCGGCGCAGCGGAAGCGGCAGGTCAATGCCCTTGACCTCCTTCAAAAGCCGCGCAATAAAGCCCTCGTTCACAGCGAGCACATCCTCTTCATCCACAAAGGACATTTCAAGGTCAATCTGCGTAAATTCCGGCTGGCGGTCTGCGCGCAGGTCCTCATCGCGGAAGCAGCGGGCGAGTTGGAAATAGCGGTCATACCCTGCGATCATCAGGAGCTGCTTGAACTGCTGCGGGCTCTGCGGAAGCGCATAAAACTCGCCGGGATGCACGCGGCTCGGCACAAGGTAGTCCCTTGCGCCCTCCGGCGTGGAACGACCGAGCATCGGCGTTTCGATTTCAAGGAAGCCCTGTTCATCGAAATAGCTGCGGGTGATCTGCGCGATGCGGTGGCGCATCATGAGAATGTCCTGCATGCGCGGCCTGCGCAGGTCGAGATAGCGGTACTTCAGGCGGAGATCCTCTTTCGTGTTCACGTTATCGTCAATGTAAAACGGCGGGGTTTCCGCGCTTGAGAGAATTTTCAGCTCGCTTGCGATGACTTCATATTCGCCCGTTTTCATCTCCTTGTTGACCATCTCCGGCGTGCGGCGCGCAAGCGTTCCCTTTACCGCGATTACATATTCGCTGCGGATGGTTTCCGCAAGTTCAAACACCTCTTTGGGCAGGCCGGATTCGTTGAACACAACCTGCATCAGGCCGCTGCGATCCCTGAGGCCGATGAAGATGAGCGCGCCCAGATTGCGCCATGTTCCCGCCCAACCCATGAGCGTTACTTCCTGCCCGATCTGTTCCGCCGTAAGCTCGCCCACGCGGTGCGAGCGTTTCCAGCCCTGCAATAATTCAGCCATTGTTCTTCTCCTTCTTTATCGTTCCAAGATTGCTTTTACGGTTTCAACGAATTCCGCAAGCGGTGTTGCCGCCTCTTCGCCCGTCTCCATGTTTTTGAGCTTGATGACGCCGGTTTTCACCTCATCATCCCCGAGGATCGCCACAAAGCGCGCACCAAGCTTGTCGGCATATTTGAACTGTGCCTTAAAGCTGCGGCCAACATGGTCAAATTCGGCCTTCACGCCCGCATCGCGCAGCGCCTTCACAAGGCGCATGCCCTCGCCGCGCGCCGCTTCGCCCATAGCCGCGAGATACACGCCCACGGGTTCGGGCGCAGGAATCTCCCGGAAGCTTTCCGCCACAAGCAGGAGGCGTTCCATGCCCAAGCCAAACCCAACGCCCGGCATCTTCGGGCCGCCGAGCTGCTCCAGCAGGCAATCATACCGTCCGCCGCCGCAGACCGTCCCCTTGTATTGCCCCTCGGTTGAAATGATTTCAAAAACGGTCTTTGTATAATAATCCAGGCCCCGCACGATCATCGGGTCGATCGTATATGCGATGCCCATCGCTGCAAGCGATGCCTTCAGTTCCTCGAAATGCGCCTTGCAGTCATCGCACAGGCAGTCGATCATCTTCGGCGCGCCGGCTGCAATCCTCTTGCACGTTTCCTCCTTGCAGTCAAGGATGCGCAGAGGGTTCTTTTCAAAGCGCGTCCGGCAAGTCTCGCACAAACCGTCGTAATTCGCCTGAAGATACTCCCTGAGCTTTGCATTGTATGCCGGGCGGCACTCCGGGCAGCCGATGCTGTTCACGTTGACGGAAAGCCCCCCGATGCCGAGCGTGCGGAACAGGTCGAGCGCAAGCGCGATGCACTCCGCATCCACGCTTGCGCGCGGCGCGCCATAAACCTCCACGCCAAACTGGTGATGCTCGCGCAGGCGGCCTGCCTGCGGCTTTTCATAGCGGAACACGGGGCAGTAAAGATAATACAGCTTCGTGGGCTGCGCCTCGTTGAAGAGCTTGGACTCCATAAACATGCGCGCAACGCCTGCCGTCCCTTCCGGCTTGAGGGTCACGGAACGGTCGCCCTTATCGGTAAAGGTGTACATCTCCTTTTGTACCACGTCCGTGGTGTCGCCCACGCTGCGCAGGAAAAGCTCCGTGTGCTCAAGCACGGGCGTGCGCGTTTCATGAAAGCCATAGGTCGCGCAGAGTTTGCGCATCAAGCCTTCGATATACTGCCATTTGTAGCTTTCCTTCGGGGTCACATCCCGCATCCCCTTGGGTATCTGGTATTGCATCGTCCTTCTCCTCACATATAAAATAAGGGTTTTCCGTTCCTTCTTTCAAAGGGACGGGAAACCCGCGGTGCCACCCTTGCTTGCGCACATCGCCTGCGCGCCGCTCATGCCCCGTTAACGCCGGGAAATACGACCGCGCCTTA
>OKVK01001742.1_pt1 | contig 10657 bp, 10 predicted proteins | sample 1604771 | NCBI WGS metagenome assembly OKVK01 (sample SAMN01760906, study PRJEB22395) | human gut metagenome | reverse complement strand
TGTCATCTGCAGCTGCTTTCGTGGTATCATCCGTAGCTGCTTCCGCTGCCGGTGTGCTTTCCGTGTTTTCCGCTGCCGGTGCTGCCTCCGTCTGAGCAGCTGCTTCCACTGGCTGAGCAGCGGTTTCTTCTGCAGGTGCTGTCTCTGTCTGAGCGGCTGCTTCTGTATTTTCTGTACTTTCCGCCGCCGGAGGGTTGACCTCTGCCGCATAGGCGGTCAGGCTGCCTCCGAGTCCCAGACAGAGGGACAGGGACAGAATCAGTAATCGTTTCTTCATATTCATAACATTCTTTCCTCCCGTAATGTTTGCTGTTCGATCTTTCCGTCCTTTAACCGGATCTCCCGGTCTGTATAGCGGTACATTTCTTCATCATGGCTGACCAGTATGAAGGTCGTCCCCCATTTCCGGAATATCCGTCCCAGGAGTTCCATCACTTCCTGTCCGGTTCTGGAATCCAGGTTTCCGGTTGGCTCGTCTGCGAAGACGATGGCCGGGCCCGTTACAATGGCACGGGCAATGCCGATCCGCTGCTGCTGTCCACCGGACAGCTCTGTTGGTTTATGTAAGGCGTGATCCCGGAGTCCTACCAGATCAAGGATCTCCATGGCACGTTCTTTTCGGTCTTTTAGTGAGATTCCCCGGATCTGCAGGGGCATGGCCACATTCTCCCATGCGCTGAACTGAGGAAGCAGGTTGTAGGACTGGAACACGAATCCGATGTGCGCCCGTCGGAAACGGCTCCGTTCTTTTTCATTCAGCTGTTCCAGATGCTGCCCCAGAATCTCAATTTCCCCGGCTGTGGGGCTTTCCAGTCCCGCCAGCAGACTTAGAAGAGTTGATTTACCGGAACCACTCCGTCCGCTGATGCAGAGGAACTCTCCCTTTTCTACCTGCAGGTTAATCCCATCCACTGCATGGATGGTGGAATCTCCTACCTGATAAAGCTTCTCTGCCTGTCTTGTTTCGATGATTGGTTTCATAGTGTTCCTTCCTCCTCATGTCTGCCCGGAGGCATCACATAGGATCGTTCTTCCCCTGTCAGTCCGAATTTTCGTTTAATCCGTAATAATTTTCGAATCCATGCTTCCCCCACGAAGTACAGCACCAGCATGGTGCAGATGCCATGACTCAAATCGAAGAAAAAGCTGGATACATAAGCTGCTGCCACGGTCTGCCAGGTCAGGGGTCTGACATAACCGATGATGTAGAAGAGGTTCATCACCCACCCATAAGCAAATCCGGATGCCAGTCCGTAGATACAGAGGCGGATGGGTTTCTTTCGTTTTCCATTCTTCTGTGGCTGTTCTTTTCCTATAGGGCCAAATATTCCTGCTTTTACCAGCAGTCCCGCCACAAACCCGATGCACCCCCAGCAGAACATCTGCCACGGAGTCCATGGTCCCTGTCCAAACAGGAAGTTACTGACGAATCCTGCCAGAGCTCCGGTGAGATATCCGGCTTCCGGTCCGAAGGCTGCCGCCGTGATAATGATGATGGCACTGACTGGTTTAAAGTTCGGTAAAGGAATCAGCGCAAATGCGGTTCTTCCCACCACGCACAGGGCTGCCATCAGTGCAATGGGAACCAGTTCCCGTGCCTGTGCCCGATGTCCGTCAGGCCCTCTCTTCCGGTCAAAGACCAGATAGAAGGGCAGTGCCGATACAAGCAAAAACAAAAACGCCAGCATCACATCACTGTTCTGTATTAAGGTATCCCGGAAGGTCCACTCGGACTTGATATGGAGCGCTGGGCGGTGGTTCATGAACCATGCATAGGCCAGTAATAAGACCGGAAGCACCAGTGTAATGATGGCTGCTGCTATCTTTGTCCTCCTGCTTACGAAGACGCTGCGTTTCTGCATGCAGCAATCACCTCCTCGCAGGTAATGGCTCCCGGAATGCAGTCACCTGCAATGAGTCCGGCAGAGGTGGTATAGAACCGGTTACCGCTAAAGAAAGCATGCGGTTCTTCCTCTGATACGATCTGTCCGTCAAAGAGCAACGCACACCGGTCGGCATAGGCCGCGGCGAATTCCAGATCATGGGTGACCAGCAGAATAGAAATGCCCTCCCTGCAGAGTTCTTTCAGATACCCTGCCAGATCTCCTTTGAGACCTGCATCCAGTCCCTTGGTGGGTTCGTCGAGCAGAAGAATATCTGCATCTCTTAATAAGAGTTTTCCAATGGCTGCTCTTTGCAGCTCTCCACCGCTTAAATCATAAGGATGGGCATAAATCTTGTCCGACAGATTCATCCTTGCCGCCATGGTCTTTGCCTTTTCCTCATTTCCATCCGCGCTGTCCATAAGGTCTTCCCACAGGGTATCTGTGGTAAAGAGCGCTTTGGGGCTCTGGGGCAGCATGGCCAGTCTCCTGCCTTTTTCCATTTTGACTTTTCCTCTCAAGGGTCTGGAGACACCTGAGAGCAGTTTTAACAAGGTGCTTTTGCCGGAACCGTTTCCGCCCAACAGGGCGGTCAGTTCCCCTTCCCCGACGGATAAGGATAATCCTCTTAACACATCGGGACTTTTTTCCTGATAGCGGAACCAGAGCTCCTTCGCTTCCAGCACCGTCTTGTGTTTCTGCGATTCCTTCGTCGGAATCTTTTTATCGGGAAGTATATGAATATGAGTATTTTCAAGCAATTTCGGAAGCGCATTTCTTGCCTCCCGGATGCTGATGGGGGTCTTCTCCTCCGTCGGATACAACCCCTCCTGTCTCAGTCCACTGAAGATCCGGACTGCCCCGGGTAACCCCGGATAGATTCTTGATATGTTCTTTGATGAATCTGTCAGATTTCTTGATAATTTCTCTGCCACCCATTGCGGAGTATCCAGAAACTGTATCTGGCCTTTCTCCATGAGCAGGACTCGATCTGCAGTCTGAAAGACTTCTTCCAGACGGTGCTCACAGATGATCACTGCCACTCCCAATTCCCGGTTAATCCGGGAAACCATCTGCAAGAGATTCTGAGATGCCAGCGGGTCCAGCATACTGGTTGGCTCATCCAGAACCAGAAGTTCCGGATTCATGGCCATAATGGATGCCAGATTGAGCATCTGCTTCTGTCCGCCGGACAGTTCGTAAGTTTTCTTATGGAACCAGTCCTCCATGCCGAAAAAGCTCGCCATCTCGCTGACCCTGCGTCGGATCGCGGAGGTGGGAAGCGCCATATTTTCAAGGCCAAAAGCCAGCTCGTGCCAGACAAAATCCGTCACAATCTGATTGTCCGGGTCCTGCTGGACAAATCCGATCTTTACGGCCGTCTCTTCCGGCGACATCCCGTGTACATTTTTGTCATGAAAATATACAGTTCCTTCCCTTGCTCCTGCAGGAGTCAGTTCCGGCTTTATCTGCCTGAGAAGAGTCGTCTTTCCGCAGCCGGATTCGCCGCAGATCACCAGATATTCTCCTTTGTCTATGGAAAAGCTGATCTCATCCAATGCCCTTGTCCTGGCATCCGGATAAGCAAAGCTTAACTTGTCAATCCGTAAGAACGCCATCTTACTGCCTCCTTGCCTTCCAGGATGGTCGGCAGGCATACAAGCACTGCAAAGATACAGTACATAAAAATGCCGCTCTCCCCCGTAATCACCACATCCATGCGTGGGTAGAATTCCATGGTGCCATGCCCGAAAGCTCTGGCAATGATGCACATGCCTCCCAAGATCAGAATACCTGTTAAGAATCTGGCATCTCTGGAATCAAAATGGAACAGATGGAAGGTCGTCCTTCTTTTCAGGCCATACCCTCTTGCTTTCATGGAATCTGCCTGTTCCACTGCATTTTCCACGCTCCATCCAATCAAAGTGGATGTATGGCGAATGGCTGTATGTAATTTCGCCATACTTCCTTTTTTCTGCTCCCGCAGCATCTCCTGCCCCTGCCGGATGTCTGATAGCTGATTCTGCAGTTTGGGAATCAACTGCAGTGTCATGGTAATCAGAAGCGACGTTGCCGGTGCTATCTTTCCAAAGAGATAAAGGAACTTATCACTGGTCATGATTTCCTGATAACAGGCAAACCACAGAATCAGTGCTCCCAGTGAAAGTCCTGCTGTGATTCCATAGCAGATAGCTTCCAATGTAATCCACTGATCCATGAACATGCCAAGGAGCGTCACCCCTCGGTGGTTCACAAGCGGATTGGCGATTGCAATTAGCAGAAACATGGGACCTACGAATCGCAGGATTCCCACTACCTTACGCCTGCCGCCCAGCATCCACAGGAAGAGGATGGCCCCCACTGCGGAAATAAGCAGCATCACCGGGTGCATACAGGCCAGTGTCATACCGATCACCAGCACAAAGTACAGGAAGATGCACACCGGATGAAGGTGTTCAAAGTATTTTGTCATTTCATTCCCTCGTTGTTGTCTGTCAGTTATCAGTCATGATTGTCTTTCCATTCTTTGCCGTATCCATTGGGATCTCCATTTTCCAGATCACACCCAAGATCACAGGTATAGTTCCACTCGATGACATCCCCACTTTTCACTACATACTGACCGCAGCCGTAATTGGGATACCATCCATTCACACAATACATCCAGCCGGACCAGCGGCCACCGTCGAACTCATACAGGTTGTTGATACCCTGAATATACTGACCACCATTGGTTCCCGTATATTCCATCTGCAGTTTGTAAGTATCCCTTATCGTGCAAAGAAGATCGAATACGGTTTCACCCTCCTCAAATTCCATCGTAGTTACCGGAAGGATACATCCGCTGGACGGTACGATGCCGGCCCATTTGGCTTCCTTGTCCATGCCGTTATTGACAGCTGTATCACATCGAATGGTGAAGGTTACTGTGTTTTTCTTCACTGTAGTCGGATTTTTCTTATTATCCTCGTTCTTATCAGTTCCAGAATCCGGAATGGGAGCTTCATTCTTTTTTTCTTCTTCCCTTGATGGAGCTTTCTGATCGTTTCCATCGGTCTCCTGCTCCGGAACTGTCTGTTTCTGTTCGGCTTCCGTCTCTTTCTTCTTCTCTGTATTGGCGCTCTCTGTCAGTCCATACAGACCTCTTAAGCCGCTCTCCTCTTCTGTATTATTATTGGCAGAAGCGATTTCTGTTGCATGACGGCCGGACTGTTTCTTATCAGCGGATAATTTTCCTTTCAGCCACGCCATCACCCCGGTGCTTTCCGGTGTAACTTCTTCCTCGGTGACCTCTCCATCTTCCCCGACGTAATCAATATCCAGTTTGCCGGAGCTTCCGAAACCGCCGATATCATCAACGCCGCAGCCGACAGTACTCATAAGTACCGTTGCCAGCATCAATGCTATGACTGACTTTTTTAACCATTTCCTTTTCATTTTGTTTTCCCTCCCTTGAAAATGGGTAATAAAAAAGGCAACGGAAAATACAGACCCATTGATAGGATCCCTCCGTTACCTTCGGTGTAATGTCACTGTGTGTTCGACATGGAAATCTTCAGCGATTTCCTTACCCTTATCAGGCTGCTTCTCTATCGTCCGACTATTACGGTGCCACATCATGTTCAGGAGTTCCGCCTGACTTGATATTGATTCAACCTTTATATTTTTATTGATTCATTTCTTCTTTTTTCTTCTTCTCTGCTGCTTCTGTCCGCAACATCACCTGACTTTTATCATTGAGTGATGGCAGTCCGCATGCTTCCAATACATCTTTCCATAATCGGAAACGCTGCTTCAACGCTTCCTGATTGGGGATGTCTGCTTTACTGGGTGAATATCCATGCTCGATGTAATACTGCTTCACCGTCTGGAGCAATGCAATATCGCTCTCCGTCAATGGATCTCCCGACTGCCAGAACAGATCTTTATGATTGATTCTTCTTTTTGCCTTTTTCCAGCTCTGATTATCCTGACTCATTTGGAATTACCCACTCGCTTGCCCCACTCTATTGCATCCTGACGTCTCCTCATGCAATCAGGATCATTCAATATAGGTAATCCAGCAACTGTGAGAACATTTTTCCATATACCAAACCGTCGTTTCAAAGCAGCACTGTTCGGCATATCTTTTTGTGATGGTGAATATCCATGCTTTTCATAATAGCGGATCAGCAAATCCAACATCTTATGATCATCTTCTGTCAACGGATCACCTTTTTTCCATCGCTGTACTTGATCCTGTTTTAACTTATTTCCAGTTTTGCTTTTCTTAGGATCTTCTCTTCTCACCTTTTCCCCTTCGCCCATCAAAAATGAATCTTTGACGTGCCTCCAAAGATATTTCGTAATATATCAACTAGTAAATGCTGTATTCTGACTTAGACCTTCCTGCCTACTCGTCGCCCTTCTCAGTTGCCCAATGGTTATTGCGACTTTCGTAGATCATTACAGCAGGGATAAAAACTGTAGCAGATTCTCACTGCTTTCCCAGAACCGGATTCGATTCTGACTCATTTACTTTATTTGATATCAGTATTGATTTATTCTGTCTTAAAGTGGATATACTAAGTATTAACAATGCAATACATCCTAGAATATACCCATCTAAGAATGAATCCGGTTTTGGGCTGTAAAACAGCATGTTTCAGCTTTTTCTGACCAGAATTTTGACGGCTGACAGATCTTATGACATACACAGGCTGCTGATCTGAGACTTCTTGTATTCCATGGATGGATGTACATATCTGTCTAATGTAATCTTCACGGAGGAGTGACCAAGAAGTTCACTAAGCACTTTGATATCCATCCCGGACTCTATGCACCGGGTAGCGAAAGTATGCCGCAACGTGTGAAACTTAAAATCCCGCAACCCATGAGTCTTGCAAAATTTCTTGAACCATGAAGTCATCGTCCGAGGTTCTACGGGTTTAAGATTGCCTGACAATACAAAATCAGCATCTGAATGCAGTTTCTTTTTCTCTTCCAGCCAGCTTCTCAATTGAGGATGAATGGGAATCGTTCTTTCTTTATGATTTTTCGGCGTATCAAGAAGCAATCTTGTCTTTCCCAGCTTTGCGACCTGCTCTGGCAGATTTTGGACGCGCTGCAATGTATGCCGAATATGAAGAACCCCTTCTTCTGTATCAATATCCTGCCATCGGAGTGCACACAATTCGCCGAGGCGAATACCTTCAAAAAGAGCAATCAGGATTCCAAGGGCGGTTGTATCCCGATTATTCATACAGCTGTGAACCAGAATGGCTGACTCGGAATTGGTCAGAACTTCGATCTGCTTTGCTTTATCTTTTATCTTTTTTTGTTTCGGAACAATATGCAAACTACCCGGAGCCTGCGCCAGACAATTTTTTAAAATGGTATTCACTGTTTGGATAGAACTTTCCGCCAGTGAATTTTTTAACTGCAAAATCAAATTTTTATAGAGTTCTTCATCAATCTCCGTGATCGTTCTGTATCCCCACTCTGGAATAATATAGCGCTCAAGATAGTTCTGGTATTTCATTCGTGTAGAATGTTTCCAGTCAGCACTGTTTTCAGAAATCCATTTCAATGAAGCCTCGTAAAATGTGATGGGAGCTTCAGTGACAGGTGGATGAATCACCATCTCAATTTCATAATCTTTTTTGCGTTGAAGAGCCTGACAACAGGTCGGAGCATAAAATGATTTGTATAAAATCTTTCCTTCCGCAGTCCGACCAGTGATAATTCTTGCTTCCCAACGACCATCTTTTCTCTTGTATACATTCTGTCCTTTTTTCATACATTTCCCTTTCCGGAGTTTCCCTGATGACCAGTTTTCTGACGGTTTATATCGCACATATCTGTGCAAAATAAGAAAAATACCTATATAATAAGAACGTCTGAGTAACTGATTTTTGACAAATTGCCCAAAAACAATTGACAAAACAACCGGATACATATATTATTCATAGTAAAGAATGCTTCTTAGATGGGTATATTCTAGGATTTTTCTTAATATTAATTGCTATGCTCCACTTGTTGGGGAATCCCCCAATCCCCTGAAACTCATCTTTCGATGAGGCCACGCTTCGGCATCTGTTGTTCTTCATTCAGAAATGTTCTTGTGATTTCCTGTGCGAGTTGAAATTTTTTCATTTCCGATCTTACTTCCCTGTATTCGCGATACCATTCTTTCTTTTGTTCCAACACTTTTGTATATTCTTCTGTAAGTTCTTTGCATCATATACACTTTTTGTTTTGGAATGAATGTTAATCAGCATCTGGAACGTTTTCGGATTTTCTTTTTTGAATGTCACCCCGGAAAATCTCACTTTTGGAGATTTTATCCATTTTTATGCATTTTATTATTCAAGCTTTTAATTTTTTATGTGCAGGCAGGTTGACAAATCTATCTGCTCCACATATAATGATTCCAGAATCATAAAAACCTTTGGTTTTTGTAAGGACGGCGTTCTATTTTTTTGCTTAAATACAAAATAAAAAGCCCGAAAATCCAGTCAACTGGACTCTCGGGCTTTTTAACACCTGGCAACTTACGAAACAATGAACATTGCCAATCTATTTCTTAACTCTTCCATCAGGCAGAATGGTGCCGCTACAACTTTCCCCACAAGTTTTAACAGAAACATAAGCAAATCCTCCTCTTTTTCCTTCATTAACAAAAGTATAAAAAAGAGTTTCTCACAACGCAAGTTTGTTTTGGATATTGATACATAAAACATCCCATAAATGAAAAAGTCCCACCGGGTTGCGCATGAAAAATCAGAGGCGTGGTGGGTTCTGTTATTATCATAATACAACTTTTATTGTGGCTGTCAAGATTCCTTTTCTAAAAAAGAATACAAGCTCCCACTGATTATCTTCTTTCATTTTCTCAGTTACAGACTCAGCTTTTTGCATCTGATTGATGATGATCTGTAATCTGTCCTACGCTTGCTCATTTATATCTGCAAGGTAAGTCCAGAGTCTGATAATTAGCCAGTAACTCATTTAATCCGTTTCTGAATCTCTTCAACAGATGGTAGCTGCTTTTCCAGATTATCCGGCAAACTACTGGTTATTTTGTATTCGCTTACACCAATCGGCTTTGAAATATCCTTGAGTGAATATTCTGCGACCACATTATTTTTGTTTTTGCACAGAAGCAAACCAATGGACGGATTATCCTGCTCTTTCTTCAAAATGCCATCCACGGCTGACAGATAAAAGTTTAGCTGACCAGCATATTCCGGCTTAAAATCTCCGGTTTTCAATTCGATAACTACATAACAGCGGAGATTCAGGTTGTAGAACAACAAATCAATGTAAAAATCATCACCGCCCACATTCAGGTGATACTGATTTCCCAAAAATGCAAATCCTGTTCCAAGCTCCAGAAGAAGCTTTGTGACATCCCGAACCAGTGCCTGCTCAATATCCCGTTCCAGCATATCTTCTCTGAAAGGAATAAAATCAAAGACGTATGGGTCTTTCATAGTCTGTACTGCTAATTCACTTTGCGGAGACGGTAAGTGGTGCTCAAAATTTGTGACCTTATCTGCCAGAACCTGCCGCTGATACAAGTTGCTTTCAATCTGATGGACAAGAACATTTCGAGACCAGCCGTTTTCCGCTGACTTTTTAATATACCATTTACGTTCATCCATATCAGCGACCTTATCCAGAAGAACTATATTGTGACCCCATGGAATTTGTGCAACAACCTGTTGCACAAATTCTCGGTCTGGATAAATCTCTGCGAATTTTGCCATATACTTCAAATTACGAACAGAATATCCTTTGCTTTCTGGAAAAGCAATTCGAATATCTGCTGCAAGGTTATCAATAAACTTGTTTCCCCATGATTTATGTTCATTGATCACGCAACCAATATCATAATAGAGAAGCAGCATATCTGCATTCACATGAACTGCCGCACGATATTGTGCCGCAGTAATTTCACTCTTAATATTTTCAATAATGGAAAGATACTCAGCCGTATTCATTAACATACTCATCGCCTCGCTTTCACGTAATTCCTATCATTATTTTCTCTATATAAGATGCTCATATACAATTTTTAAATAATTCAGGTAACCACATGAGCACAGATACAACAATATTAGCCATTCAGCAGCACCGACATCAATTCGTTGACCTTCTTGTACACCCTCAGCTTTTTTGCATATTTTGGCTTACCGTCCAGTTTCTTTTGTTTCCACAATTCCAGTGTCGTCTCATATGAAGACACGCTTCCAAGCGCATGCTGAATCGCCGATCTGCGAAGATAAGATGGCATCTTTGAAAATTTCTGGTCAAAGTCATATCTCGCCCGGTTTTTCTTTGTGCTATGAACCAGATGCTCCGCTGCATTAAACCGTTTTTGCGGATTGACAATCCGAGAAAGCTCCTCCCAGCTCTCTTCATATACACAGATCAAATATCCGACTGCCTGGCGATAGATATACAGCGTATGGCGAATCGGTATATTCTGTTTTTTTATTTCCACACCATAGCTGGATACTACCTTCATCAAAAACCTCTTTACTTTCCTGCTTCTTTTTCTTTCTGTCCTTTGATATAAGTAAGAACCTGTTCTTTACTTCGGTCACTGACTGTTACTGCACAATATGACGGATTCCACAAATGTCCTCCCCACAATTCCCGTTTTAATTCCGGATGAGAAAGGAAAAGCTGCCGTGCAAGATTTCCTTAGATAATGACAGAGATATTTCGCCCTGCTTATTCTTGTAGCAACCAATCGGCTATATCGTGAATTTCGATTCCTTCATAGC
>OKVK01001740.1_pt1 | contig 10696 bp, 7 predicted proteins | sample 1604771 | NCBI WGS metagenome assembly OKVK01 (sample SAMN01760906, study PRJEB22395) | human gut metagenome | reverse complement strand
GTAGCTGCTGAACGGGGCTTTATTACCCGTCAGCAAGCTGTTGAACGAGTGCAGAAGATAGTTACTTTTCTTGATAAGGAATGTACGGCTTATCATGGTGCTTATGCACATTGGATAAATGGCGCAACGGGAGCAACCAAACCTTTCAGTGAGAAAGACAACGGTGCCGATTTGGTTGAGACATCCTTGTTATTTCAAGGTTTGCTTGCCGCTCGAGCCTATTTCAAGGAAAATACGGAAGTAGAAAGCAGGTTGCGTGCCGACATAACCCGTCTTTGGGAAGCTATTGACTGGACTTGGTTCCGGAAAAATGGTGAAGATGTACTATATTGGCATTGGAGTCCCGATTACGGTTTTGAGAAGAACCTGGCAATAAGAGGATGGAATGAGTGTCTGATTACTTATATACTTGCTGCTTCGTCTCCAACACATGCTATCGATAAAGTTGTATATGAAGCGGGCTGGGCTAAAAATGGAGGAATCAGGAATGGAAAATCTTATTATGGCATCACTCTTCCTTTAGGTTCGGATAAAGGGGGACCGCTGTTCTTATCTCAATATTCTTTTCTAGGCATTAACCCACAAGGACTGGAAGACCAATATGCCGATTACTGGATGCAAAATCGCAATCATACGTTGATTAATTACAATTATTGTAAGGAAAATCCTAAAGGATATACGGGTTATAGCGCTTCTTGTTGGGGGTTGACGGCAAGTGACGGCGATACGGGATATTCAGCTCATTCACCTACTAATGATAAAGGGGTCATTGCTCCAACAGCTGCTTTGTCTGCATTTCCTTATACTCCGGAGGAGTCAATGGAAGCGCTGCATTTCTTCTATTATAAGATGGGAGACAAACTTTGGAAAGATTATGGTTTTATAGATGCCTTTAATTTGACGGCAGATTGGTACGATACTCAGTACATAGCCATTGACCAAGGGCCGATAATCTGTATGATAGAGAATTATAGAACAGGTCTCCTTTGGAATTTATTTATGTCTATACCGGAAATCCAACAAGGACTGAAGAAGCTTGGCTTTCAGAGTCCGTGCTTAAACTAAAAGAATGATTATGATGAGAATATTAATATATTTGATACTTTTGCTATACCCTTTTAATTTGATTTCGGGACAGAAAAAGCAGAAGCGGCTTTCTGACGACGAACTTATGACCCTCGTTCAGAAGCAAACTTTCCGTTACTTTTGGGATTTTGCCCATCCTGAATCCGGATTGGCGCATGAACGGAGTAACGGTGGTGCCGAGACAGCTACCATTGGTGGGTCGGGATTCGGAGTGATGGCTATCATTGTCGGCATAGAACGCGGGTTTATCACCCGTGAACAAGGTGCTGAACGTATACTGAAGATTGTTCGTTTCTTGAGCGACAAGAATACCGACAGTTATCACGGCATGTGGGCACATTGGATGAACGGTAAAACCGGTAAGACCATTCCTTTCAGCCGTAAGGATGATGGAGCCGATATTGTAGAATCCGCTTTCATGTTCGAAGGTTTGTTGGCTGCCCATCAGTATTTTATAAAGGATAATCCGACGGAAAACCGTATCCGGGGAATGATTAATAATCTGTGGCGCCAAGCAGAGTGGAATTTTTTCACTCAGGGGCAAGATGTGATGTATTGGCATTGGTCACCCTATAACGGGTGGGCGATGAACCATCAGATTAAAGGTCATAACGAGTGCCACATTATTTATATTTTAGGTGCGTCTTCTCCTACTTATCCGATTGCCGAGAGTGTTTATCATAAAGGCTGGGTCAATGCGAATACTTTTCTGAATGGTCGGGAGTATTATGGCATCAGGCTTCCTCTCGGAAACGATAACGGTAAGGGCGGTCCTTTGTTCTTTACTCATTACTCTTACATGGGGCTTGATCCGCATGGCTTGAAGGACCGCTATGCTGACTACGAGGAACAAATGAAGGCCCATACCTTGATTAACCGTGCCTATTGTATCGACAATCCGAAGGGATATAAGGGTTACGGTGAGAAATGCTGGGGATTGACAGCCAGTGACGGTGATAAAGGCTATTCGGCCCATAGCCCCGGAAATGATTGCGGCGTGATTACGCCTACTGCGGCCCTTTCATCCATCCCTTATACACCGGAATATTCTTTGGAGGCCATGCGCTATTTCTATGAAGAACTGGGTGACCGTCTTTGGGGTGAATATGGGTTCAAAGATGCATTTAATCTGACTGAGGATTGGTTTGCGCCTTCGTATCTTGCCATTGACCAGGGACCGATTATTGTGATGATAGAGAACTATCGCACCGGTTTAATTTGGAAGCTTTTCATGAGTCATCCCGATGTACAGAAGGGATTGAAGAGATTAGGCTTTACGTCTCCTTATTTGAATAAGGCTGATTAGGTTTGGCAGGATTTGATTTTGGTAAATTTTATATAGATTAAAAAGGATTATAACCATGAAAAACGTGCTTTTCAATAGTGTATTGGTTGCTTTCGTATTGCTTGTCGCCTCGTGCGGCAAGCAACCGGAAGCTAAGGTGGAGGTGATGTCGTTTAATATCCGTCTGGATCATGTAGCGGACAGTATGAATAACTGGAAATACCGTAAGGATAATGCAGCACAGATGATTGCTTATTATGCTCCGGACATTGTGGGCATGCAGGAGGTGGTAAAGAATCAACTCAATGACTTGAAGGAGCGTCTTCCTCAATATACTGCCCTTGGCGTAGGTCGTGCAGATGGAAAAGAGAAAGGCGAATATTGCTCCCTTTTTTATAAGACAGAGCGTTTTGAGCTTTTAAAGAACGGAGATTTCGGACTGAGTGAGACTCCCGATTCCATCGGAAAGAAAGGCTGGGATGCGGCATGCGAGCGTATCGTGACTTGGGCTGTGTTGAAAGACAAGGTGAGTGGCAGGAAAGTAGCTGCTTTCAACACCCACTTTGACCATGTAGGTGAGGTGGCACGTCGAGAAAGCGCTAAGTTAATACTCGAGAAGATAAAGCAAATAGCGGGAGAGCTTCCGGTAATTATCACTGGAGACTTTAATGGAACGGTAGACTCCGAGCCGGTCACTATATTGACGGAAGGTGGAATGAGGAACGCTTGTTCCACGGCAAAGGTCGTTTACGGACCGACATGGAGCTTTCATGACTTCGGACGTATTCCGGTGGAGAAGCGCAGGCTGATAGATTTTATATTCGTAAATGCTTCTGTAGAGGTGGAGCGTTACCGCACAGTTGGCGATAAGCCGGACAATGGCTATCTTTCCGACCATGCTCCCGTATTGGTTACTTTGAAACTGTAAAGAGGCACTCGTCTAATTCTATTCTGCATTATTTACAAATCATAAGGGCTCAAGAAACACTTGTATACTGAACCTGATTCAGTCGTATAGTGAATGCCATTCAGTCGTATACTGAATAGGGTTCAGTCGTATACTGAATGCACTGTATTCTAACTGTACTGATAATCAGTAAATTATAAAACGGTGTTACGCCTTTGATAAATTACAACAAATAATGAATACATGAAAAATAAACTATCCTGGGGAATTGCCTTGTTGCCCTTTGTTCCTTCGGTTTGGATGCAAGGACAAGAACAGAAACAAGGAATAGGAAACAGGCGTCCTAACATTATTTTTATCATGAGTGATGACCATGCCCGACAAGCAATGAGTATATATGGACATCCCATAGGTAAAATAGCTCCTACTCCCCATATTGACCGTATTGGGCATGAAGGGGCGGTATTTCAGAATAATTACTGTTGCAATTCCATTTCCGGTCCCAGTCGTGCAGCCATACTGACTGGTAAGCATAGTCATAAGAATGGTTTTATGAGGAATGGAAATAAAGGATTTGACGGTTCGCAGCAGACACTGCCGAAGATATTGCAAGCAAACGGTTATGAAACAGCCATTATCGGCAAGTGGCATCTTGTTTCAAAGCCTACCGGGTTTGACCATTGGATGATTTTGAATGATCAGGGAGATTATTATAATCCGTATTTTATTACCGAGGGAGATACCACTCGGCATAAAGGATATGTAACTGACCTCATCACTCAATATTGTGAAGACTGGATGAGTGGGCGCGAGGATAAGAATAAACCTTTTTTCCTGATGATGCATCACAAAGCCATTCACCGTAATTGGGTGCCTGCCGAACGGCATTATCATTTGTACGAACACACGCAGTTCCCTTTACCCGACAATTATTATGATGCATACGAAGGACGTTATGCGGCACAAATGCAGAAGATGAATATATACCGTGATATGTACGAAGGTCACGACTTGAAGATGGTTGCGGGTATGAATAGCGACAGTCTGCTATTCGACCCGTGGCCTCATGCTTTTCTTGGTACGATGGAGCCGGATGAGCGCCGCCGTTTTATGGATGCCTATCGTGAACGGAACAATGAATTTTATTCGAAACAGCGTACTTTCAAAGAGGTGGCAGAATGGAAATATCAGCGTTATTTGCAGGATTATATGGCTTGTGTGGCAAGCGTGGACGAGAGTGTAGGAGAAATATTGGATTATTTGAAGCGTACCGGATTGGATAAAAATACGATTGTCGTTTATACTACAGACCAGGGGTTCTATCTGGGCGAGCACGGTTGGTTTGATAAACGTTTTATGTACGAGGAGTCTTTCGGTATGCCGATGGTAATGAGCTGGCCGGGACATATTAAGCCTGGAACGCAGGTAACAGGATTAACTCAAAATATTGATTTCGCTCCCACTTTTCTCGATATGTGTGGAATTGAGATTCCTGAAGACATGCAGGGAGTGTCATTTCGTCGGTTGGTAGAGGGAGAAAATACTCCACGAAACTGGAGGAAGTCACTTTACTATCACTATTATGAATTCCCCGGTTTTCATAGTGTCCGTGCACATTACGGTGTCAAGATGGAGCGCTATAAATTGATGCATTTTTATGTGGATGACAAGTGGGAACTTTATGATTTGAAGGAGGACCCGGCAGAAATGCATAATTTGTATGGTGAAAAAGGGATGGAGAAGGTTGCTGCAGAATTGAAAGCGGAACTTGCCCGCCTGCAGGAAGAATATGATGTTCCTGAATCTCTGTGTAAATAATGGTGCATATTTCGTGATGTATAAATGAATATTTAGAAATATAAATGTGGATAATATGATGAAAAGATTAAGTGGTCTGGTGCTGCTGTTGTGTTTGGCGAATTTCCTTTCTGCACAGGACATGCGTATGGATACTTATTGTAATCCTTTAAATATCGATTACACGTACATGATTTATAATTCGGATAAGAATATCTCCTACCGTTCTGGTGCCGATCCTGCCGTGGTGGAGTTTCGGGGTGAATATTATATGTTTGTTACCCGTTCACACGGTTATTGGCGTTCCAGGGATTTGCTGAACTGGGAGTTTGTACGTCCGGGCAGGAACTGGTATCCGCAAGGGTGTAATGCTCCGGCGGCACATAATTACAAAGATTCGGTACTTTATGTGACCGGTGATCCTTCCGGTTCCATGAGTATCCTTTATACGGATAATCCGGCTTCAGGAAACTGGGAAGCTGTTCCGGCAATTTTGCATAATCTGCAAGATCCCGATTTGTTTATTGACGATGACGGTAAAGCGTATATGTTCTGGGGTTCTTCCAATGTGTATCCTATCAGGGGAATGGAACTGGACAAGAACCGGCGTTTCATCAAGAAGGGAGAAACGAAAGAACTCTTCAATTTGGATATGCCTAAACATGGCTGGGAACGTTTCGGTGAAAACCATACGGATACTGTATTGGGCGGATATATTGAGGGGCCTTGGCTGACGAAGCATAATGGGAAATACTATATGCAATACGGTGCTCCGGGAACGGAATTCAATGTCTATGCCGATGGTGTTTATGTGGCCGATTATCCGATGGGGCCTTATACTTACCAAAAGCATAATCCGGTGTCCTACAAGCCGGGTGGTTATATGAACGGTGCCGGACATGGAAGTACCGTGCTTGGTCCTGGGGGCAGTATTGGCATTTTGCTTCGATGTCACTCTCTATCAATGTGAATTGGGAACGTCGCCTTTGTATGTTTCCGGCAGGGTTTGATAAAGATGGCATTATGTATGTAGATACCCGTTTCGGAGACTATCCCCGTTATGCACCTGCCGTACCGGGCAAGGCTGGACAGTTCCGTGGCTGGATGTTGCTCTCGTATGGCAAGCCGGTGACGGCTTTTACTACAAAAGACGAATTTAAGGCAGATGCCCTAACGGATGAACTGACTAAAACTTTTTGGCTTGCCGAGGCTAATGACGAACGGCAGTGGGTGATGATTGATTTAGAGAAACCTGCTGATGTGTATGCTGTTCAGATAAACTATCACGATTATCAAAGTAATATGTACGGTCGCTACGAAGGACTCCATCACCGTTATCTCATCGAAGGTTCTCTTGATGGTGAGAATTGGGATATATTGGTGGACCGTAAGGAAAGTTATAGGGATACTCCGAATGATTATGTTGAACTGGCATTACCCAAGTCTGCCCGTTATATCCGTTATAAAAATATAGATATACCGACACCGAATCTGGCTATATCTGAACTTCGCGTCTTTGGATTGGGTACGGGGAAGGCACCGCAACAACCCAAAAAGTTGGTACTTGACCGCCAAGCAGACCGTCGTGACATCTCCATCCGTTGGGAGGCTGTGAAAGGTGCACAAGGTTACAACATACTTTGGGGCATTGCACCGGACAAACTTTACAGCTCTTGGATGGTCTATGATAAGACTGATTTATTGATGAAAACCCTTACTGCTGATCAGGATTATTATTTTTGTGTGGAGGCTTTCAATGAAAATGGTGTATCTTTACGTTCGGAAGTTAAACATGTAAAATAAATAATAAGATGAAACGTATAATCGGCATCCTTTGTGGATTATTCTTTTTCTTGTTTTCGTTTGCACAAGAAACCTTTCAAAAGGAAACTTATATCTCTTCCCGTGGAGATACATTGTTGTATCGTTTGTTGCGTCCAGAGGTGATGAAACCTGATGAAAAGTATCCTTTGGTGCTTTTCCTGCATGGTGCCGGAGAGCGTGGCAATGATAATGAGAAACAATTGGTTCATGGTGGGCAGATGTGGCTTAATCCTGTAAACCGCGAAAAGTATCCGGCGTTTATTTTGGCTCCGCAGTGTCCTGAAACCGGATATTGGGCATATACGGAGCGCCCTTCATCTTTTGCTCCGGCAGATATGCCGTTGGAAGTGCCTGTTTCTCCTATTTTCCGTACGTTGAAAGAGTTGTTGGATTTCTATCTGGCCATGCCGCAGATAGACAAAGACCGTATCTATGTTATGGGACTTTCTATGGGAGGAATGGGTACATTTGACATGGCTGTCCGCTATCCGGAGATTTTTGCGGCAGCAATACCTATTTGTGGAACAGTGAATCCGGCACGGTTGAAGGCTGGCAAATCGGTCAAGTTCCGTATTTTTCATGGAGATGCGGATAATGTAGTAACTCCTGAAGGATCGCGTGCAGCATATCGGGCCTTGAAAGCTATTGGTGCCGATGTGGAATATATTGAATTTCCTGGTTGTAATCATGGTAGTTGGAATCCGGCTTTCAACTATCCTGATTTTATGGAGTGGCTGTTTAATCAGAAGAAAAAATGATGAGAATATTGTCTGTTATCGGAGCGCTCTTTTTAGGGGGCGCTTTTTTAACTTCTTGCACCACTTCCGGTCGGGTAAGTACTTTTGTGGTATTGCCGGATACGCAGACTTATCTGGAGCAATGTCCGGAGGTCTTCGATTCGCAAGTGGACTGGTTGGTTGCCAACCGTAAGAAAATAGATGCCGTGTTCCAAGTGGGAGATTTGACACAAGATAATTCTCCGGTGGAATGGGCATATATGCAGAAAGCTTTTCATCGTGTCAGCCAAGCAGGAATACCTTATTCTGTCGTATGGGGAAATCACGATATTGGCAGTAAACCCGGTAAGTTTTCGGACATACATAACACTGCAATGGCCAACAAGTATTTTCCTCTTTCCGGCTATAAGCGGAAGAGCTATTGGGGAGGTAGTGCAGATGGAAAGACATTGGATAACTATTTCATAAATTTCAGGTCGGGCGATACCGATTGGCTGGTCTTGAATCTGGAATTCGGGCCTTCTGATGAGGCTCTGCAATGGGCCGATTCCATAGTGGGTATTCATCCGGATAAGCTTGTCATATTGAATACACACGCCTATTTGTATTGTGACAGTACGTTGCATGACGGGAAAGACTGGTGGCGCCCTCAAGGATATGGCATCGGCAAAGAGCTCGGGCGCACAGTGAACGATGGTGCTGGAATCTGGAAGAAATTGCTTCTCAGACATCGCAATGTGATAGCTGTCTTTTGTGGGCATGTCTTGAAAAGCGGAGTTGGCACGCTGGTCTCTATAGGGAAAGAGGGGAATAAAGTGTATCAGATGCTGGCAAACTATCAGCGTGGTGTGGAAGGCAGTAGATTGGGAGGTGAGGGCTACTTACGCATTGTAACTTTTAACCGGAAGACAAGGGAGATAGATGTGAAGACCTATTCGACTTGGAATAAAGCCTATCACCCCTCCGAACATCATAACTTTAAGTTCAGAGAGGTGGACTTTGATAAATATCTACGCTGAAATTTTTCAGAAAATAGATTCCTGTGTCTGTGTGGTCAGCAGTTCCAAAGCCTTGATGCCCATAACGGAATTCCCTTTCTGGTTCAGTCTTGGGCTCCATACTGCGACTGAATAACGCAGTGGATAAACTGCAGCTATGCCGCCTCCTACACCACTTTTTCCAGGAAGGCCTACTAGATAAGAGAACTCTCCGGCTTCGTCATAAAAACCACATGTTTGCATGATGGCATTGATCCTTTTTACCTGAGAGGAGGTCAGAGTGATGTTTTCGAACGCAAAGGCTTGTTTATGGTTGGCGAAAGGTAAAAATGCCTTAGACAAATCATAACAGCTCATCTCTATGGAGCATTGCAGGAAATAGAAGCGGAGTACGCGTTCTATGTCATTGTTTATGTTATGATGATATTTCAACAGATTGGTAATTGCCGCATTCAGGTAGCCGTTTTCGCGTTCGGATAGGGCTACTTCTTCATTATAATCAATCTGGTTGTTTCTGCTGAGTGAACGGACAAAACGGATATATTCCTCTTTTGGATGCTTTAAATGGCTCAATAGAATGTCGGTCATCACAATGGCGCCGGCATTGATAAATGGATTTCGGGGAATACCTTTTTCTACCTCTAGTTGCACTAGCGAGTTGAAAGCAGTGCCCGAGGGTTCTTTACCCACTCTTTTCCATAGATTGTCTCCTTCAAGGCTTAGGCACATGGCAAGGGAAAATACTTTCGAAATACTTTGTATGGAGAAGCCGGTAGTAGCTTCTCCATGCATGAAGGTTTCGCCTTGTATGGTGTGAATGCACATTCCGAACTGGTCCGGATTGATTTTGGCGAGTGCCGGAATGTAATCAGCTTGCTTGCCAATAGTGGCATAAGGCTCTATTTCCTGATGAATACCTTTCAGTATTTTCTGATAATCCATATTATAGTTCTTTTATTTCTCTATATAGTCGCCATTGTCCCTAATGAGTTCTATCAGCTTTTCCACCGCCTCTTCTTCGGGAATGTTCTTTTCGATGCACTCCTTCTTCTTGTAGAGGCTGATTTTGCCTCGTCCGGCGCCTACATAGCCATAATCAGCATCGGCCATTTCTCCGGGACCGTTGACAATGCATCCCATGATTCCTATCTTGAGTCCTTTCAGATGGCCGGTGGCTGCCTTGATACGGGCAATGGTACTTTCCAGGTCGTAGAGGGTGCGTCCGCAGCCGGGACAAGAGATGTATTCGGTCTTGCTGGTACGTACACGTCCGGCTTGCAGGATACCGAAAGCAGTGGCATCCACTACTTTGCCGCTTATGGTTTCTCCTTGGTTGAAGAGAAGGATACCGTCACACAGACCGTCGAAGATGAGTGCTCCCATGTCTGCCGCCGCTTTGATTTGCAGATTTTCCAATTCGCTCTCTGCGTAGTGTTCAAAGAAGACTACCGGATTCTTCAGGCCTTCCTTCATCATCTGGTGTACCAGGGCGCGTTGTTCTCCCAATCGGTTGGGATGATTGCTTTGCGAAACCAATACGACTTCCGGATGATACTTTAGGCAGGCGATGGCTTCGTCATTCAATCCCATATACGTGATGAAGAGGAATTTCAAAGAAGCGCCGCAGCTGCTTAGGAAAGGAAGCTGGTCTCCTTTAAAGGCAGGCCAGGCATTGTCCGGTTCCGTTCTGCCGTTACTGTGCTCCATCCAGACATCGGCATCGATGATACATTGCATGCCTTCCGGAAGTTGTTCGGGGATGGAACGTCCCGTATAGATATAGTCCGGCACGAAGGCCTCTTTCAAGTCCTCGATGTACAGCTTGGAAGCGCCGGTTTTGAGCGCCTTTTCCTCAAGACCGTCCAGCTCCGACCCCTGACCGACGTCGCCGGAGACGGCAACGACCTCGCAGTTGTCGTAGTGCTCCTTGAGCCACGGGATGATGATCGAGGTATCCAAACCGCCCGAATACGCCAGAACGACCTTCTTAATCTGCTTTTTCATAACCGCACCTCCGCATAAAATAATCATAAGTATTTTATATTTATGCATTATAGACGGA
>OKVK01001736.1_pt1 | contig 10710 bp, 12 predicted proteins | sample 1604771 | NCBI WGS metagenome assembly OKVK01 (sample SAMN01760906, study PRJEB22395) | human gut metagenome | reverse complement strand
TTTTATCCGTTTTTCAAGTTCCCAGAATTTCTCTGATGCAGGCTTTTTATCATCATTCAGAAAATTTGCATACTCTTTAACAAGACCTTCCATATAATTTTCCTGCCAGCCTGATAATCTTTCTCGAAATAATTTCCAATCCTTTTTGCTTATGTCCATGATTTTGAACCTCCTCAGTCTCATGTTAGTCTCAACAAACAATTTCAAAAATGAGACTGGCTTGAGACTACAACTTTATAATTCACCTGCAAATACCGATTTTATCGCATTTTTCTATATCATAGTGTCTCCCTCAGTCTCAAATCTCGTGAGACTTCGTTGAGACTAACTTCGGAATATTCTTGAGTGAAAGTTTGGGTGTTACATTGAATGCCAAATTTACTGACATTTACTTACCTAATTTTCCATTTCCCACCATTATCTGGACCTTTTCGTTCTATGACACCTTTATCCTTTAATTCAGATATATATGCCTTATTTTTTTCTGAACTCTTCCTAGTGTTATATGGAGGATCAATATAGATACATTTGATTTTCCCCTCATACTGTGGCAAAAGAGATTTTAATGCTTCTAAATTATCGCCATGTATAATCATGTTCTCACTGTGAATATCATCTTTATGCTCACCATCTTCATCATAACTATACTTGCGTTCAAGAACTTTATATGGCATATCATTATGATGATTTATTACCTTATCTTTTCCTATCCAATCCAATGTAGGCATATTTACTTGCTCCTTATCTATAATTATTGCAGTTTTTCTATTGTCTCAATTATCATTTCAGCTTTATCCGTCAACACATACTTTCCCCTTGTTTTTTGCTCGACGAAATCCTGTTTTTGTAACGCACTAAACATACTATTAATCTTCATTTTGCTACATTTCAAAGTTGTAGCTATCTGTTGTTGTGTTAATGGAATCACTTTCTCGTCTAATATTATAACTTCATTATCATGCATCAATTTCAAAAGGTCATAATAATCATTCAAAAATAATCCGATACCCATATTTTCTCCCTTAGTTGCAAATAAAAATGTATAGATAAATCATATCACATTTTTGTTGTATTTTAAATATCATTTTTTTGTTATCTATTTATCTTTAACAGCTAAAAGCAGAGGAATTACCTTCCTCTGCCCCTATTTCCTATCTTATCTCTTACCTTTTCTTTATCAGCATCTCTGCTAACCGTTTCATCATAAATCCTCTGAAACTCCTCATAAAGTTCATCCCCATCCAGCTTCATTCCAAGTTTTTTCATTACATCCGAGAACAGTCTTATACTTCCACTTACATCAGCAATATCAAATCCGAATATATCTGCCTTAACAGAATTACTGACATTCTCATAACCACCAAGCTCTGATATTCTCCTGACAATCCAGTCAGCTTTGTCCACAGGTTCAGTTTCTCTAATTTCCACATATTCACCTTTATCTGTTACGTCAGTAATATCTTCATCCATTCTTGCCGTATTTACATCAGACACATTACGAATATCTGGCATTACAGACGTATCATTCTGATTATTGTTAGGATTCATTACCTCAACATTTGTATACGGCTCAACAACCGCTTCTGTTGTTATCTCATCCAGCATATCCTCTTCCATCCCCGGTATCTCAACATCCCTGTCAGCAACAATCTCCTCCTTCCCCGACACCGCATAATAAACTGTATACAAATCTTCTTTTATAATGTCATCAGCAAGCTGTATCTGCCCCTTAATTTCCCTTTTCTCCTGCTTCAGCTCATCCAGTTCTTCCTGCACTTCCATGTGCCATATCTGATATTCCCGGTACTGCTCTTCATTCTTTATACTGCGTTTCCGGCTAGAGCTTTCTCTGTATATCTCCTTCTGTCTGTCCTCAATCTGCTGGATTTTTTCTTCCTGCTCACTTATGAAATCCACAAGCTCCACAACACTTTTGATGTCATTATTTACAATCAGCAGATATTCGTCCTGTAACTGATGAAACCGCTTCAAATCCTCTGTATACTTTGCTCCACCGACTGCAAAACGCTTCTGCTCTACAATCCTTAATCTGTATAGCTTTGCATAAAAATTCTTCTGGAATGATGACAGCTTCGCCCTGTGCAATCCTCTGATATCCGACGAATAAAAGTAAGGCTTTGCCATCCAAGGCATATCCACATGATGCCTTAACGTCTCTTCTGAAAACATCTCGTCCATCTTTGCAAGTTTATGATAATACCGAAATCCCGGTGCCTGCACTTACATCCACGCATCTTTCTTAAATACATATCCAAGTCTTTTCATCAGATATTTAAAATGCTCCACATTTCCGGCTGCATACGCACACATCTTAGCATCACGAAGTATAATATCCTTCATGGACATTTCCTTTTCCCACTTGTCCCTACTGATATTCTTTGGATTTCTGCTATACTCTGCCGGCATTATGGAAAGTCCAAGCTCATCACAATATTTATTTGTAATCGGCTGCAGATGATTCTTCCAATTGCCTTTAGGTGAATTATACTTCTTGCCGGTTGTCATACTCACACTATTCCAGATCAGATGCCCATGCATATGTTCCCTGTCAGTATGAACTGCATACACCGCCTCATAATCATTACCAAGCACATCCTTTGCAAAGTGCTCCAGCACATACATTGCCTGCTCTGCCGTCACTTTTTCTTCCGGTGAAAATGATATGATCACATGATAGCCCTGCCTTTTACCTGTCTTATGAAATATATTCTTTGTCTCTTCCATCTGCTCAAATGCTGTATCTGGCAGGCAGTTAATACCGCCCACCAGTATACATTCTTCTGTCTTATCCGGATTCTGGATATATTCCAAAGCATTCTTCAGGTGCGATGCTGGATTTCTGCCCTCTGACTCCTGTATATTTAAGATCTTTGTAATCGCCATACTTCCAGCACCTCCCCGAATGTTTTCTTTACATCATCCAGACTGTTCTGCAATTTATCAATATCGCTGTAATACAATCTCCCCTGTGAATTGCCAAGCTTTACCGTCTGATTAATATTATTTGCAATACCTGCTATGATACGGATTGCTTTTGCCCTGTCCTCAGGATAACTTGTATCTATGTTGCCGCCCGTCCGGATCAATTCTCTTATATAGGCACTTGCTGTCATTCCCGTCCGGTTAAGTGCCGCTTTTAGAATATCCATATCTTTCTCCGACAGCTTCACAGATACCTTATGATCTTTCCTGTCAGACTTGTATCTTCGCTTTCCATCTGCCATACGTTTCTCCCCTTTCGTAGTTTTCTAATGCTGTATCAAACCAATCTCTTTTTATCTGTACCATTGCTTTTTTCATCCTTTCCAAAAGTTCTGCTTATAGGTTTTGCAAGATGCGGAAAAGGTCGGACCTTTTCCCGAAAAAATATAAACGCCATCAGCGTTTACATAATTTTTCGTCTTGGCAGGAGCACCTGCACCCTGTATATGATAATATGTGGTGGTTAATGTACCACCACAATTACTGATATGGTGGCACTTTTTGCCATCACTTTACTGTTTTAGTGGCGTTTTCCGCCACCACTTTTCCATTTTGATGGCACTTTCCGCCACCATGGCTTTTTTCTCGCTTATCTGAGTGGTGGCGCTTTTTGCCGTCACTTTGCTGTTTTGACGGCGCTTTTTGCCCCCACTTTTGCATTTTGACGGCACTTTTTGCCCCCACACTTTTTTCAGCTCTGATTTGTGCGGGGGCGCTTTCTGCCCCCACTTTGTGGTTTTGGGGGCGCTTTTTGCCCCCATTTTCATGTTTTGACGGCGCTTTTTGCCCCCACACTAATGAAACTGCATTACCACATCCATAATAACGATTTCCTCTGCCATCATCCTGGTCTGTGTTCTTAGCTGTAACTGTTCTGTAAAGGAATTTGGATTCTTTGGCTTATGCTTTTTCAGCCACTTAGCTTCAATATCATAGAGCAGCTCATATGCTGTATCATTGACTTCATCCGCTCTCTCTTCAAGCTCACCGAACCGCACCAGACTCTTATATCTCATTGGATATTCTTCCTTGATATATTTAATCCACATACGCCCATACTTTCCTACATCTATATCTGCCTTCTCTGTTCCTGCGACAAGCACCGGATAAAAGATTCCATCCCTTTCTTCATATGGGATGCCAAGCTTTTCAAATGTTGTCTTACTCATAATGATTACCGCCTTTCTCATCACTCTGCAGAATATCAAGCACATGCTTTAATTGAACCAGCAGTTCTTCAACATCTATACCTCTGTCAGATTCATCTAATGTCTGTAATTCTTCCAGTATCGTATCAAGATGCACCTGTACTTTCTTTGCCACCTTCATTCCACCAACAACCCTGATTTCATGCTTCAGAAGACATTGGATGATATAATCCTGTTTTGAAAGTCCGCTGAGTGAAACCTTCACATTCAGCTCCTGTGCTTCCTCCGGTGACATACGAAACGCTACTACAACATTTCTCCATCTGTTCTTGGCATCCAGCCTTTTCTCGCTCATAATAATCTGCTCCTTCCGATATAAAATCTATTCTTTTAATTTCTGCTGCATATATCCAGCAAAACTTGTACCGGCATGATTCATAATGTTTTACATAGGCATTATCAGACTGCCTTGTACTTATCAATGCTTATAATTTTTTCCGCAGCCGCATCCATATCAATCATAGGTGCTGTTTCCTCTGTCTGCATGATTTCTACATCATCATCCTGCTCTTCGCAATCCTCAAAGCTTGCATTGACAGCATCAAGTCTGTCCGCCATTGCCACCTGCTTTGACGGAAACAGATGCGAATAACGATATGTGATATCAATGCTCTCATGACCAACCCTGTCAGCTATTGCAACTGCGGAAAACCCGAGGTCGATCAGATGTGAAATGTGCGAATGCCTTAGATCATGGATTCTGATTTTCTTCACACCGGATAATTTGCAGCCACGCTCCATCTCATGATGAAGGAAGCTCTTTGTTACCAGAAAAATCCTGTCTGTTGGTGTCTGGTCATATAACATTGCAAAATATTCCTGCATTTCTTCGATAAGGAACTTCGGCAGCTTGATTGTTCTGTTGCTCTTAGGTGTTTTCGGTGTTGTAATAACATCCTGCCCCTGCAGCCGCTGATACGATTTATTTATTCTGACTGTGTTCTTTTCAAAATCAAAATCTTCCATCGTAAGTGCAAGCAGCTCTGCTTTTGTCAATATAAGTCTAAAAAAAATTTGCTTTTAATTCGCAAAAAGCACCACTGTTTTCATCCAGTGATGCTCCTGCGAACAATCTTATTCCGTTTATGCTTTTTCTTCTTTGTAGAAAATGTCATCCATCTTCCAGCTTATCTCCATACGACCTGGTTCATAAATAAAGACTTTCTCAATAATCTTTGACAGCTGTATTTTGTCAAAATCCTGCAATGCTGCAATCTCATTTACTTCCATTTCTTTTTCTGTTGCTTCATCACATTTTTTCTTCGCTACTGCAATCTCATTCTCCAATTCTGCTATCTGCAAAGTGATTTCTGAAATACGGGAAGTCGTTTTTTCCAGTTCTTCCATATACCCTTCCTTGTCCAACACTTCTGAACGATAATCAGAATACAGTTTCATTTTTCTTGACGAGAGTCGCTTTTTTTCACTTTCCAGTGTTGCGATATTTTCTTCTTTCAAAATTGTTTTATGCCATTCACTTTTCTTTTTCTCAAGATTTTCCGAAATGAGTTGTGCCATATTTCTGGCTGCATCCAGTACTGTTTCTTCTGCTTCTTTCCTGTCCATTTTACTTTCCGCACACCCACTAAGACCGCTGATATGTGCCTGCATACAGCGATACCCAGTCTCTCTGCTGGTAAAACCAAGTCTTCTTCCACAGGTCGGACAAAAGAAAATAGGGCAGGCTACTCCTCTTTTTGTAAGAACTCTTTTCTGGTTAGTAAATGCTTTTTCATTTGCTTTCTGGAATAATTCATCGGATATAATTGGTTCATGTGCATTTTCTACAACAATCCACTCTTCTTTATCATTGGAAACCAATTTATTGCTTCCTGTTCTTGCCACTCTCTTTTTATTCCAAATAATTTTTCCAAGATACACTTCATTTTTGAGCATATCTGAGATTGTTGTGACTGACCAGAGTTTCTTTTCTTTTTCGTTTTCTCTGTGCATTTTTATACCTTTTCTGCACATATACTCCCGGCATGTAAGCACATGGGTTTCGTTCAGATGTTTTGCTATCTGTCCTTTTGTTTTCCCATCTGCCGCCATTGTGAATATCAGTTTCACTATTTCAGCCGCTTCTGGGTCTATAACCAGATGATGCTTATCTTCTGGATCTTTAATATATCCATATTTGGGAAAAGCCGGCATATATTCACCGTTTTTAGCATGTGTTTTCATAGCAGAACGAACTTTTCTGGACAAATCTCTGCTGTACATTGCATTCAGCATATTTTTTAACGCTACACTCATTCCTCCAGTAAAACCAGAGGAATTGATACTGTCAAAGCCATCGTTAATTGAGATAATTCGAATACCAAGGACTGGCAGGATTTTTTCCAGATAATTCCCCACTTCCAGATAATCTCTTCCAAATCTTGAAAAGTCCTTTATAACAATACTTTTTATACGTCCTGCTTTTGCATCTTCCACCATCCTCTGAAAGCCAGGACGGTTAAAGTTTGTACCACTGTACCCATCGTCTACATATTCAACTACTGGACAGTTAGTAAATTCGTCCTGTTTTTTGATAAATTCGTTTATCAGCATTCTCTGTGCACTGACACTGTTACTTTCGGCTTTTATACTGCCATCTACATCATTATCCTCCGACGAAAGTCTGATATAAACAGCGATACATTCTGTTACTGGCATAACTCAGCCTCCCGTTCTTTTGCATATTTTCTTAATTCTTCCAACATATCATCATACACCAAACGTACCGTAATAGAACCGCTTTCATGTATTTCGATTTTTTCTACAAAAGCATTGACCATTTCCTTTGTCAGCGTTCTCGTATTGCGGTATTTATTGATCAATGTTTCCCATTCTTCCTCTGTGTGAAAATTTTTTTCATATCCAACCTGATGCTTTAATAAAATTTCCATGTTATTCTGGATCTCTTTTTCTGTTTCCGCATCCTGCTTTGAAAATGTTTCATACTGCTCTGCATCAATAATACGGCACACATAATCCTCAAACAATCTTTCCCGGTGTACTGCCACTTTTTCCAGTTCTTTCCGGCATTTCTTGATTTCCCTGTTAAACACATCATATTTTTTAATGCTTTCCTGTCTTTGATTCAACCGCCGAATCAAATCTACATTTTCAACATATACATTGATATGTGCACGTATCACACGCAGTACATAATCATTCACTTCCAAATCAGTGATAGAATGTGGCGTACACTTCCCGTGGAGCTTATTATTTCCACAGTAAAACCTACGATGATTGCCTTTTGTTTTCCCATATAAATACATGGTTTTTCCACAGTCTGCACATACAATTTTCTGCTTGAAAAAGTTGAAGTCTCTTACATTATTGCCATTTGATTTACGAGCTTCATTAACCCGTTTTACGATATGACCAATCTTTTCCTGTACCTCATCAAAATCCTTTCTGCTCACAAGTGCCTCATGGGTATTTTTGATAATGATCCATTCTTCTTTCTGATTCATTTTCTGTCTCTGTGCTGCCCAGGAATCATTGGTAAACTGATTATGCACACTATCACCGGCATAATATTGATTCTCAAGGATTTTGTGGACTGTTCCTCCACTCCATGTCCATGTCGCTGACTTTTCATTTGCTTTTCCTGCTTTATCCAGCTTGTAGGCTTTCGGGCAGAGATACCCATCCGCATTTAATTTCCGGGCAATCTCTGCATAAGTCATTCCATCAATAAAATACTGAAATATCTTTTTCACCACTGGTGCCGCTACCGGATCTGGAATCAGCTGATGAGGATTATCCTTGTCTTTTTCATAACCATAAGCCATCTGACCGGAAGGAAATTCGCCATTTGCCCAGCTCGTCCGGTATGAACTTCTTATTTTCTTTGCCAAATCTCTGGAATAAAACTCATTATACACGTTTGACATGCTGATCAGCAGGCTTATGTCATCTCTGAACGAATCATAATGATCATTCACCGAAATAAAACGCACATTAAAGAATGGGAACACTCTTTCAATATAGCTTCCTGCCTCTACATAATTTCTTCCAAGTCTAGAAAGATCTTTAACAATAACACAGTCAATATTTCCCTCTTTGATGTCCTGCATCATCTCATTAAAACCATCTCTCTCAAAATTAGTTCCGGTTTTAGATATATCATAATATTCCTTTGCAACCACGATATCTTTCTGTTCTTTTACGAAATTATGAAGCAGAACCATCTGCGTTTCTATCGTATTTCTTTCTCTGTTCTTTTCACTCTCATAGGAAAGCCTTGCATAAAGGGCTGCATGTGAAACTTTTTCACACTGGTTTTCAGCTTCTGTAACCAAATTTTCTTTATTTCCAACATTCACATAATCTACTTTTCTTGATTTTCGAGCCATTTATACGACCTCCCTCTTTTGAATTTCTATTCTTCCGTCCATACCTGTGCTGACATCGCATCCCACCGACTGTATCTGCCGTAACAAAGATTGATAACAATCATCAAAATTAAATCTGACTTCAATATGTTTTTTGTCATATACTAATATCTGGTCAATCAGTTCAACAGCAACAGTTCTTGTAAGTTCCTGTATATTCTGATGCTCGGCAAAATAATCCAGCCAATGATATTTATCACTTTTTGATTCCAGGACTTCACTGATCTGCTGATCAATGCTTCGGACTGCTTCCTCGGCTTTTTTCCGTTTTTCTGTGTACCCGTCATGAAGCTCTTTATAATCTTCTTTTGAAATGATTCCTTCACGGAAATCCTCATATAGATAATCTCTTAACTCCCGGCATCGCACGGCTTCTTTTTCTTTTGCTTCTTTTCTAATTTCCAGTTCTTTTATATCCAATTCTTGAAATGGTACTTCATGGATAAAATCCATGATTTTTTTCATATCAAGGATATTTTCAATATGGATTTTTACCAGTTCCAATACTGTTTCTTCTAGTTTACCCATTGGTATTCTGTGTGCTGCACACGCTTTCGTAGCCGCATGTCTGGAACAGATATAGTAAGCGTATACCTTTCCTCCTGCCGGAACATCCCGTTTGATCATCATTGCCCCACAGTCTCCACAAACCACAAGTCCAGATAATGGATATACCTTTTCCTCGTTCGGAGAAGTCCTTGTATCTATCCCTAATAATCTCTGCACCAGTGCAAATTCTCGTTCTGATACGATAGCCTCATGGTTTTTTTCAATTCTAACCCAATCTGTCTCCGGCTTTTTCATCAATTTTTTTACTTTATGGTTTGGTGTTGTTCTTTTTCCCTGCACCAGAGTTCCAGTGTATACTTCATTTTCAAGGATTCTTTTTACCGACATGGCGCTCCATTCTGCCTGTTCGTGTGTTTTAAAATTATCCTGAATCCTTATTCCAAGACTGTGCTTGTATTCCATTGGTGAAAGAACACCCTGTTTGTTCAATGCATTGGCAATTGCTGTCTGGCTCATACCTGATAATTTCATGCGGTAAATTTCTTTGACGATACCTGCCGCATATGCATCTATCACCAGTTTGTTTTTATTATCTGAATCTTTCTGGTAGCCATACGGTGTAAACGCTCCGATATATTCCCCATTTTTTCTCTTTACTTCCAGGTGGCTTCTTATTTTGATAGAAATGTCACGGCAATATGCATCGTTAATGAGATTCTTGAAGGGAATCACGATTTCGTCTGCCTGACTTTTCCCTTCCAGGCTGTCATAATGATCATTGACCGCAATAAACCGCACGCCAAGTGCCGGAAATAATCTTTCGATATATTTTCCGGCATCAATATACTCACGTCCAAAACGGGAAAGGTCTTTTACAACGACACAATCCACAATTCCTTTTTTGATATCTTCCAGCATCATCTGAAATGCAGGACGTTCAAAATTAGAACCGCTGTAACCGTCATCCACCCGTTCTGATACAACAACTATATCCTTTTTATCTTTTAGGAAATTTTTTATCAGATCTTTCTGATTTGAGATACTGTTGCTTTCACGCTTTCCAGCAGTAGCAACATCGCCATCTTCTTTCGATAAACGAACATAAATGGCTGCATGATAGATTTTCTTTGAATTGTTAATTTGATTCATCTTCATCCTCCTTAGTTTTACCTTTCCATCAACATTGGTAAAACCCAGAGGGTGAGTCGATTTTGTCCTAATAGAAATGAGGAGTCCTGAATTCCTCGCCTCCATATTAACATAACTCTTCAGATTTTACCACCACTTTTTATACAGAAAGCAAAAGTTCCTCAAATGCATCTTCAAAAGATACTCCATTGTTTGCAAACCGTATTTTCACTTTTACATTTCCTATACAGACAAGATAGGGATTTCCCACTTGTCTAAGATATTGAGCTATTCTTTTTTCTTTCGTCTGATTCCGGTCAATCCTTATTTTTCGGATGTCCTTCAATTCCTTCAGATCTACATCATCAAAATCCGTTTCCAGATAGTTTCTATATTCCTCTGCCGTCATGCCCTTCTCCTTCCATTCCCATCTGAATCCGTACTGCTTTCAGTACCCGATCCAGGCTCCACTT
>OKVK01001735.1_pt1 | contig 10713 bp, 8 predicted proteins | sample 1604771 | NCBI WGS metagenome assembly OKVK01 (sample SAMN01760906, study PRJEB22395) | human gut metagenome | reverse complement strand
CTTCCACAATCCTGCGTTATGAGAATGGTTCGATTGACAATACCAAAAAGATGGTGCTGGAAGGTCTTTCGGAAGCACTTCATGTATCTATTGAATGGCTCAGAGGGGAAACCGATGAATACGAAACCGATATTACGGATAAGAAAGAATTACAGATTCGTGATGCAATGGGCGATATTCTCAAACAGTTACCTCTCGACCTTAGTAAAAAGGAAGATGCTTTTTCCAAAGATTTACTGCTGTTGATGTTAAAGCAATATAACCTGTTTCTGGAATCATTCCAGTTTGCCTGCAAGAATTACAAGGGCAACACGAATGAAGCTGATATTGCAAAAGTAATGGGGTTTGAATCGAATGATGAATATAACGAGATTATGTTTCTCCGGGAGATCACCCATACCGTTAATGCCTTTAATGATATGGCAGATATTGTAAGGCTCTATTCCAAGAAACCGGAAATGGCAGAACAAAGGCTTGAAAATCTTTTATCAGAAGTTTTGTATGAGGATTCCGATTCGGTATAGAACGACAACCGGAGTTATGATATACTTACACGCAAGAAGCATTTCATCAGTTCCGATTGTCTGATATCGAAAGGAGACACACGATTATGGCAAAAGGATCTGTAAGAAAAAAAGGAAAGAAATGGTACTACCGCTTCTATGTAGAAGATGCAAGCGGCAATCTGGTTCAGAAAGAATACGCTGGAACAGAAAGTAAAAGTGAAACGGAAAAACTGCTCCGTCAGGCAATGGATGATTACGAAAGCAAGAAATTTGTCGCAAAGACAGATAATCTTACTGTAGGAGAACTTCTTGATATGTGGGCGGAAGAAGAACTGAAAGTCGGAACACTCAGCAATGGTACAGTGGAAAATTATCTTGGTGCAATCCGTTGTATCAAGAAACATCCGATTGCAGAACGCAAATTAAAAACCGTTACTGCTGAACATTTACAGGCATTTCTCGATCTGCTTACATTCGGTGGGGAATTTCCAGATGGAAAAGTGAGAAAAGGATACAGTAAAGATTACATCCATTCCTTTTCAGCAGTATTACAACAGGCTTTCCGGTTTGCAGTATTTCCAAAACAGTTGATTACTTTTAATCCTATGCAGTATATTAAGCTGAAAAAACAGGCAGAGGATGTGGATTTATTCTCAGATGATGAGGTAGAAGAAGGCATACAGCCTATTTCCCATGAAGATTATGAGAGACTGATAGAATACCTCAAAGTAAAGAATCCACCTGCAATCCTGCCAATCCAGATCGCATACTATGCGGGACTTCGTATCGGTGAAGTTTGCGGATTGACATGGCAGGACATCAATCTTGAAGAACAATGCCTGACCATTAAAAGAAGTATCCGCTATGATGGCACAAAACATAAAAACATCATCGGACCGACCAAGCGAAAGAAAGTAAGGATTGTTGATTTTGGCGATACTCTGACTGAAATACTGAAAACCGCCAGAAAAAAACAGCTTAAAAGCCGGATGCAGTATGGTGAACTTTACCACCGCAATTTCTACAAGGAAGCACAGGACAAAAACAGAGTGTATTATGAATATTATCATCTGGACGGAACCGAAGAAATCCCGGTAGATTACAAGGAAATCTCCTTTGTCTGCCTGAGACCGGACGGATGTCTGGAACTGCCAAGCACACTCAGCATTGCCTGCCGATCAGTTGCAAAAAGGCTGGACGGATTTGAGAATTTCCATTTCCACCAGTTGCGACACACCTACACAAGCAACCTCCTCTCAAACGGAGCTGCCCCAAAAGATGTGCAGGAACTGTTAGGGCACTCTGATGTCAGTACCACAATGAATGTCTACGCCCACTCTACAAGAAAGGCAAAGCGGAACTCCGCCAGACTTCTTGATAAAGTGGCAGGCAACGACTAAATAAAAAATTCCCTTATTTCCCTTGCTGATTCCGCATAAGGTCAAAAATAAGGGAAAATACATATCATTTCACTATTTAAGGGGCTGGAAAGCCCGTAAAATAAGGAAAGTTCAAGAAATCTCTCCACAAATTCCGATTTTATGCGGTATCATATCCGGTATCACCTGTAACATCATACTTGCAACCACCACTGGTAGCACCGCAACAATCCACATGATTTTTTTCATCCCTTTGCTCCTCCAAACTGGTTAATCCATAGAATTAATTCATCAAAAACTGTCGTATTGATTTCGTAAAATATAAAGTTTTTTTCCTTATATTCGGATACTAAGTCGGCGCTTTTTAACAGTTTTAAGTGGTAAGACAAAGCAGCCGGTGTGACTTGTAATTTTTCGGCAATCTCCCCAGCATTTAATCGGCCATCTTTTAGCATTATCAGAATCTCTCTCCGTTGTTGATCCGCCAATACTTTAAAAATATTTGTTTCTTTCATAATCTTCTTACCCATTTAAAATTATCTTTAAATAGAATATAGCATACTCCCTTTTGCTTGTCCACAGGTATTTAAAATATTTTTGAAATAGTTGTGTCTTCCGAAACATCTTTATTCAACTGGGGTGTGACGCTAATATTTACATAGATGAGAATGACAAACAGACTGTTATTTTCGCTTATCCAAATCTGTTCACAAATCCTTCTACCCTATAGGTAATCCGCCTGAAAATCGGTGCATTAGCAGCCTGGACACCTGCTAAAATTGCAAGTATTGAACCGTATACAGCTGTATACTACCCAAAAATCTTTGAGCAGAAAAATACTGAAATTCATGCCACAACGATATTCCAGACATTACTATGATCTTTATAGAATGGCCCAGACCCCAGTAAAAGATGTTGCTTTCTCTCACATAGATCTTCTGAAAACAGTTGTTGATTTCAAAATGAAATTTTATCCAAGAGCATGGGCTAAATATCCGGAAGCAATTCCCGGCACCTTAAAGCTGATTCCACCGGAATACCGCTTTCCAGCCCTCATCAATGATTATGAAGCTATGAAAGATATGTTATATGGCGATATTCCAAGCTTCAATACTATTATGGAATCAGTTCACCAATTAGAGAACGAGATCAATTCTCTTTACATAATTACTTTTTATTCCTAACAAGCTTCTTGCTATCTGTGAACTGCTGAATATCCACAATATTTATACAGAATTTATTGGGAAAAATTCTGATAATCCGCAATGATGCCCAGCTTTATTTTCATTTTCAAAATACGCAGAACCGATTCGTTGAGGCGTTCCTCGGTAATCTCACCGGTTTCGACCGCCTTGATGACTGCGGGTACCTGTACTTCAAAATCGGTGCAGCACAACATATCATTTCCCGCCTGTACCGCCCTTACGGCAATCTCCGCATCCCCGGCGAACTGCCGTACTCCTTCCATGACCAGATCATCGGTAATGATCACGCCGTCAAACCCTAATTCATTACGCAAAATATTATGTACCGGTAGAGAAATAGATGCCGGTACCTGATCATCCATGCAGGAGACAACATTGTGGGCTACCAGCACCATATCCGCCCCTGCATCGATTCCTGCCTGAAACGGCAGAAAATCAGAATTTACAAACCCCTCTATGGGACGTTCATCATAGGCGATCCCTGTGTGCGTGTCCGAGTTGTTGCCATATCCCGGGAAATGCTTTAATACACTTCCCATCTGTTCCTGCGACATGGTCTGCACGACAGTCCGCACATATTCCGCTGTCTGTTCCGCATCCTGTCCAAAACTGCGGGCATAAATAAAGTCCTGTGGATCCTGTGATACATCGCATACCGGAGCAAAATTCAGATTAATTCCCAGGCTCTGCAGTAATTGACATTTTTCCTGCGTATCACTTTGGATCATATCCCATCCGCCTGCGGTATACAATTCCTGCGATGATGCAAAGGGGGTCTTCCGCAGATTCGTATTTTTGCTGACACGATTTACCGTGCCGCCTTCCTCATCCACACCGATCAACAGAGGCATTTTTGCAGCATTCTGATAGCTTTGAATGGCTGCTGTTACTTCTTCTTTTGTTTTACCGGTAAAATCCCGTGCAAATAAGATATATCCGCCGAGATGATACTGTGTCACCTTGGATGCTGCATCCGTCTCCGGACAACGGGCGATGAACATCTGTCCGACTTTTTCCTCTAAGGTCATTCCTGCCAGGAGTTCTTCTGCCTTCTGCTCTACAAGATCCACCGGTTCCGCCGGTTCACTTTCTTCCGTCTCCGGCAATTCCGTAGGATCTCCACTGTTCTCTGCGCTGTTGCCGCTCACATCAGAATCCGATACACTCTGTTCCGACATAGGCTCCGGCTGAACTTCCGGTATTATTTCCTGTGCAGACTCCTCTGTACTTCTTAAATTCCACAACAAAAAAACCAGAATTCCAACACATATGACAGATAAAACGATCACTGCGATATTCCGTACCTTTTTCATTTCACATTCTCCATAATATTATTAAGATGCCAGGGTCAAAAGGCCCCACTCTTCGGCTGATACTTCATACTCGATACATTATATACGGTAATAAACGCCTTGGGGTCCAGTTCATTGATGAATTTCATTAATTTCTGGTACTCACTTTTGTCCACAATGGTGATGATCTCGTTGTGTTTTTCAAAATGATAGGCACCGATGGCTTCATAGATCGTGGCACCGCTGTGCAGATCTCTTGTAATAAACTGGCGCAGTTCTTCCTCTTTCTTCGTAATAATGCAGACACGTCGCTTGATATTATTGTCAAAAATAAAATGATCCAGAATGATTCCGTTGAAATAGGTACCCAGGATACTCAGCACCACAGTCTTCTTATCATATACCAATGCTGCGGACAGTGCCACGCACATACCGGACAGAGACATTGCCCTGCCCAGCTCCATGTGGAGATATTTGTTCATGATCTTTGCTACAATATCCAGTCCTCCGGAAGATGCATTCCGGTTGAACAGAATGCTGAGTCCCACGCTGACCACCAGAATATAGCACAGTACATCCAGTTCCTGACTGTCCGTCATGGAACCGAAATTCGGAAACAGCATCTCGAAAAGCCCTAAGAATACCGGCAGCATCACACTGGTGTACACCGTCTTTACCCCGAATTCTTTCCCGCAGGTGACAAAGCCGATGAGCAGAAGCACCACATTCAGGATCATCGTAATGACCGATAGCGGAAGTGGTATAAAGTTAGACAGCACAATGCCGAGACCGGAAATACTGCTGACCGACGCATGACTCGGCACCAGGAAAAAGTAGACTGCTGCCGCGATGATGGCTACCGCCACGGTCAGGATTCCTGTCTCCTTCATAATTTCTGTATAATTTATTTTTTTCTTCATAATAACATTTTCTCCAGCGATATATTTTAATTTGTTTCTATACTTTTCTCATCTTATTATTCTTAGAGTACTATTACAGCTGCATCAAGTCCCTCTATTTTTCCATCAAAGGGATTCTCTCTAAGTAAATCATATTTTTGCGCATACTCATTAAACACTCTTGCGCTGCTGCTGCAGTTGAAGATCAAAGCGAGTGTCTCTTCTCCATTTTTTCTGGTCAGGACGATCGTCTCTTCCTCGTCCCTTGCAGCTATTTCAATTGGTTCACCCTCTACGATACATGCATGGTTTTTTCGCACCTTCAGCAGCTGCTTATACCATTCAAACATCTCTTTATCCTGGTATTCTTCATCCCAGTACATCCCACGTCTGCAATCCGGATCATTTGCTCCGGGCATCGCAAATTCATCTCCGTAATAAATCATAGGCATTCCCGGTAATAACAATTGAAAAGCTGCTGCCAAATGCTGCTTTTTCTTATTATCATTGCATAGATGTAGAAATCTTGCTGTATCATGGCTGTCGATCAGATTCCACATTAGAGGATAGCATTTTTTGTTTAAGCGCCCCTTCAAATATCCAAGATTCTGTATAAACTGACTGACATTGATTTTTTCATCTGCAAGCAGATCTATGAGATTCAGGTAAAATGGATAATTCATGACCGTATCCCATTCATCTCCCTCAAGAAAATCTCCTGCATAATGCCAGATTTCTCCAATGATCAGCAGATCCTTCTTTACTGCCTTAACAGCCTTTCTAAATCGCTTCCAGAAGAAATGACTGATTTCGTCACCTACATCCATTCTCCATCCATCGATATCGCATTCCTTAATCCAATAACATGCAACATCTGTAACGAATTTTTCAACCTCCGGATTTTTCAGATTTAACTTTGGCATTCCATCATAATAACCAAAACATTTGAAGTTAGGAGCTTCTCCTTTTTCAGCCTTCAGCGGAAATCTCTCGATAAAATACCAGTCCAGATATCTGGATTTTTCTTCTTTTTCTATGATATCCTTAAATGCAAAAAAATCTCTTCCTGTATGGTTGAATACCGCATCCATCACTACTTTCATTCCACACTCATGCGCTTTTTGCACCAGCTCCTTAAGATCCTCTGTTGTTCCGAAGGAAGGATCAATCTGGTAATAATCAGTGGTATCATATTTATGGCAGGAATCCGATTTAAAAATAGGTGTTAAATACACAACATCTATTCCCAGCTTCTGAATATGATCCAAATGATCAATAATTCCTCTGAGATCGCCATGCAGATTATCTTTAGACGTGATGGGTGCTTTATACCACAGTTCCTTGTCTATTGGCTGTGATGCTGCAAAGCGAGATGGAAAAATCTGATACACGACCTTGTTTGCTGCCCACTCCGGCACCTCAAACATTTCTTCCTCACGAAGGTTTTGCGGACAATCGAACATTCTGTCCCTGTTTGTAATGCATTCCCTGCTAAACTCATAGTTGCCGTAATATACCTTTTCTCCCTGCATATCCGTAAATTCAAAATAATAGCGGAGGCATATCAAATGCATCTGAAGCTGTGCCTCATAATAATCATGAAACTGTGATGTGGCAACCTTCTTCATCGGAATCGTCTTTCGCGTATCCTTCCATTCCAATGGTATGTACTTGTCCTCATAATGGAGAATGATCTCTTTTATATCATCTTTTTTTGCCTGCACACGTATCACGAATAAATCCTTATCGATTGCATAGCAGAATCTTTTATCCATATCATGAAGAATTGCCGAATATTCCATATTTTTTCCTTTCTATCGCTCGAAAAAAGCGTTTTTTCCTTCTTGATTATAATTCCTTTTTATTATGCTGCACAAGTCACAAAACGATAAAAAGGTCACCGTTTCTGCCTGTTCTGTTGGGGCAACGGAGCTGTAATAGATTTTTTCTTCTTCAACTGTAAAAGGTGGGCGCTTACGCTCCCACCTTCACACTTTTATTCAATTACTATGTCAGATACTTATTCTTCTGAACCACTCTTTTTCCTTACATAGAATATGGCTCCAATAACAATCAGCATAATACAGATACGCCCTGATTCTTTCTCATCTTGTCTATATAATTATATTCTGTATCTCCCTCACAGAATACTGCAAACCTCTTCTGGAGGACTCTTGTTTTTCTACTCAAATGCCGTACCTCCCAATATTCCCTTCATATAAAACTCATATATCTTAGTGTTTTCATACCTCACTTCCGGAAAATCTGCTAGAGAATACAATTCTGATGTCAATTCATCTTTACTTTTTGTAATGAAATAAATCTGCTCTTTCATGTATGTCTTCAAATTTAGGTGTAATACATTATGTGTAGAAAATACAAACTGCCCTCTGTGCTCCATACCGTTAATATACGCAATAACACGGTCTGACAAGATTGGATTAAGAACCCGGTCCATCTCATCTGCAAATACCACTTTATTTTCATATACCACGCGAAATATCTGTACAGCCCATGCAAAAAATTCTCTGACACCGGTTGAATCCTGTGATAATTCTCTCTTAAACTGCTTTCCCTGTGCATTCTTACGAATTACCAGAGTTTTAGAATAAGGCTTCTCATCATCCACTTCAATTCCGCAAATGCTGTAATCTACCATCTTAAAAATTTCTACATATCTTGGATCTTTCATAATTTCAAGATCCCGTTCCTGCCTGACAATGCTGTCTATATTGTCAGAGGGGATATTACCCGGATATAGGACATTTAACATCCATTCAACAGTTGCTGACGCATCCTTATTTCCGAGAAGAGCCAGTTTAACTACAAATAATCCGTTACTATTATTGCTATTCTTAAGAGCAGCTGTCACTTCCCTGGCTGTTCCTCTTCGTAATGTATATATATCCTCCTGATCCCGTAAAATATCAAACACTACATGCTCAGCTGATTTCCGCTGGCTGCTTCTGATAAGTTTTTCGCTATAGATTCCTTTTGTATCAACAATAGTTTCATACTCATAAATATAATGATTCCCCGCTAAGAATACTACATTAAATTTCTGTTTGGGATTATTACACTCCATCAAAGTATCTGTGTTAATATATGAATTAACAGACTGCACTTTCATGTTTGTATCAAACAATGATTTCAGATATTTTAATCCATTTATAAAGTTGGACTTACCACCTGCGTTCTCACCTACGATAACTGCTGTTTTCAGCAGGTCATATCCTGTTTCTGTTGTAGTATAGTTATCCGGAAAGCGCTTTTTTACTTTCCCGCCTGGTGCTTCTAATGAAAACTCGCACTCTTCCTTGAACGAACAAAAATTGTCAAACATATATCTTATGAGCATACTTCCACCGCCTTTCAATAATCATTATATACTAAAAAGAGCCTATGTAAACCAGTTTTTTGTTTTACATCGGCTCTTTTTATGGATATCATGTTAAAAAGCGAGCACCAAATATTAAATACATTCTTTTAGCTGTTTTTTGTTGATTTTGCTCTTTTTATTACTCCTATGAAATCATCATTATTTTTCTTCTGAACCACTCTTTTTCCTTACATAGAATACGGCTCCAATAACAATCAGCATAATACAGATACCTATAATAATGATTATCGTATTATTCCATGCATATTTTGAAGTGCTGTCATCTGTCTTAGGTGCAGGAATGGTTTCATCAGATTTGTTGTCTGCCTGACCGTTATCACTCATAATCTTGGCATCAACAACAATCGTGTAATCTGATGCATGGGTAAATACAAGTTCCACATTTCCATCCGGATCAATCTGTCCGGCGCTGATAAATTCCAGTTCTTCGGTCTGTTCATTGTAGTAGAACAGGTTCGCATACAGTCCTGCATTCTTTGATTCCATGTTGACGGTCAGTGTGGCTGCAAATCCAAACTCTCCGTCATAAGCAAGAGTCAGATTCAAGGAAGAATGTTCCCCGGTCACGTTATTGATCACATCCACAGGAATGGATTTTCCGGCGTCGGCTCCGACTGTCACATCAAAATCAATATCTCCAGCTGCATCAGTAATATCCTTTCCATAAATCTTCCAGGAAAGACCATTTCCCATATCCAGAACAAGTGTTGTATCCTTGCCCTTGATACTGTCAATTACATCCTTCGGTACTACAGTCGTTCCGTTCATGGCAACTGTTACCGTATCGCCTGACTTAGCTTCTTCAAGCTGTGGCTTGATAACATCCCAGCCTTCCTTGCCGCTGTCGTCCTTGATGTATGGCTTAATTGAAGTGCCGTTGTCCTTACCATTATCCGTATCAGGCTGTGGCTTCTGATTCTGATTACCATTGTCTGTGCCAGTCTGCGGTTTCCGGTTCTGACTGCCATTATCCTTGCTGCTGTCATCGGACTTGATCTTAGCGATCGGCTGTGTGTAACTGTGTCCGCACTTGGAGCAGGTATAGGTCATGATGCCTTCCTCTGTTGTCGTTGCAGCCTTCGTCACCTTTGATACATAGCTGTGTCCTGTTGCCGGAATATTCTCCGTGTAGCTGTCTCCACAGGAACAGGTGTATGTCCTTACCCCTGCCTCTGTACAGGTTGCCTCCTTCGTAATGCTTCCCGTATAGTTGTGAGTGTGCTGTTCCTCCGGCAGCTTCGCAATGCTCTCTGTGTAGCTACTGCTGCATCTGGTGCAGGTGTAGGTTCTGACTCCTTCCTCGGTTGTCGTCGGCTGCTTTGTTACGGTTGCTTTATAATCATGTCCCAATGCTGCCAGCTCTTTTCCGGTACTCATAAGTTTATCGCAGTCCGTACAATAGGTATCTCCTGCGTATCCGGTCTGCGTGCAGGTCGCTTCCCGCTGATTCCGTATTTCAGTGTGCGTGTGATCACATTCTCTTCTTGTAATCGTAATGCTTACACTTTCTGTCTCATAATTTCCCTTGTCAGCTCCTATATAACCCGCAGTCGCCGTCACAGCCACACCATCTGCAAGCACCGTGTCCTTATCTGCCTCCTGCCAGCTCCATCCTTCCTGAAGTGTAATATTGCCAACCTTCTTTGTGCTGTGTGCCGGTGTCATTGCAGCTTCCGGCATGTTTGGAGCTTTCGCTGCCTTATTGACCGTAACTGTTATTGTTCTAGTTACTGTATTGTAGTTGTTTGTGTCATCAGGTGTAAATACTGCCTGATAGCCTTTGTTGTTTACAGTCGGAATGATGTTCGTTCCTGTAAAGCTCCATGTTCCGGCAAGTGAATTGCCATCTGCCCCTGTCACACTTCCGCCTGTTATATCTGAACCGGTAAGCGCAGCATCCGGATTGTATCCACGCTCTGCAACGGTTGGTACTGTTACAACTATCGGAGTTGCCTTGGCTACTGTGATGGCTGCTGTTCCGGTAAGTTCCGCGTAATACGTACTGTCTGCCGGCTTGAATACCCCCCCCCCC
>OKVK01001733.1_pt1 | contig 10725 bp, 6 predicted proteins | sample 1604771 | NCBI WGS metagenome assembly OKVK01 (sample SAMN01760906, study PRJEB22395) | human gut metagenome | reverse complement strand
AACAGGATGTTTATGGAAAATGCTTTCTATATCCTGAGAGGAATCATCAGCAATCAACTTTAAATCATCATTATTAAAATATAACACATATCTTGTATGGTCACTTCCGGCGAGGTAAGTAGTCATGTGCGCCATGTCTGGTGGGATAAGAGCAAGTCCGCCCGGATTTAACATATATATTTCATCACCTACATAAAGGGTGCAGGAACCAGAATATATAAACATCAGCTCCCATCTGTTATGTTCATGAAAATGTTTCATCTTATAAGATGGAGGCACAGTAGCAATATCCGTGTGGAAATTGTCATTAATAAAATGGTACATTGCCGTCTCCTTGGTATATGAATAATATCTTACGAAGCAAAATCATATACTGATTATAGGTCGTTTATAGAGAAACTGTTACTGATTTTTTACATATTTTTTGATTTTGAAAGATTTCGTGCTGTTTTTTTGTATCTATAAAAAAACAATGTGAATATAATAAAAGCATCTTAAGAAGCAGAAACAATTTAATATTAAGGAGGAATAATATGATACGAAGAAACAAAATTATTGCTTCTGTTGCTGTCAGTGTCATGACTGGCGTTCTTGTTGCAGGCAACTTAGCTCCATTACAGGGATACTATGCATTTGCACAGGAAACAGGAGTAAAAACTGCAAGGTATTCAGCAGTAAAAGACATTAACAAAACATTAGAAGGTTACACACCAATGGACAGTTCTGATCCGGTTGAATTCGGTGGAACTTACATTAAGTATCAGGGTGAGACAATCCAGTTGTCGGAGACAGCCATATATCTTGATGGATCGTTATCAGATGAGCTTGCTGCCCAGTACCCATATGTATATAACGATATTACTAAGGCATTGTCAGCAGATGCATTAAAGAATGGAACAGCAGACAAACCAATGACAGTATATGTTGCACCATATGTGTATTGGATTGATGATCCGGCAGCAACAGATACAGTACAGAAGACCGAGGGATATTCAGTACCTTATGGAATGGTTGTTAATTCAGAATATCTTACTATCAAAGGTCTTACAGGAAATCCTGATAATGTTGTATTAGCAGGAAACAGAGGACAGTCACATGCCTCTAACGGTAACTACACAATGTTCAGATTCAACTGCAGCGGTGCACTTACAGTTAAGAACATAACAATAGGTAACTATTGTAGCGTTGACCTTGATTATCCGCTTATGAGTGAGCTTAATCAGGCAAAGAGAACAGAGACAATCACACAGGCACAGCTTGCTGATGTTTCAGGAGACAAGATGTTTGCAGATAACTGTAACTTCATAAGCAGACTTAATCTTGACCCAATAAATGGAGCATCAAGAAGTCTTTATAACAACTGTCATTTTGAAAGTACAGATGATGCCCTTAATGCAAATGCTGTATATGTAGGATGCGATTTTGATTTCTACGGAAACAGACCATTATATTCATCATATGGTACAGGTTCAACATTTTTAGGTTGTACATTTAATTGTAAGATATTAAATGTTGAAGCTGAACCTACACAGTTCTTTACTAAGGAAGGCGGCACAATTACCGCAGTAGACTGTGTATATAACAGTAATTTAAGTGTACCTATATCAATTGGATGGACTAAAACACCATCAACTTCATTAAAGTGTTATCAGAGCAACATAATTCATAATGGACAGAGCATTACAATCGGTGGCGAGGGTGCTAAAGAAACCGTTGATATGACAGGCAAGTCAGTACTTGATGCCTACAAGGTTGTGTCAGGTGGTAAGACATATTACAACACATACAATCTTTTAAAGGGCAGTGACGACTGGGATCCATTAGGAGTTAAGGATGTAATTAAAGCAGCCGGACAGGACACAGTTGCAACACAGCTTTCAATAACATCAGATGTCACAGAGATTGAATCTGGAAAGGAAACAGCTTCAATAGGAGGAACAGTTAACTATTTCTATGGAACTAATGATACAACACAGAAGATAACATACAGCGTATCAGACGAAGATAAGGCATATGTGAAGTTAACAGATAATGGTGACGGAACATGCAAAGTAGAAGGTACTAATAATGATGATGCAGCTAGGAAGGTCATTATAAATGCATCTACAGAGTCAGGTCTTGAAGCAGCAGTTGGAATTACTGTAAAGCCAAGCAAGATTGAAGCACCAGCATTTACAAAGGCACCAGTTATTACTAATGACGGACAGGGAAGTCTTAAAGTAGATTACTCACTTGATTTAGGAAGCAGAGAAGACATGTCTGCAATCTCATGGTACAGATGTACAGATGCAGAGGGCAGCAATCCTATACTTGTAGCAGTAACAAGAAATGATTCACCAGAGTATACATATAAGTTAACAGCAGGTGATGTAGGATATTACATCATGGCTAAGGTAGAATCTAAGAACATCAGAAGTGATTATGGAACACCGGTAAATACAGTATATGACAAGGCAATCGGAGTGAAAGATGTAAGAAGCAAGAACCTTTCTACAGATTTCTCTAACTTCCCTAATATAAAGCAGTCAGAAATCAAAGCTGGCTTCTGGACAGTAGATTACAACCGTCCAGCAGATACAGAGAGCTTCGGAAGCTGGCAGGGAGCTGATACAGAAGAGCCTTGGAAATATGGAACAACAGGTAATGGCTGTGTAGGGGCAGGATTATATGAAGGAACACAGGGTTCAAGAATTATGTACACACCAGTTGAGGGTACATATGGTGATATGTCACTTGAGCTTGTAGTTGACCCGGCTAAGACAGCAGGTCAGGGATTTGGTAGTGCAGGTCAGTATATGGATGTACTTCTCAAGTTCGATACATCAACACTTACAGGATACGGATTAAGAATAGTAAGAACTAAAGCATCATCTAATGCCGTAACATTTGTACTTGTAAAATATGACAACGGAACAGTAACAGAAATCTCTGATGAGGTTATCGCAAGCTGCTATGCAACAGGTTGTACAATCAGCTTAAAGGTTGAAGGTAATAAGCTCACTGCTCATGTTGAGACACCAACAGAACAGCTGGCAGATCAGGCAGCTAAGGGATATCCACATGTAGTTGACCTTACAGCAGACATTGAAGTGAACAGCTTTGGTGGTGTTGCAATCCAGCACACAGGAACAGTTGGTTCAGGCGGATGGCAGAATACAACAATGCTTCATAACTTAAATGTTACATGGGAAGGTGAGAACAACCAGAACCCTGAATATGTTGAAGGAAATCCATCAGATAACGAGAATCCGGCAGAGAAACCAGATGATTCAACAGGAACTTCAACAGGAGCAGATACAACAGTTAAGACAGGCGATATGAGCCATGCAGGAATGTATGCCGCATTAACTACAGCAAGCCTTTGTGCATTGCTTGGAATGGCAGCAGTATACATGAGAAGAAGAAAAGATATCTAATTTCATAAGAATTTTCTTTACAGGAGCACCCGCAATTATATTGCGGGTGTTTTTGCGTGGTGAATGTGTGACCGTATGTGATTGACATTTTAATTATTATGCTATAAAGTTTTATAGAACTAACCAGTATAAGATGGAGGATAAAACTTAAAAGCATGAAATATAATATCAGAAAGTATATATTGTCAGGAATTACAGTAATTCTTGCAGCGGCTGTTCTGACGGCATGTGGTGGCAACAAGCCAGAGAAGGACGATACAGCCCAGAGTACACAGGAAATATTTGCAATGGATACATATATGTCGCTTACTGCATATGGCAGCAATTCAGAGGAAGCAGTAAGTAAAGCAGTTCAGGAGATTAACCGTCTTGATGCAATGTTTTCGGTAGGAAATGAGGACAGTGATGTTACTAAGATAAATGAAAATGGAAGCGGTGAAGTATCGGAAGAAACCGCATTTATAATGAACAGGGCAATGCAGGTATCTAAAGAAACTAAAGGTGCTTTCGATATTACGATATACCCGGTTATGGAGCTGTGGGGATTTACCACCAAGAATTACAGAGTGCCTGAAAGCAGCGAGATTGCGGATGTACTTAAGCATGTTTCTTATACAAATGTGGAGGTTAACGGGCAGCAGGTGACATTGTCAGATGGTGCAAGCATTGACCTTGGTGGAATTGCCAAAGGTTATACTTCTTCAAGGGTGATTCAGATTATGAAGGACTGCGGCATAGAGCACGCAATCATTAATCTTGGAGGCAATGTGCAGGTGCTAGGAACTAAGACTGATGGCTCGGACTGGAGGGTTGCCATACAGAATCCTGACAGTGAAAGCAGTTATCTTGGTGTATTAAGCACTGCTGATAAGGCAGTTATAACATCAGGTGGATATGAGAGATATTTTGAGCAGGACGGACATGTATACCATCATATTATAGACCCGCAGACAGGTTATCCATCAGAGAGCGACCTGACTTCTGTTACAATTGTGTGTTCAGATGGAACTACAGCAGATGCATTATCAACTGCGCTTTTTGTAATGGGGCTTGATGGTGCGAAAGAGTTGTATAGAAGTGGCTCGCTTGATTTTGAGATGATACTTTATGATGGAATCAAAGTATATGTGTCAGAGGGAATAGCTGACAGTTTTTCAACAAATATGAACACGGAAATAATTACCAGACAGCTTTAATGAGAATTATTATTAACAGTCTGTATTGACAAATGCAGGGACTAAAATATATTCTATAGAACAGTTAGAAAAAACTAATCAAAGATAGATGAAATTACTTTTGTTTATGAAAACTAACCGTGGATATAAAGACTAGAAGGAGCAGACATGTTATTAATAATATCACTTATAATCGTATCTTTATTCATATATTTTCTTAAAGGTTCACTAAAAAAACACGCGGGTATCTACTATATAGGGGCAGCGGTAATCTCTATTGCAGTATTCCTGCTTGAGTTTCTGCCAATGCCTTTGTTTGTAAAGAACAATATATTAGGAATATTTGCAAAAGGCTCTATTGGAACGGCAATGTTTGTTGCAGTAATGTACACTGGCGCACTGCCTAAGGGCAACAAGCTGATTGCACCGCTTATGAAGATAAGAGGCGAATTGTCAATTACAGCGGCAATACTTGTCCTGTGTCATAATTTCACATATGGAATAACATATTTTAAAATGCTTTTTATTAAGCCGGAGGCATTATCAGCAACACAGCTTACAGCAGCAATAATAAGCCTTGTGCTTATCATAATAATGATTGTGCTTACAGTAACTTCATTTCAGGCTGTAAGAAAGAAGATGCAGGCTAAGAAGTGGAAGCAGTTACAGCGCACAGCATATGTGTTTTATGGTCTTATGTATGTTCACATTATGCTCATTAACATACCTTATGCGAGACTTGGACTTGGCATGTATATTGCAAATGTAGTTATCTACAGCATAGTTTTCTTAGGCTATGCAGCTATGAGAATAGCAAAGGCTGTATCAGTAAAGGCAGCAAGAGCCGGAAAGACATACGGTAAGAAACCAGAGACGGTTATGTATGGACTGGCATTGGTTATATGTGCAGTGATGACGGTGTCGTGCTTTGCAGGAAGACAGACAGTGTCGGCATCGGAAGACAATGAGGAATGGAACGATTTCTTTAACGAAGAGACAGTTGCAGCAATGGTCAAAGAGATTGAGAGCAGTACGGCTAAGACAGATGCCGAAGGAACAACACAAGAGAGTCTGGAAGAATCAGTTTCATCAGATGGACAGTCAGACTCACAGGCTGGCGGTGCAGGAAATGAAGTGTCGGGAAATAGCAATAATTCCGGTTCGGATAATGCTTCTGGTAATTCATCAGGTAATAGTTCTGACAGTGGTAATCAGTCAGCCAAGCCGGATAATGGTTCTGACAATAGTGGAGAGCTGAGCGGCGGTTCAGGCAGTGACGCACCGGCTAATACAACATTTAAAGCAGATGGAACTTATACAGGTTCCGCTGTGTGTGAAACTTATAACTACAATGTAACGGTTACAATAGTCATATCGGGAGATACGATTACATCGGTTACTGCTGAATCAGAAGCGGGTGCGCAGGATGTGCAGTATTTTAATATGGCAAATGCAAAGGTTCCTGCACAGCTTCTTGCAAATCAGAGTACATCAGGTGTTGATGCAGTATCTGGTGCAACCAAATCAAGCAATGCCATCAAGAAGGCATTTTACTATGCTTATAAATCGGCTAAGAAGTAGGCAGATTTGTAATAGAAAAAATTATAAGGAGGCAAAATTCCTCTCCTCACCAATGGGTTCGGATTTTGCTTCGCAAAACAAGGAGGATTTATGAGGAAGAACATTTTTACTAAGATTGCTGCTGTTGCAGCCGCTACTGTTCTTGCAGTTACAGCACTTCCAGCTCTTGTGTCTGATACACATGCAGCAGATGATGATTATTCATATGTATATGCTGGACTTACATGGCAGGAATACTGGGCTAATGAGGGCGTATATAACGCAGGAGATGTAACATCATCTAATGAGAAGGATACACATGGTGAGTACGATAAAGGCGGTTTTGATACAGTAACAAGAGCAACAACCAATCATGGTCTTCACAGAGGAAGCTACCAGTGCATGGCAACAATTGATACAGAAGATGGTAAGAAGTATGAGCTTGCCGGCTGGAGTAGTGATGGAAAGCAGATGATACTTACAGATGGTACACAGCTTTCATACAACAGAGGTACAATTACTAATGCTGATGGTACAACAACAAAGTTAGTATCATATGAAGTAACTGGTATTAAGTATGTTCCGGTTAAGGTTAAGACATCTGATCTTGCTGATTTTGAGCAGCATTACAGAGTTGTCAAGAATGGTGAGAAGTTATACGGTGGATTCGGTGAGAACAAGCTTAGCTCATATGAGTATACAGCAGCAGTTAATGCAGATACTAACGGACTTAAGACAGCAGTTAAGAATGCAGATGGAACATATTCATTCTCTGCAAGACAGACTGGAAGTGGAAAGTCATTTGCAGAGCAGGATATAAGTGTGGCTGCTAACATTACATCTACAGTAAAAGATGCTACAGGTTCATACGGTGAATTCTTAAGAGTTGATATTAATGGTGATGGTTATGGCGCATTAGGTGCTATGATGCAGGCTGTTAAGTGGACATACTATGGGAATGATGCAACAAGAACAAATGCTGTTGCTACATATGGCACTAAATTCGCAGCAGATAACTGGATGCACAAAGTAATGGGAATCCAGCTTGGACTTACAGATTCAGCACGCTGCCAGTTACCAGCAGGATATGATGGAACAGGTTACTGGTCACTTACTGTATATGCATTAGGATATACTGATACTACAATTGATTTTGAAGCAACAGATGCTAATATCGTTAAGGTTAAAGCACCTGTAAGTGATACATCAAAGCTTTCAGCAGCTATTGCAGCAGCAGATGCACTTAACGAAGCTGATTACACAGCCGAGTCTTGGGCAGCTATGAAGCTTGAGTATGAGGAAGCAGTCGATGCACTTGCAGTTGCAGAATATCAGGCAGATGTTGATGAGGCAACAGAGCATCTTACAGCAGCAATCAATGCATTAGTAAAGGTTGAGGTAGGCACAGAAGGAACAGGTGATACAAATGGTGCTGGTACATCAGACGCAGGTTCAGCAGATACATCTGTATCAGATGTTAAGACTGGCGATGCAGACAACATGGCAGTATATTCATTAGCTACATTACTTGCCATGGCAGCAGGTGCAGCAGTTGTATCAAGACGCAGAATTAAAGACATCAGATAAATGATATGCTTACAATCATAATAAAACTATAAACAAGCCAGAGAACCGGGCCATAAGTCAAGTCTATGATGGGATTTGCTTATGGTCCGGTTCTTTGCTTGCGCTATGTTAATTTTCGTTAGTTTTTGTACTTGTCAAGAGCACATTTGGAGTGATAGCTGCATTTTTTAATGTAGGTAATATGAGCTGGAGTCGAAGCCTACTAAAAGTTCATATCACAGAATTTGTTGAGTTGGTAGGTTTTGAAAGCTCCAGACCATGGAAGGGCAATAGTGCTGATAGTGCAGATGTCAAATATGACGAAAGAAACCAATAACGACAGAAAACCGACAGAATACGACGAGTATATTTACAATACAATATATCTATGATACTATGCATATATAAATATGCATGTTTATTAATTCAGAGGAGGAAGAAACACTGGTGTCGTATATTTTATGGAGGATAAAGAGAAGAAAAATTATTATGACGCGGCCATGCGTCAGATTAATGGGGACTCATTATGCTTAAGTGCATATGAATATCTTAAGAATAATGCAGAATGGATTGGGAGGTATGAGGATTTTCTAAAGGGAAGGAAATCACTGCCGCTGTTGTATGATCCGTTCTTTAAGAAGATATTTAATCCGGTTGAGAGAAGGGACAGGCTTTCCGAATTGGTAAGTTGTCTGCTGGGGCAGAAGGTTACGGTTCTTGAAGTGTTTCCGAATGAGGATTCACAGTTCCTTGGCGTGATGATTATTATGGATATGGTTGTGATGATGTCTGATGGAAGCATTGCAAACATTGAGATTCAGAAGATTTCTTATGATTTTCAGGCAGAGAGAATATCATGTTACTCGGCAGACCTTGTGCTGCGCCAGTATAAGATGATTACTGGAAACCGTGAGATAGGAGATGCTGGTGGGCTTAGGGGGTATATGAATGGTACGTCAAAACCTTCATATAAGGATATGCGACCAGTTCATACTATTATTCTGTTTGAGAACAGTAGCAGCAGCCTTATCAGCGAGGTTGATGAGGCATTATATTTTCATGTCGGAAAAACAAAGTTTAATACTGGAATTAAGATAAATCTTTTGCAGGATTATGTGCTGGTAAGCCTTGACACATTTAAGAAATACAGATATTCTGATATCAGGAAAGGGCGTACCGAGGTGACGGAATACGACTATGACAGAACACAGTATAGTGAAAAGCAGGTGACTGAGAAGATGAAGTTTGACCGTCTGAAGTTCCTGTCATTATTCGTAGCCGAGACACCGGAGGAGATAGAGCAGTTGATAGAGATATTTCCTGACTTGGAATCAGTACGTCTGGATATTAATGAGTATTTGGAGAGACCAAAGGAGGTGCTCAATATGTTTTCTGAAGCGTTGAGGATATTAGACAGGAATACGGCAGAGCTGATGGTTGACAGGATGAAGGATGAGATTGATGAACTGAAGGTGCAGGCAGAAGAAAATAGGGCACAGTTAGAAGAAAAAGACTCACAGTTAGAAGAAAATAGGGCACGTTTAGAAGAAAAGGATGCAGAAATAGACAGATTAAAGAAGCTGTTAGAGGAACAGAATAAGTAGTTATATATAATTATTATGGATGCAGTTATCATGATGTGTGGTGGCTGCATCTTTTGATCATTTAGTGGGCTTTTTGGCGGAGAAAACAAGTATGTGGGGTGAAAAAGACATACGAAACAGATGAAATTTGGAGATTTGGTAGGTTTTAAGAAGTCTGACATTGAGAAAGCTTGAAAATGAAATGAAAAATATTCTGTTTGAGAACAGTAGCAGTCTTATAAGTAAAATTGATAAGTAATTATGACATCGCATAAAAAAGCAGTTACCACATTAATTGTGATAACTGCTTTTTCTCGTTAAGAATATGAATTAAAGATCAAATCCAAAGTATCTTACAGCGTTGTTGTATGAGATACCTTCAACAATCTTCTTTAATGCCTTCTCATCTGCTGGGTATTCACCATTCTCTACCCATCCACCGATAAGTTCGCACATGATTCTTCTGAAGTACTCATGTCTTGTGTATGAGAGGAAGCTTCTTGAATCTGTAAGCATTCCGATGAAGTTACCAAGAAGACTTAAGTTAGCAAGGCTTGTCATCTGGTTAGTCATACCAACCTTATGATCGTTGAACCACCAAGCTGAACCCTGCTGAATCTTGCCAACAGCCTTAGAATCCTGGAAGCATCCGATAACTGTTCCGATAGCAGCGTTAACTGAAGGGTTAAGTGAGTAAATGATTGTCTTAGGAAGCTCATCTGTAGCATTAAGTGCGTTAAGGAACTGAGCCATCTCAGCAGAGCAGTCATATGTGTTGATACAGTCAAATCCAGTATCTGGACCTAACTGGTCATAACGGAATCTGTTATTATCACGGATTGTACCATAATGTAACTGCATTACCCAGTTACGCTTGTTGTATTCTTTACCTACAGATACCATGAATGCTGTCTTGAACTTGTTCATCTCTTCTGTAGTGATAGCAGAACCAGAAAATCTCTTAGCAAAGATTGCTTCGATTTCTTCTTCTGTGTATGGCTTGTACATTACATACTCAAGAGCGTGATCTGATACTGAGCATCCCATAGAAGCAAAGAAATCCATACGGTTTCTAAGAGCATCCATTAATGAAGCAAATGAATTAACTTTAATTCCGCTTACATTAGATAATGTCTCAAGGTAATCAAGATATTCAGGCTTTTCGATGTTCATAGCCTTGTCAGGTCTCCATGCAGGAAGTACCTGTACGTCAAATGTCTTATCATCCTTAAGAACCTGATGCCACTCAAGTGAGTCAACAGGATCATCTGTTGTACAGATTAATGTAACATTTGACTGCTTGATAAGGTTACGAACTGACATAGAATCTTCCTGTAACTTAGCGTTGCAAAGATTCCATACTTCTTCAGCTGTATCACCATTTAAGATACCGTTGTAACCGAAGTATCTCTGAAGCTCAAGGTG